>Ga0181537_10000792_pt1 | contig 29638 bp, 22 predicted proteins | sample PEATcosm2014_Bin_39_FD_119765 | JGI IMG/M metagenome (GOLD analysis project Ga0181537, IMG submission 119765) | Peatland microbial communities from MTU Mesocosm Facility, Houghton, MI, USA - PEATcosm2014_Bin23_10_metaG | ecosystem: Environmental > Terrestrial > Soil > Wetlands > Peat | place...
CTCAGATCGTCGATGGTGAATGATTCGCGCGCAATCTCGCTCTTTCCGTGCCCGCGCATGTCGAACCGGAGCACGCGGTTCGATGTTTCAAGCATCGGCAGCACCTTGTCCCACATGCGCAAGCTCGATCCCATCGAGTTTGCGAGCACGAGCACAGGACCCTGCGGGTTTCCACACAGTTCATAATGAAGGCGCGCGCCGCTGCTCTCAGCCGTGGGCATTGTCGTCTCCCACAACCTTGGCGACAAATCGATCAGCACTGCCAAGGTAATTGCGCGGGTCGAGCAACCGATCAATTTCCGCTTCGGTCAAATGTGCGGTTGCCTCCGGCATCTTCTTCAGCACGTTAGAAAGCTGGCAGTTCTGCTTCACCGCGTCAGTTGAGGCAGTCCGAAGCAACTTATAGGCCGCAGCCTTTCCGATCTTGGGCGCCAGCGCCGAGCTCACTGCTTCCGCCAACGGCAATCCGGACATCGCCTCGATGTTTGCTAGCATTCGCTCAGGATGGACCTGTAAATTCTCTGCCAGATCAATCGCATATGAAATCGAAGCGGAAGCCAGACGGAAGGCTTCTGGCACGGTATCCCATTCCGCCTGCCATAATCCAAGTCCTCGCTCGTGTTCCTGTGGCATGGCGAAAAGCATGGTGGCTGCGAGGCCCGGCATCCTCGCATGAATGGCCCGCAACGACGCGCAGGATACTGGATTGCGCTTGTTCGGCATTGTCGAGGAGCCTCCGCGTCCATCGACCCCTTCGGCAACTTCACCCACCTCTGGCTGCATCAATAAAGCAATATCTGCTCCAAATTTAGCCAGTGTCCCTGTCAAGATGGTCAACACCTGTATCAGCGCCACAAAGCTATCCCGTTGCGAGTGCCACGGGATAGATGGCTCATGTAAGTCGAGCAAATATGCGACGTGCAGCGAAATTACCTCGCCCATCTCTCCCAGTGAAGCCAGCGTTCCTACAGCCCCTCCAAACTGAAGTTGGAGTGCACGTTCAGTTTCCGTCAGCAGTCGCTCCCGAGTACGGCGCACTGCGGCCAGTGTTCCCGCTAGCTTCAGGCCGAACGTTACTGGCGGCCCCGGTTGCAACCACGTGCGACCAAGCATCACGGTGTGCCTATGTGCTTTCACCTGTGCAAGGAGTGCAGCCTCCAGTCGCGCTACTTCTGCCTCAATCAGTTGCAGGCCATCCCGCATCTGCAGCACGAGCGCAGTGTCGAGCAGGTCCTGGCTGGTTGCACCAGAGTGAACGGATCGCGCAAAAGCTTCACTCTGGTCCCTGACAGTCGCGGTGAGCTGACGAACGAATGGGATTGCGATGTTGCCATCCTTCTTTGCCTCGTCCACCAGAGCGACCACGTCAACGAATTCCGCGCTCACCAGCTTTTCGAGCGATGCTCCGGCTCCTGGCTCCGCCAACCCACTTAATTCCAGTGCGGAGCTCAACGCCCACTCGAAGCGCATCATGGCGCGCAACTGAGCCGCCGGCGAAAATGCGCGTGTCATCTCCTGCGTAGAGAAAATGAATGTATTCAACCCACCTTCGCTCATCGAAAAGCACCGATCTTTACCACGCAAAGAAAACTGTTTCGTCTGTCCCCTGCAATTTCACGTTCCAATGAAAGACATTCTCGTGCTGCTCGTCTGCGGCGGCAATCAAGGTTGCGCGCCGCTCTTCTGGCACCTGCGATAGAACCGGATCTGCCTCAATGCCAGGAGGATTTCCCAGGTAAACGCGAGTCAAAAGTTGCCGAAGAAGCCCTCGCGCGAACACCATGACCATAAAATGCTGCGCTTGGTTCCGCTCACGGTCAGGCGCAGGCGCCGAAGAACCCTCAATGATTACCGAAAACTCTCCACCGCTCCCAGTAGCCACACGCCTGAACCCAACGGGGAAGCTTGCTTGCGCCGAATCAGTATCGGTAGCCGCAGAGTCAGTTCCTGCACTCCAAAACTCGAGCATCGCATCCGGAACCGGCTCGCCATACTGGTCCAATACTCGTCCTTCAATCGCGATCATTCCAGGGGTCTCCAAAGTGATAACAGGAGTGCGCTCGATCATGCAATCAAGGCCGATTCTGAAATAGGGACCTACCGTCTGTGAACTGGAAGGAATTCGTGCATTAACGCCGCTCATCAATGTCCCTCCTCAAATGGCGTGTCGTTCTTTCCACGCAACACAATGTCCCATGAATACGCGAGCAGGTAATTCGATTCCGATCGATCCATGTCCAGTCGTGATACAAGGCGCTCTCGCGCTGCTTCATCGGGAATGCTATTAAAGATCGGGTCCAACGGCTGCAACGGGTCCCCCGGGAAATACATCTGGGTTACCAGTCGCGAGAGGATGCCCGAACCAAAGAACGAAAAATGAATATGCGAGGGGCGCCAGGCATTGTGATGGTTGCCCCAGGGATATGGGCCAGGCTTGATGCTCTTAAACCAGTAACGCCCTTGATCGTCGGTCAGCATCCGCCCGCCGCCCATAAAATTCGGATCGAGCGGAGCATCGTAGCTATCAACTTTGTGCCTGTAACGGCCCGCAGCGTTGGCCTGCCAAACCTCAATCAAGGCCCCCCGCACCGGCCTCCCATCTTCATCCACAACACGGCCATGAACTATGATCCGCTCGCCGATTGGACTGCTTTCACCTTGTACGGTGAGATCGTTGTCGCCCTCGCGAATGAATCCATGGCCAAATACTGGCCCAGTGCTTTCCGTCCGTGTTTTGGGCAACAGAACAAGCGGCATGCGTGGCGAGCGCGCAATCGTAGAGGCATAAGGAGGAAAATGATAATCAGGCTGCGTGCCCGGTGCCGACAGCTCCACCATAGCCGGATCGCTCATGATGCTCCTCCAACACTCTCCATGGCCAGTGCAATTCCCTGCCCCACGCCAATGCACATTGTCGCAAGCGCCAATTTGCCTCCGGCCTTGATCAACATGTGTGCGCCCGTCATCACCAACCGTGCTCCACTCATGCCAAGCGGATGCCCCAATGCAATAGCGCCGCCAGCGGCATTCACATGTTCCGCATCATCTGGAATTCCCAGTTGGCGAAGGCAGGCAAGCGACTGGCTCGCGAACGCTTCATTTAACTCGATCCAATCGAATTCGGAAATGGTTTTTCCGAGGCGGGCAAGCAACTTCTCCGTCGCAGGCACCGGGCCGATGCCCATAACCCGCGGAGGTACACCGGCAGTCGCCATTCCGAGGATTCTGGTCCGTGGTCGCAGCCCATGCCGCACAACCGCATCTTCCGAGGCGACAATCATCGCGGCGGCGCCATCGTTGACGCCAGAGGCGTTGCCCGCAGTGATGGTGCCATTCTGAAACAACGGCTTCAGCGCGGTTAGCTTCTCGAGAGTCGTCTCCGGCCGAAGGTGTTCATCACGAGAAAAGAGACTTGCCTCCTTCTTGCCAGGTATCTCGACCGGCACAATCTCCTCTGCGAAAAATCCGTTCTCCGTGGCCCGTGCCGCTCGCATCTGGCTGCGTAACGCAAAGGCATCCTGCGCTGAACGCTCTATAAAAAAGTCGCACGCTACATTCTCCCCTGTTTCGGGCATTGAATCCGTCCCGTATAGAGAGCGCATCTTAGGATTCACAAACCGCCAGCCGATTGTCGTGTCTGTCATCTCGGCCGACCGCTGAAATGCTGCTTCCGCTTTTCCCATGACAAACGGCGCCCGGGACATCGACTCGACTCCGCCTGCAAGAATCAACTCAGCTTCTCCACAGGCGATTGCCCGCGCTGCTGTGCCGACAGCATCCATGCCCGATCCGCAGAGGCGATTCATTGTAGTTCCAGGAACTGAGTCGGGAAGCCCCGCCAACAGCAACGCCATCCGCGCAACATTTCGATTGTCCTCACCAGCCTGATTTGCGCAGCCGAGAATGACGTCATCGATAGTGGCCGGGTCCAAACCGGGGTTTCGCTTAAGCAGCTCGCGAATCGGAATTGCTGCCAAATCGTCTGCGCGCACCTGCGCAAGCGCGCCCCCATAGCGGCCAATCGGCGTACGAATCGCGTCGCACAGAAACACTGGTCTCATGTTTCTGCACCCCACACTCCGTGTGCGGCCGCGGTGCGCACCTTCAGGTCGCGCAGCACCTCAAGTTCGGTGGATCCGGGTGGCTCGGTCTCTCCGCACTCTTCTGAGAATCGTACCTCCCAACCAGTGCTCTCGGCGATCTTCGCCTGACTCACACCCGGATGGATCCTCACGACCTCAAGTTCGCGCGACTCAGGATGTGGCCGAAGAATGCACAAGTCGGTAATCACTGCCACGGGCCCTTTTCCCGGCAACCCGAGTTTCTCGCGCGCATCTCCACCCGTGAGGAATCCGACGGACGTCACGAAATCAAGTTTGCTCACCAGCGTGCGCTGGGAATGCTTCACGATGATCAGAACCTCTTTAGCTGAAGAGCTGATCTCCGGCGCTCCGCCCGCACCCGGCAAACGGACCTTCGGTCTCACGTAAGAGCCAATGACGGTTGTGTTGATATTTGCAAAGCGATCCAGTTGCGCGGCACCGAGAAACCCCACGTCAACGCGCCCGCCCTGCAGCCAGTAGCGAAAAATCTCCGGCGTGGAAACAACTGTATCTGCCGTTTCTGCCAGATTACCGTCCCCAATCGAGAGCGGTAGAACAGGGGGCTTGGCCCCGATAGGTCCTGACTCGTACACCAACACCGCGTCGGGCGCATGAGTCAGGCGTGCAAGATTTGCCGCCGTAGACGGCAACCCGATGCCAACAAAGCACACTGCGCCGTTCCGCAGCATGCGTGCCGCAGTGACTGTCATCATCTCGTCCGATGAGTAGGTCTGGCTCATGAGGCGACCGCCTGCGCGCCCGTATCCCTTTGGAGCGAAAGGTAATCGTCAAAAGTTTCTGTGCCGAAAATATTCTGTTTCACCCATGCGGTGAACAGCTCTCGGTCACGCGAGATCCTGTCCCAAGCGCGATAGAACGCATTGTCGCGCTCGTAGTATCCGTGCGCATAGGAGGGAGTTGCTCCCCTCGGCACCTCGCAAACCGCAGTCACCACCCAGCCGGGAAGTATGCATGCGTTCGGTGGTGCATCGAGCGAATGCACGCGTTGTTCCACAGTGACGACGGCACGTTTCGCGGCAAGCACTGCTTCCTTCTGCACGCCAAGGATTCCCCACAGCAGCACATTGCCTTTCGAGTCGGCCCTCTGCGCGTGTATCACCGTCACATCTGGTCGCACTGATGGCGTGGCCGCGAAGGACTCGCCCGTGAATGGGCAGGCGACTGTGCGAATGCGGTCATTCACTTGAGCAAGATCAGAACCGGCGTATCCCCTAAAAACTGCAAAAGGGAGGTTGGCGGCACCGGCGACATAGGCATTCGCAAGGTCACTGTGGCTCCGTTCCTCAATCTCCAGCGGAGCCGGCCACCCGTTCTCCACCGCGTCTCGAAAACGGTGTAGCGATCCAACGCCAGGATTTCCACCCCACGAAAACGTCAGTTTCTTTGCACATCCGGCGCCGATCAACTGGTCGTAAATCAAGTCCGGGGTCATGCGGACGAGCGACAGGTTCCGCTTTCGCTGGCGAATGATTTCGTGGCCCGCGGCAAACGGAATCAGGTGCGTGAATCCCTCTAGAGCCACAGTGTCACCATCCCGAACATTTGCGGCGATCGCCTCGCTCAGAGAAGTCCACTGCGCCATCTTACCTCCGTCAAGTGACAGCCGCCATAATATCCGGATGTACATACTTGTACAAGCTGTGCGATAATCGCGCTCGTTACACATATCGACACCGATGGCAATCCGCAAGACAATCCCGCCTCTGAATGAGTCTCCAGCAAACAACTTTGCGTTGCACGCTGGCAATCCCGACTTCATGCTTTCGTTGGCGCGCGGCCTCCAGGTCATTGAAAGTTTTGAGGGCCATCGGGAAGGCCGCAGCATCCTTGAGATTTCACAGTCCACGGGTCTCTCACGCGCTTCCATCAGGCGAATCTTGTTGACGTTGGAGTTGATGGGCTATGTCGAAAGGTCCCGGCAGGTACATCATCTCAAGACTCAGATGCTTCGGCTCGGCTTCTCCTATCTTTCCTCTTCGTCTGTAGTTGAGGCAGCGCGTCCAGTGCTTGAGGCCATCACCGAAAAACTGCACGAGTCTTCATCCATGAGCATGATCGACAAGGGAGAGATCGTCTATGTGGCCCGTTCGGCAGCAAGCCGAGTGCTGGCAGCCGGGCTCTCTGTCGGAAGCCGGCTCCCCGCGTATTGCACGTCCATGGGACGCGTATTGCTCTCCGCATTGACGGATGCCGAACTTGTCGCTTATCTTGACAATCTGAAACCACGCGCTTATACATCCAACACGATCATTCGCCCTTCGCAGTTAAGAAAAGCCATCGAGCGAGTGCGAAAGGATGGTTATGCTCTTGTTGACCAGGAACTGGAAACGGGGCTGCGCTCGATCGCGGTCCCTGTCTACACGCGCAGCAATCGCGTGGTAGCTGCCATCAACATCGGAACCCACGTATCGCGCGTGGATCAGGCCACGCTCCTAAGCCGGTGTCTGCCCGTCTTGCAGGAAGGTGCGCGTGCGCTTCGGAATGTGCTAATTTGACCGCCTTTGAAACAATTCGCTGAGAGGTATCCCAATGAATCCGCAATTTCGCGCCGACCATGTCGGCAGTTTTCTTCGACCTGACGAGTTGCTACGGGCGCGCAGTGCCAGCGCCGATCCGAATGTCATTCGGACGATCGAGGATCGCCACATCGCTCGTGTTCTCCAAAAGCAAAAGGAGATTGGGCTGGGCGTTTTCACCGACGGTGAGTTCCGCCGCAGTAACTTTATGAGCGACTTCACAGACGCCGTGGAGGGATTTGACTTCAGCGACTCAGTCCAGCGCAAATGGAAAGACCAACCGACCGCGCAAGGTACTGAAGCAGCCGTCAGTAGTATCAACGGGATCGTCACTGCGGCTCTCAAACAGCGTAAACCATTGACCGGGCACGAGTTGCCCTTCTTACTCGAGCGCGCACCGGGCCCCATCAAAGTTACCCTTCCAAGCGCGACGCAATTCCCTGCGATCTCATTCAAGTACGGCATAACAGATGCATCTTATCCAGATCCATTCACGCTGCTCGACGCCATCGCAGATATCATGTCGAATGACATCAGCTCGTTTGTCGGCAGTGGCATCTCCTACCTGCAAATCGACGCGCCACGTTACAGTTACTACCTTGATCCGAAGTGGATATCATGGATGGAACAGGAGCTCCACGTCAATTCAGACGAGATGCTGGCGGCTTCACTCGCCGCGGACAATAAGTGCCTGGCGGCGGCCAACCATGCCGGTGTTACCAGAGCGATTCATCTCTGCCGCGGGAATAACCGCAGCCACTGGTATGCGGAAGGTGGGTACGACGCAATTGCCGAACAGCTGTTCCAGAAACTTGATGTGGATCGATTCCTGTTGGAATACGATGACGCGCGCTCAGGAACTTTTGAGCCACTCCGCTTTGTGCCAAAAGGAAAGATAGTTGTGCTTGGACTGGTGAGTTCCAAACTGCCGGTACTTGAACAAAAGCAGGATCTATTGCGTCGGATCGAAGAAGCCGCTCGTGTTGTTCCGCTTGAACAGTTAGCCCTCAGCCCGCAATGCGGCTTTGCCTCAACCATGGAGGGAAACCTTCTCACCGAAGAAAATCAGTGGGCCAAACTTAGACTCGTCGTTGAAGTAGCCCGCGAGGTCTGGGGATAGACGTTTCAGCAAGACTGGAGCGAGCGAATGCCGATTGAACCCTACCCGCCACAGCTTGCATTCTAGGAAAATCAAGATCACGGAATATGAGGGTGAACCCGGCGTGCACAGAGAAGTTAGCGAGATCTAAAAAGCTTGACAACAATAACTCACAATCTTCAATGCGCACTGGGCGACCGAATAGGTAACACTGGAATGTGTTGTGTATTCGTTAGAGCAACGCACTCTGTTCTCGCTCCACGTTTAGTGGTGCACTATAGCTATTAGCGAAGTGGGAGTGAGGCGTTGGCGGTGTTCGGGTTTGGATCGGCGACGCGGATATATGTTGCAGCCGGCGCGACTGACATGCGCAAGAATTTCAATGGCCTTTACGGGTTGGTAGGCAATTGTATGGGCTGCGATCCGGAAAGCGGCCATACGATCAGTTCAACTGATAAATGTGCTATTCGCGATCGATTCTCAAGCACGAAACGAAAAGGTGGACCACTCCGCACACCATGCTCAGCGCCATGAGAAGGCTACGTCGCAGTTCGATGAAATCCGCACTCACATACTCGATATGAGCAGGGCAGTGCTGTCCAGCGGCGCTGCCGACAAGGCATGCAGATTCACGCTTGCCATTTGGAAAAGACTGATACGCTTCCTCGATTATCCCGAACTGGAGCTCAGTAACAACTTGGCGGAGAATTCCATGCGGCCTACCGCCCTCGGCCGTGGCAACTGGATCCACATCGGGAGAGGCGCGCCCGCTGACGGCCCTCTGCTGGCTCGGTGCAGGCCCCGCGCCATCGGGCAAAAGCCGGGCAGTTCCGATGCGTCTCTTCCCTTCATCGACGGGAATTCCCCAAATGACAAAGCAAAGACATGGTGCTGACAAGTCAGCATTCCAATCATTCATATTCTGAAACCGCGTCATATTTCAACATGAGGCGGCGAAAAAATGCGCAATACTTTATTGCGGGCAGGTTGCGTACTGGGCTCATTACTGATCCAGACGGCCCTGGTCCTGGGCCAGGCTCCCGGCACGGGCGCTATACAGGGATCGGTAATCGATCCCTCGGATCGTCCAGTGCCCAATGTTTCAGTGACGATCGAGAATGAGGCAACTGGCTGGTCTCGATCGGTGATCACCAATGCGTCGGGTCTGTTCACAATCACCCTGTTGCCGCCAGGCGAGTACCGTTCGTCGGTAAAGGCGGAGGGATTTGCGGAAAACAAAGTGCGGTCCATTCCGGTTGTCGTCAGCGAGACCAGCTCGATCCAGTTGCGGCTAAAAATCTCGACTGTCGATACGAGTCTCGAGGTAAAGGCGGATACGGAGATGGCCAGTACCCAGAGCTCTTCTCTTGGCCGCGCCGTCGACGAGAAAGCGATTGAGGCTCTTCCGCTGTCCAATCGGAACTTCACCCAGATCTTGTCGCTTTCGCCGGGCGTTGTGGTGGGACTGCCGGATGCGACAATGTTGGGACGCGGAACCCAGGACGTGGAAGCAAACGGAAGTAAGACCACGGCCAACAACATCCAGTTCAATGGAGTGGACGCGAATAATCTCTCGCAGAACTCCGCGGCCTCGGATGGCGAAGAGGTCGGCGTGGCTGTTCCCGCGCCGGACACCATTCAAGAATTCAAGGTGCAGACCGGCAACTACGATGCGACATACGGACGCGGAACCGGCGCGAATGTAGACGTCATCAGCAAGACGGGAACAAATCATGTGCATGGCGATGCATGGGAGTTCCTCCGCAACGACCTGCTCAACGCGAACGACTTCTTTTCCAAGCTCGACAACCAGCCACGCCCGGACTTGAAACAAAACCAGTTTGGATTCGCAATTGGCGGCCCAATTCGCCGGGACAAAACTTTTTTCTTCGGCGCCTACCAGGGCCTGCGATCAAGCAATGGCGAGGGAACGGAGACGACGGTCATATTGCCGCAACTGAGCGCAGACCGTTCCGCCGCGACACTTGGCGCGCAGTTCTGTGGCTATCCGACTTCTGCCGGCGGGACACAGGTTGCATGTGACGGATCGAATATCAACCCGGTGGCGTTCAACTTGTTGAATCTCAAGTTGCCGAGCGGTCAGTTTGCGATCCCGAGCCCACAGGTCCTGCTCGGAGCGGTTGCAGGTCAGATACCCGTTGGCGAATCGACCTATGCTCCACCATCGACCTACAACGAAGATCAGTACACAGCAAACATCGACCATGCGCTGACAGCTAAGAACGAAATCTCCGAGAGATTCTTCTATTCTCGCGCGCCAACAGTCGAAGCCTTTTCTCCGAACGCGGCCAACGTTCCGGGATGGGGCACGAATGAACTGGATCAGAATGCGATGGCCGTTGTTGCCGACACCCATGTTGTGAATTCGAACATGGTCAATGTGGCACGCGCCGGGTATATGCGATTCGACGGTATCGCTGCTGTGGCGAATCCGATCCTCGCATCCGATATCGGCACCGAATCTCCGACAGGCGGATCGGGCGCGGGGATTGCCGCCCCCGGACTCACGGTCAACGGGTTGTTCACCATCGGTGACGCTGGGACTCCATCGCAATCGCAGCGGACAAACAGCTTTATTGCGCAGGACATGTTTTCGCTCACGCGCCACGAAAATTCAATTCGCTTCGGCGGCGAAGTAAAGCGCCATCAGGTCATGGTTGTCGCTCCCTATTCCGCCGATGGACTTCTGGATATCAACACATTCAACGATTTTCTGCTGGGTGAAAGCTCGGCACAAAACGGCAGCCCGAATGATGAGAGCAATGTGAGCTCAAGTGACGGCAGCTCGGGATTGTTTCGCAAGGATGAGAGGTATACCGACGTTGCCGGATTCGTTCAGGATGATTTGCGGCTGGCGCCTCGGCTGGCGGTGAATGCCGGCCTGCGCTATGAGATATTCAGTCCTCCTTCAGAGATCAACGGCAGGCTGGTTACATTCGACCCCACGCTCGCGGCATTGAGCGTGCCAGCATCCGGAAGTCTCAGCGGATTCGTGGTCTCTTCCAACTTTTCAGGATCAGTTCCACAAGGCGTGCTTCAATCGAACCGGCGTGGTCTATGGCCGACGGACCTTCACGATGTTTCTCCTCGAGTGGGTTTCGCTTTTCGCCTGTCTAATAAAAATACCGTTGTGCTTCGCGGTGGTTACGGGATCTACTTCGACCGTCTGGCGGCCGGCCTGGCTGAGAACCTGGTGGGGCAGCCGCCTTTTTCGACAAGCCAATTCTATGCAGGATCGCAAAACGCGGGCGCCACACTTGCGCAACCCTTTAGCCCGCTACTGCCGAGCCAGTCGAGTTATCCGATCTTCCTTCCGCGGATTCCCGGTGGCGGACCAACGGTTACCGGAATATCCACGCATATCGTGGATCCCTATACCGAGGAATACAACCTGAATACGCAATTTGTTCTGTTCCGGGATTATCTTGCCGAAGTGGGATACGTTGGCACGCGCTCTGTTCATGTGGCGGGGTGCTCGGAGTTCAATCAGAGCCTGCTGGCAAGCCCAACGAATCCGGTGTACGGCGCGACGACGAACTCGGTTGCGAATGTTGTGCAGCGTGCTCCGTACGAAGGTATTGGGCCTGGGTCTTTGATTTGCCAGACTGCGTACAGCTCGGACTATAACTCGCTGCAGGCGAGCTTAACGAAACGGCTGAGCCATGGGCTTCAGTTGCTAGGAAGCTATACATGGTCGAAGAATCTTGATGAGACGAGCGGGTCTTCCGGGAACCAGGTATTCGAACTGTGGCTGTTGACGAACGATCAGCATAGCCCGCAGCAGGCGCATGGACTCACAGATTTCGATCGCGCGCACCGCGGGGTTTTCAGCTTCGACTACGACCTGCCATCTGTTCGCTCAATGGGGAGCATGGTTCAGCACATTTCGTCCGGCTGGCAGACATCGGGAATCCTCGTTCTGCAAAGCGGAACACCGATTACCTTGATTGATGAATCTGCCGGAGCGGTCTATGGGAACTACCCCTTTGAAAACCGCGCGCAACTGAGCGGCGCGCGTCTTACGACGGGCGGCTCTCTGTATTCGCGCGTGATTAACGGTTATCTCAATCCCGCTGGAATAACTTCCGCGCCTGAAGCACCAAACGGCACCAGCTCCGCCGATACGGACTTTGGAGACAGCGGCGTGGGGATTGTTCGTGGGCCCGGGCAGTTCAATTTGGATATGGCGGCGGAGAAGACTATTCCCGTGTCCGAATCACAGAGCGTTCACCTTCGCGCGGAGTTCTTCAATCTGACTAACAGGCCTAACTTTGCGAATCCGGGGAATGGAGCAATCTTGGGTTCGTCCAGTCCGCCATTTGGGTTGATCACCGGGAAGTCAAATAACCCGCGCATTATTCAAGTTGCGCTGAAGTACCAGTTCTGATGGGAAGGGATGAAGCCATGAGGAGCACCCTGAACGCCCTGCCTGTTCAGTCAATGAAGATGCTGACCGTCGAGCAGCTCAAGCATGCGTGGGCCCGCTCGGAGCCGATCGACTTTCCCGATGTGTATCTCTCACAAATTGAATACGACCAAAAGGAGACCTTTTATCCCCTTGGATTTCCTCTAATGGTTTCTACGAATTCCAGCCAAGTTCTGGATGCTGCGGCAGAGTGCTGGAGCCGCTTCAAAAAGGTATTTGATTTTGAACCGATCACGATGAACATTGGTGTCACCGCGGGAACTTCTCGTGACTGCCCGTCGGCCCCCGGTTGCCGCATGAGGGGGCATTTGGCGAGCACCTTTGCCGACGGAGAGAATTTCGTAATCTCGGATTACCTCCATGCAATTTCGAATATGTGGGTGACCGACTCTACGCTTGAGCATCGCGACTACTTCCGCCATTTCTTTTTGACCTCAACGGCGATGGGACAGATTGCCAATGGCTACGCGTGGGGTATCCATGCAGCCTGCGTGGAGTTGGACGGAGCCGGAATTCTGTTGTGCGGAGATTCAGGCGCGGGAAAGTCTACTCTCTCGTTTGCTTGTGCGCGCGCGGGTTGGACCTACATCACCGACGACGGGAGCTACCTGGTGGACGCACGGAATGATCGGCTGATCGTGGGTGACTGCAGCATGATTCGCTTTCGGCAGTCATCGGAAAACATCTTCTCGGAACTACGCGGACGACCGGCGATGCAGCGCGCAGAGATCGGCAAGCCATCGATCGAATTTGCAACCGCGTCTGTTCCGCTGTTCAGCACTTCGTCAATGTCGCGTATCAAACACGTCGTGTTCCTCAACCGCAATGTTGACAAACAGGAGTTGGTCCCCTTTCCCGTTGAGGTAGCCAGGTTGTACATGCTTCAGCGCGCAAGTTCCGCGCCGGAATTGCGCAAACGCCAGGCACGCATGTTCGACCGATTGCTCGAGGGAAGCGTATTCGAGCTGCGCTATACAGACCTCGATTGGGCGGTTGAGAGACTTCACCAGTTAGTCTTCAGGGGACGTTGATGGCCGACGTTTGCGAGCAGAGCCAGCGCAGGAAGTCAGCGGGACCTTCGCGATGTACGGCGAACGCTTTTGCCTGGACGCGTCAATACAAGGGAGACTTCTGGAGATTCTTCGCGGCCGCGTTCTTCTTCGATTTTGGCTTTGGTCTATTCTTCTTTCTCTTCAACCTTTACCTGACCGACCTACATTTCAATGAGCGGATCATTGGACAGATTCTGGCTTCGCTGACTCTTGGGAACGTGGTCGGAACGATTCCCGCCACGATACTTGTGCGTAGATGCGGAATTCGAAGACCATTGCTCATTTCGTTTCTTGGCGCACCGCTAATCTGCGCACTTCGAGTCTTCACCGTTTGGCCTCCCGCCCAGATTGGACTCGCGTTCTTGACCGGACTTGCGCTTTGCTTCTGGCCGATTTGCTTCTCACCTGCGGTTGCAAAGTTCACCAATGAACAGAATAGGGCTTCCGGTTTCAGCATCGTATTCGCAACCGGAATCGGCATGGGAGCTCTGGCCGGCCTGGCGGGTGGCTATCTTCCCCAAGTGCTGCAAACGCAGGGTTCGGAGTTGCCGCTGGTTGAGGGAATTCGCACCGTACTGCTTTGCGCGTGCGGAGCAGTCATGCTCGGCGCGTTCCCACTCGCAAGGCTAGCACGGGATGCAGAACCTGCAAGACCTAGTGGTGGGATTCGCTTCTTCCATCCATTTCTCAAGCGGTTCCTGCCGCCATTCATCTTGTGGAATGTCGTCATCGGATCTTTCTCAATTTTCGGAGCTGTCTATCTGCAGAAGGTTCTCGGGCTCACACTCGGACGGGTGGGAACGATCTTTTCCTTTTCACAACTACTTCAGTTCGCCACGGTACTGTCGACCCCTTTGTTGTATCGCCGCATGGGAACGATCAAGGGAGTGTCGCTGGCGCAAACAATAACGGCAGTGTTCCTGCTCCTGCTCTGTTCGACGAGGATCGTTCCGCTGAGTATCGTCTACTTCCTGGCATTCAATGGAGCGCAGTGGATGTGCGGCCCAGGCATCTATCGCTACCTGATGGAACATATTCCAGAGGAAGAGCGCAGCACGGCTTCCGCAGTCCAGAATCTTTCCGGGGCGCTCTGCCAGGCTGGTACTGCTGCACTCACGGGAACCTGCATCGTTCAATTCGGTTATCCAGCGGTGATGGCGGGGAACGCCACCATCGCATTACTTGCCGCACTGCTCTTCTTGGCGTTGCCGCTATGGCCGGGAACAAATGCGACCCGCGCATGCGCGGCTCAGGCCTCGTAGGGATCCTGGACCGATCAGGATTCTTGCACTCAAGAAAGAGGCCTCGCCGTATGGTCAATTTTCCTTCGCCGTGACAAACAGATGACATTCGTCTGACCGGGCCCTGACATAAGTTCAACTCTCGTTCCGTAAGGTCAGAGGTGAAGGGCGGAAGCGCCTGAGTTCATGCGCTGCGATCATGAAGAAACCTATTTCGAATGCCATTTATGGAGTGGTTGATTACCTTGCCTATCCGCTGGGGATGCTTGCCATCGCTCCACTCGCTCTCAGGAGTTTGGGGACCGATCGCTATGGGATTTGGATGATCGCGGTTTCAACCGTGAGTACGGGAGCCATCGTTGCATCAGGGTTCGGCGATGCAAACATCCGCGTCGTGGCCATGCAACGCGCAACCGGCAATCACTTGAATGTGATCCGGGCGGTACGAAGCACCATGGGCATCCATTTGTTTCTCGGTTCCGCGCTGGCATTTGTTGCATGGTTTCTGGCGCCCATCGTGACGACGAGGCTGGTGAGTGGAACACCCGGGCTTCATGGCGATTGCTTATGGAGTCTCCGTGCTGCATGTCTGCTGATTCCCGTGCGCGCCATTGAATGCGTGTGCGTGAGTACCCAGCGGGCTTACGAACGGTATGGAAGTGCCGTCAGAATCAGCGCTATCACACGCCTGGTGAGCCTGGCCGGCGCGGCGGTATTGCCGTTCATTACGCACACAGTAGTCAGCGTGCTGGCGGCGACCGCGCTGGTCTCAGCGTATGGAATGTGGCTCCAGATTGTCCAACTTTGCCGACTGCTTGATGTCTCTGACCTGCTACCGGTTTTCGATCGCGAGACTACGCGAACTCTCCTGTCCTTCGGTGTGTTTGCCTGGATTCAAGCGGTCTCCGGCCTGGTGTTCGGGCAGCTGGACAGGTTGATTGCCGGAGTTGCTTTCGGAGCGGCCGCTGTTGCGGCCTATTCCCTGTGTGTGCAACTTTCCCAGCCGATTTACGGAGTGGTCGCGGCGGGGTTGCATTTCCTGTTCCCCCGCATTGCAGTTCAACACGCACTTGATGACTCGGCAGGTGTGGAACGGACAGTTCTACTCGGTTTCTGCGCCAACCTGCTCATGGTGGTCCTTGGTGCTTTAACCGTTCTGGCATTCGGACCGGCAATCCTTCAAAGGTGGTGTGGAGTCGAACTCGCGCATAGGTGCGCCACCCTTCTTCCAATAATCGTCTGGAGCACTGCATTGACCGGCCTTGGCGTCTCGGGGGCCTATTCAATGCTTGCTCTCGGCGGAGCAAGACTCTTGACCAGCATCACCCTGGCGGGCGGAGTAGTGATGACAATTTCGATGTGGTGGCTTGCACAGCACCACGGGCTGCAAGGGATGGCATGGAGCCGCATGCTCTATGGGCCAATCACCTGCCTTGCGTACATTCCGCTCCTGCTGTTGCTGAGTAGAGGTTCGAAAGCACGCTCGTATTCTGCATTTGCAACGGCGCTCTCCAAGGTGGCGCAATGAGCCAAGCATTGCATGGTCCCGCAGCAATGGCGCCTAAGCGGTGTGTTGCAGATCCATATCACGAGTCTGCTACAGCACCCCGCGGCCCTTGCGCCAATGTGCTCGGCGTTGCAGTTGAGGCACTGAATATGGAACTTGCGCTTTCGCGTGTATCGCAATTCCTTCAATCCGACCGGAAAGGATATTTGTGTGCCGTCGATGTCAGTGGCATTCTTGCTGCTCGACGCGACCCGGAAGTGGCACGAACGTTCGCTGAGGCGGCCATTGTGATTCCTGACGGCACCCCGACCGCCTGGGTCGGGCGGCTACAGAAAAATGATTTGATGGAAGCAGTCACGGGGCCCGCGCTGATGCGCGCAGTATTCAGCCGCACCGAATTCGCGTGCTATCGCCATTTCTTCTATGGCGGCAAGGAAGGCGTTGCTGACGAACTCGCGGCAAACATGATTAGGCAATTCCCCTGGACGCGCATTGTCGGCACTTACACCCCGCCGTTTCGTGAATTAACAGCGGAGGAGGAGAGCGACCTTGCAAGGATGATCAAGGCGTGCAAGCCGGACATGATCTGGGTAGGAATCAGCACGCCGAGGCAGGACCTCTTTATGCGCCGGATGCTGCCGCGACTTGAGACACGCCTCATGCTCGGCGTCGGTGCGGCGTTCGATTTTCATACTGGGCGGTTGAAGGATTGCGCTCCCTGGGTTAAGAAAATGGGTTTGCATTGGCTACATCGGCTGGTGCAGGATCCAAAACGTCTTTGGCGCCGGAATTTGCGCAACATGGCGTTTCTCTGGCACATCGCTCTGCAGTTAACGGGCCGGAAGGTTTATCCGCTCCCGACGAGTAGCGTGGTCTCTCAAGCCGGTACTTTCTTTCCGGGCGATTTAACCATCGTGCCCAGGGAATGAAGCAATCATCTTCAATCAGTAAGCTGGCTTGGGGGATTGACTGTAAGGTTGTCCAAATTTATTCAAATGACTTGCCGGCTCACGGGACAGGTGGATTGCGTCGAGCGAGATCGACTCCGACTTGCCAGGACTGAGATGTATGCGCCGCACAAGATGGTCCAGGTCCGGTTGCGTCAGGCCTTCAATCCACGCATGCAATTCATATTCACCGGCGGGGATGTTTTCAAGGCGCAGACTCTCGTCCGGATTCGCGGTCGCAAAATAAGGCGTTGAGAGAGCGAGCACCACCGCGCTCATCTCCGGGTGAATATTGCAGAAGATGTAGGAAACGCCTTGACGGGAAAAGGTCACATCTTTTGATTTTCCTGCTTCATAGAAACCGAGATCGAATCGTTTGCCATTGAAGTACGAAAAGACGTTATGGAAGAAAGGATCTTCGTTGGGAAATGAGACAACGCTTCCCACTGGAACCACGAGGATGTGAGGCATGAACATCCGGTTCTTCTGAACCAGCGTGAATCGGCCGGGAGACAGAACTCTGCCGGCAACCTCAGCGGAAATCGGTGTAAGCCAGATTGCCGCCGCGGGAGGATGACCCTTGAGCTGGCCCGGCGCGAGGTCAATGCGGGCGTGCAACTCCGCAATCCCGGGAGGCTGCGCATCCTGCACCAGTGCCTGAACGGGCAGAAGCGCAACCGCGCAGAGCAACGCGTGACTGATTCGAAATGGCATGTTGGCAAACTTCATCAGAATCTGTAGCCGGCTGCGACCCCGATTACATCGCTCCGGGCTGCTGGCGAATCCACGAATGACGATTCAATGCGGCGATACTCGATCGAATACAGAAGATAGGCACTTGGCTTGTAAATCACATTGCTGGTGAAAGTTCGATTTCGAGCTAGATTGTAGTATTCGTTCGGGCTCGGTAACAGGAAAGGCTGAAGCTGATACCCGGGTACGTTATCGATACCGATGGCCTCATTGAATTCAAGCCGCTCATTGACCCGTTGCTTTGCCTGCGCCCATCCACCTACGTCGTCGAATGTTCTTAAGTAGCTTTCAGATCCATCGACTCGATAAGCAATATCTTTGTAGGCCCCACCACCAAGACCGCCGAGCGCCTGACCGCGATACGCGCTTCCAGTCAATTCGAGATGAGCGAAGACTGGAAGGCGAAAATCCAAGGTACCTGCCCATGAGTTGAAGGTTGGTCCACCCGCGATTCTATGTGGCGCAAAGAAACCGCCGACCCCAAAATGCGCCGCGCTATCGTTCATGGGGCTGAGAACCGACAGGCGTCCTTCCACTCCCGGCCAGCGGCTTTGCTCTGCCGTGGTGGGTGGGCTAACTGGCAATGTCGCGGAACTGACGTTGGGGTTGTACGGGTCAGCGACGTCGATCAAGGCAGCCTCCATTTCAAAAGCAGCATTCCGATGAATCGGAAGCTCCTCCGAAATTCCCGCTTGCGGATTCCACGTCCAGAGATTTCCTGACCATGCCAGGGCCGGCTCCGCCACAGCGGTCAGTGACGTGGGCGAGTCGGGACTGAGAATTGGCCTATCGAGTGAAAAGAACGCCTTTGTGTGCTGCCAATCCAAATCTGCGTGGGCGGTTCTAAAGCGCACGAAGCCTATTGAATTTGCGTAGCCGGTCAGTGCTGCGCCGTCGAAATCGATACGAACATCCGCATGGCTGCTTGCGCCAAACAGGTGCGGTCCACCTGCGTCGATCCCAAGAATGGATTGACGAAGCGTTGCTCCTGTTGCGCCGGGACCCGAGAAAGCAATTGCAGGCGTGGGTGCGGCGTCGACCGCACGCGTATTCACAAAACCGTTGAACAAAATCATGCCGCTGAGCATCACCGGATACCGCGACTCACTTCCAACTTTTGATTGTTCCTGTGCAGCGATTTGGGACTCCTGAACTTCTTGCTTTTCGCGCAGTTCGTTGACTGCCGCAACCAGGCTCTCAGCCCCGGAACTCGCATTGTCAACGGAAACCGGCTTTCCAGGAAGGCCTGCCTGTCCGCGCAGGGAAGACAGTTGTTGCTGGATTTCTCTAAGCTCGCTTTCCGATTGTTCAAGCTGCGCCTGGACACGGCTCATTTGCCAATCAAGCCTTTCAATCTTTTCTGCCACACTTTCCTGCGCTCTCGCCGATGAATGCGAAGCACAGAGGATGGCGGCGACGACCGAAGCCGCGACCGCACGCGGGAAGCAGCGCTTCACAACAGTTCTGGTAGAGATCGTTGTTTTCATAAAATCTCCATTCCAGAGCGGGTCGATGCTTGTGCAAGAGGCACATCGCCACTCCTGGTGATTGACATGCGGAAGACCGTCTCGCCCGGCCTGCTGCGTAACAAGGTGACGCTACCGCCATGTTCAGCCGCAATGCGTTGTGTGAGTGTTAGTCCCAGGCCCGAACCTTTCTGTTTTCCCTCACTGACGAACGGTTCGAAGAGTGTGTTGCGAATGCCGGCTGGAACTCCGTCTCCGTTGTCTGTGACTTCAATGACGAGTTCTGTCTCATATGCTTCGAGATCCATGGAGACAGTTCGTTCGGCGCCTCCGGACCGGGGAGCCTGGCACGCGTTCAAGAGCAAGTTATATATGGCGCGTTCGATCTGCGTCGCATCAATCACCGCGCCGGTCAAACCGGGATCGCAGGTTCGAACTGTGAGGTGAACGCCGGCTGCATCGGGATGAGCATGGATCATGCTCATCACCTTGTCGACCGCGGACGCGACGGAAGACTTCGAGCGCCGAATCCCTGGCCCTGACCTGCTGACGATCAAGAGCGATTCCAGCAGGTCTGTTGTGCCATTCACCGCCGATCGAATCTCACCAAGAATCTCATTGCGGTCCTCGATACTAAGATTGCCTGAAGCCAGGAACTCCGCGTTCGCATAGACCGCAGCGAGATAGTGACGCAGGTCGTGAGACACCGAACTGGCCATGCGCCCGATGGTCGCAAGCCGCTCCGATTCCAGCAGAGATTGGTTGGCGTGCAGGATCTCCTTCCGCATTCCGCCAAAAGCGGCGCTCAACTCACGCACCTCCCGTGTGCCCTTAAAAGGCAATAGATAGGCGCTATCCCCTTCAGCAAACGCGCGTACGCCTGCAGCCAACTCCTCCAGCGGACGAGTCACGGCGCGGGAGAGCAGCAACATCAGGAGAGTTCCAAGCACGAGTGCGAGCACCCCTGCAAAAAGAACGATTCGGTCAATCTGGCGGATGGATCGTTCTTCCTGATTGAGCGATTTCAACTCGATCAGCCGCAGCGGAGCAGCCCCATTCATCGAGAGGTTGCGTACAACAGCGAGATACGATTCCCCGCCCAGAACCACTTTGAACGGTCTTCCCGGATGATTTGCGGCGGGAGTTTCCACAGCTGACACTTGCGTCTCCAGTTCCGGCTTCAATGAACTAGCCAGCAACTGGCCACCGGAAAAGAATGATGCTTCAACACCGGTGTCCTTGCTCAATAGCTCCACGGCGGGGCGGTCGATGGCGAACCCGCTGATGACGTAGCCAAGAACAGTTCCTTCAGCCCGGCTGCCAAAGTAAATTGGCTGGACGGAACAACCGAATAAGCGATTTCCGCTCACCAGAAAGCGGCTTGGAGGAGCGCTGACATACGATTGCAGATCTTTCCGCAGCGGCCCGCCGGCGGGCGAAGCGCGATTGAAAGCGGCAACAATGTGCCCGTCGCGATCGGCGAGCGCAAACAAATCGGCGCCACTTACTTTCCAGAATTCCACGGCGCCATCATCGATTGTCCTTTCGTCGTTCGTCGTCATCAAGGCTTTCAGGCTGGGCAGATCGGCTAGCAGTGCATTCTCGCCATCTAGTTCCACGAGTCGCTCCGCTTGAAATTCCGAGAATATTGAGATGGAATTCTCGAGGTCCGACGAGACACTGCCGACAAACAGCGCCTCAAGCGGTTGACGAATCGCCAACACGCTCACCACAGTCGTGCCCGCGATGATGCCGGCCATGGCGAGAGTCAGAAGCGCGCGTGTGCGCAAGCCCCGATTCTCACTCGGGGAATTGGGTGGCGTTGCAAAAGCGTGTGTGATGGGTTCGTCCACCATCTCGGTCAGGGAACGAACTTGTACCCGGCGCCGTAAATGGTGAGAAGGTGACGGGGATCCGTGGGATTCGGCTCCAGCTTTTGACGGAGCTTAAGGATCTGATTGTCAACAGTCCGCGTGGTTGGATAGCAGTTATAGCCCCAAACCTCATTCAGGAGTTCTTCGCGGCTCAGTACCCTCTCTGCGTGGTCGGTGAAGAACTTGAGCAGTTTAAACTCGTGGGACGTTAGTTGAATAGGCTGGCCGTTGCGGTGGACCGTCATCTTCTTGAAGTCCACATCGCAATCTGCAAAATGTAGCGAAGTTGAGACAGCGGGCTTGTGCCGGCGGCGGATCGCGGCCTGAACCCGCGCCATTAGTTCGCGGGGACTGAACGGCTTGGTCACGTAGTCATCCGCGCCGAGTTCCAACAGAAGCACCTTATCTACCACTTCGGCAATCGCGCTGACCACAAGCACAGGAGTATCGCTGGAAATCGCTTTGAATTTCTGACATAGCTCGCGTCCCGATATTTGCGGAAGAATCAGATCGAGTACGACGGCTATAGGATGGCGCGTGCGAAATAAATCGAGTCCGGTTTGACCGTCGCCGGCCGTGATGACATCGTAGTGCTCGGCGAGGAACATTCTCTGCAGGACGCGCTGCATCCTCGGGTCGTCTTCGACCACCAGGATCACGCCCAGATTTCCTGGAGTAGACAATGCATCCTGCTCGATGGCGGCAACTCCCGATTCCTTGCCCATGATTTCCATTTTCCTCCGTACTAGACGCCATCACTTCAAATACGACGCGAAAATGACAATGCAATGACAATTATCTCAGCTCATTTAACCGGAATCTCGATCTCCCGGGTGTCCGAATCAGGATGCCGTAGCATACCATTTTGCGAGCCGCCGCGGTACCCTGCCATTTGCCTGTACAGGTCCATATACTTCGCTGCTATCCAGTTGGGTGCGAGCTGCGGCATCGGTGCCCCAAATCCTCTTGGCTCTCTCAAGACTTGCCGGATGGCGCCGAGATACCCATCCATTAATTTTTCTCCGAAGGCCACATAGTAGCAGCGGATTCCACCGATCTCGCGAAACGGCGGAATATCCGAGCACACCACAGGACAACCCGCGATCAGCGCCTCGGCGATGGGCAAACCAAATCCCTCAATCGATGATGGCGCAAGCAGCAAGGAACAGTTGCGGTAGCACCACAGCAACTCCTGATCGCTGATCCCGCTGAGGAGTGCCACCCGCTCCCCGATTCCCAGGCTATGCACTTCCTTCAATATTCTCCGAGTGTCCGGCCCTGAATTCCCCACAACGACGAACCGAGCCTGCACTGGAAGGACCTCCGCTCTTAGCGCCTGGGCGAAGATTCTTAAGGCCAGTGGTACGTTCTTATTCTGGCGATGCTGTGCGACGCACAACACAAACGGGAGCCCTCCCCGAAGGTATCGCGGAGCGACTCCGGCGCCGTAAATGGGTGCAATCGAATTGGGTATCGTCAGGGCTTTTCGGCTCACCTCGGGAGGCAGCCACTGCGCAAGCCGGGATTTGGTGAATTCTGAAACGCAAGCGATCGCATCAATCCTGGTGAGACACTGACGCATCAGCCGCCGGCTCACCTCACTTTTTATGATTCCAAAGTTCTCGGGAATTTCAAACGGATACAGATCGTGCAAGCTGACGACGGTGGAGCACCTGTATGCATAGGCCTGTATAGGCGATGGGTATGCAAAGTGGATTACGTCGGCATCAAGCTGAGCTGAAATGGAGGGAAGATCCCGATAGTACCAGGCAATCCTGGCGAAGTTACTGTGCCGGATTTGGATCATGTGGAGGTGGAATCGTGAATTGGTTCGCCCAATGGACGATGGAAATATCTCCTTCTGCCAGTGTCCGGCAAGAAAATGGACCTCCGGCGCATCGGGCAGCGATAACAGTCCTCGAGCCAGGTTGGCCGCATGCCGCGATACGCCGTTGAGGCTGCACGGAGCAGATAAAGCGGCGATGACGATTTTCACGAGCGGGTCCTCCTTAACTTGCGAAGCGGCGCCGGTTGGCATTGCCCGCCAGGCTCCGTGGCCAAAGGCCAAGATACGAACTGATCAGGGTGATGCTCCAGAGAGGGAGGAGAAGATCGAAGGGTTCCGCTTCCGCAAGGCCCCGAATGAGGATGAACAGCAGGAGGCCATTGAGCACCGTGCGGGTCGAGCTTCGCGGTATTCCTCGGATTGACCGGTACAGCGTCCCGTAGATTCCGGCCAACATGCCAATACCGGCCAGGCCGTATGCAAAGAACTGCTGCAGTACCTCGTTCTCCGCGTGCCGAGCCTCAAACATCTCGGGGCCAAATGGGGGAGCCACCTTCCACATCGAGTCGATCCCGTTTCCAAACCATGGTTTGTCGAGTGCGTTATTCAGACTGTAAATCCAGATTCCGGTGCGGCCTGTCAGGGTTTGAGCCTGGTTTCCCGCCGTGGTATAGATGCTCAAATAGGATTCGAAGAGTCCGCCGAAGACAAGTCCCAGGGCAAGTACTGAGAGGCCGATGAGGACCTTTCTGCTCCGCGTCAACGCGTTGTCCTGGATCAGCATCACGCCCTGGCTCACAACAAATGCTATGAGCGTTGCCTTGCTCAGGCTACGCACGAGCGTCAACATCAGGAACAGCGCAGAGACTCTCCACCGTCCGTCTCTGCGGGACGCGAGAAATTGCGCCATGAACACACCGATTGCACAAACATTGGCGATCTGATTGGTGTTGAAGTATTCCAGATCTCCAAGACGGAGGTCCGATGCAGCGGGGATGAGCCACGCCACCGCCGCGAGAATGACACCGGCTACGACAAAGCCCTTCATCATGGAATGTGCAACGTCAACCACGGCCTGGCTTCGCAGGAGCAGAAGTACGATCGCCACGTCAGCCGCCATGTTTGCCCAATACATGAAAGATGCAAGCCGCGATGCGGTCCCGCTCCAGGCCAGGCTGCAGCAGGAAAACGCAAGGAAGACAAGGACCCAGCGGATGCACGGCAAGCGGAAGATCCACGCAACAGGGCGCGCAGCAGGCCCGAATGCCTGCATTGCTGCCATGAGCAGCAACACGATTTCGAAAAGACTACCTGCAATGACTCCCGGCTGTGTTCCCCAATTGAGCCAGCGAGCCGCGATCATCACGAAGACAGCACGGAATGAAAACAGGAACCCTGCCGCGGCCGCCGTTAGGGAAAACTGGCGCGTTGCAGCCGGCTCCAGGATGAACGGGAAAGGCTGTGCAATCCAATCTGCGCTGCGGCGCAGCGGCGCGATGGGCTGCGAGGCGCTCATGCCGGCCTCCGGATATAGCTATATATCCTGCGCAAACCCTGTTGGACTGCATCGGAAGCCTCCGCGGCAAACACCTTCCTCGGATCGGCCGGATCAATGGCACGCCAGTGGAAGCGAGTAACAATAAGCGCTGAAGCTGTGAGACTCTCAACTAGGGACAGAATCAGGATCAAGAGTGCACGTGGCGGGAAGGATTTCTTTTCCGGAATCCCCGGGGTATCGATCACACTCAGTACCGGAATGTCCTTTGCTTCCTGAATCTGCGCGATCTCGAACTGCTGCGTCAGGAGTTCGAATACAGTCTCCTGAACCCGTACATTCCGGTAGAGATTTCCGTACGGCACCGCGAGCCGTGGCAGCTGCCGCAGCGGTGGATACGAAAGGCCATCCGAATCTTTCTTCATGCCATTTGACTCTGGATCAATATCGGCATCTTTCGAAAGAGACGCGGAAGTCCCTCCCAGCTTTGCCAATTCACTTCGGAGATTCGCAGCGCGTGCCTGGGCAGCCCGTACTCGCACGTTGGCGTCGCCATAAATCTCATCCAGGGAAGACAACTCTCCCTGAGTCGTAATAAGCTCTGCTTGCACTTTTGCCGCGGCATCAACGGTCGCACGAGTCTGTTCCTTAAGATCGACCGTCATGTTAGTGCTCGAAAAACTGCTAAGCGCCTCCTGTGCCTGGTCGAGTTCAGCCCTCACTGCGGCTAATCGATTCTGGATAAACATCCGTTCGCGATGTGCCGAGGATGTGTTGGTTCGGTTGACCATCAGATTCAACTCGTCGAGATATGCCTGCACAATGTCACGCGCGCGGTCGGGTCTTGCATCCGTTACGGTGATGGTGATGACTCCACTTTTCTTGTCCTGCTCGATGTGCGTGCGACGGATGAGAACTTTGCACGCGTCGATGCGATACCGCTTGTGATAAATCGATTGGAGCTGGAAGCGGTCAACCAGATTGCCGGTTACCGTGTCGCTCTGCAGCAGATTGATAAAGAGAGAGCCGGTATTGTGCCCACCCAGCAGGCTCGCAGCAATACCTCCTAGAGCATCCCCTCCCAGCGCGCGACCGGCCAGCGCGCCGAGCAATGCAGTTCCCGATCCTGATGTCTCGGGCGGCATGATACGCGCGCTCGATTGATACCTGACTGGAATGAGAAATGCGATGACGATATTTGCAAGCAATGCGATAACCGCCGCTCGCAAAAGAAACCGCCGATTCTGCAACAAAACAGATGCATTGACGACCCAATTGGGAAAGAGAACCGCATCGCTTCGCGCCCCCACTGGCTCGGCGGAAACTGGCTCGTAAGCAGGCTGTTCAATAGGTTCCATCATGCTGCCTTATAGACCAGCGACGGCTGCAGCAATCGCAAGCGAACCCGCAATCTGCCCGGCGCTAAGGATGTTTCGCCAAACCACTGAAGCTCCGACAATCTTCTGCGGCACCACAATCACATCGCCGGGATTGAGTTTGGTCGACAGAACATTGTGGTCATAGCCACCTCCGGAACGCCGGCCGACGACTGAACCATTGGCGCGAATGACAAAAATCTCCTTGCGATTCGCGATCGCGGTGGATCCGCCGGCATTCTCCAGGTACCATCTGGCGGTTTTTCCCGCAATGAACGTGACTGCGGACGCGTTGTATACCTGGCCGCTTATCAGCACAAATCCCGGCCGCTTGGGAATGCGCAATACGTCGCCCCTTCGAACCTCAATATCCACGGCTGTTCCCGCCCATTGATCAATCGGACCGCCGATGTGAATAACGAGCCGGCCACTTGCCGGCTGGCTGCGAAGCCGCGTGAGCACCTGGTCCTGCTGTTGCTGAATCAGTTGAAGTGTTGATGCTTGATCGCCCGCTGCCAGCCCCGGAGACATACGGGCCGCCGCTGAACTCGCCTCGATCTGGCGGATCAGTTCTTCGCGGCTCTTTTCCTCAAGCACCTTTACCTCGAGACGAGTCAGAACGGCGCCCTCAGGATATGCTGTGGCGCGGAACCCTCCGGCGCGCCGCAGAACTTCGCTCAAATGTTCGCCCTCCGTGAACCCATAACTCCCCGGGTGCGCAACTTCTCCCTGGATTAATATCGAAGCGCCAATGTCGGTCCATCCTGTCAGTTGATGAACAGTCAGCACATCTCCTGGGTGAAGGGGTGAATCTGCATTCGAATCATTCTGAAGCACTGCGGCTCCAATGGACACGGTGCGTCGCTCGACGGTAATCCCAGAATCGTTTACCACGTGATAGCTGCTCAAATCCGCATCCTCGAGCGACGCGTCTCGCTTGAAACCACCGGCTGCGCGCACCAGTTGAGCCGCACTCATCCCTTCAAACATGGGATAGGATCCCGGGTGCTGCACTTCGCCCTGAATGGACACCTTGGGTGAGTCTCGCTCATACCTGCCAAAAACTCGTATTGTGTCGAAAGGCTGGAGCGGCGGGTTCGCACTCCCAATCAGAACATCGGGGATGTTGAAGTCGATTGTTTCGGGATGAAGGTCGGGAGCCACGAGCCGGACAATCTCTCCCCCGGCTGCCGGCTCCGGAAGTAAGTCGCGATAACTCTGCAGCACATCGCCGAGATGCAATCCATCGCGGTACGCCAGCTTACCAGGACGCGCGACATGCCCCTGGAGATAAACCACACGCTCACTGGAAGGCAAGACAGTCCCGACCCGAACGCGGTCGCCGTCTTTCAATTCAACATTGACGAATTTAACCGCATCACTTGCTTGTTCTTTGGCTGCGGCGTCTTGCACCGGAATCAATTCGCGGCGTTGATTGGCTACGATGCGTTCGATGGTGATGTGGCTCAGTTCCGCGGCAACCGTTAACCCCCCGGCATTTTCAAGACCCGCTGCCAGCGTCTTTTCCTCGCGAAGCTCGTAGATCGCCGAGCGCTTCACGGCGCCATAGACGGCCACTTGTGGTCCTGCTGGCGGGACCACAAGGGTGTCGCCGCCCTGAAGACGATCATCCGTCTTCCGAACGCCATGAAGAAAGAAATTGTAGAGATCGACGTCACCAATTGAGTCCCCATTGCGGATGTGATGCATCACGCGCAGCGAACCAATGCCGGTGGGCCCCCCAGCAGCATAAAGCGCACTCAGCGGCGAAGCGAGCGAGCTAATGTCATAGGCGCCTGGCCGCTGCACATCCCCAACCACATAGATTCTGATGGTGCGCAAGCGTGCCAGTGTAATGGCCACATGAGCACTGCGAAACTGCGGCTGCAGCGCGCTGGTGATCACGGACTGCGCATTGCCCAATGTGAGGCCAGCAACCTGAATCTGACCCGCCTCCGGTAGCGTGATAGCGCCTTCCCGAGTGATGGGGCGCGTGAAACTCTGTGAAACTCCGCCCCACATGCTGATGCTCACTTCATCTCCCGGACCCAGCACATAATCCGGACCGAGTGGAACATCGAGCGGCATTGAATCGAATGCGGAAGTCGGGCGGTTGCTTTCGACGGATGGTCCGCGATGAGTAAATACTTCCGCGCCGAATCGCTTCAGCTTCTCCGGTGAATCCGGAATCTGGGTATAGAGGTCCCTGAGAGAAAGCAGATTGTATGGCGCTTCCCGATGAAGCGACTTGGGTTCATCCGTGATATTCGCTTGTACCTGTTGCTTCCCGCGCTCGTCTGTTGTACCGGATCGTGACGGCGATTGCAGATCCTTGAGTTTCGACAGCGCCTCTGAATCTTCATTCATCTCTGTCGGATTCGCGGTGTCGAATTCCTTCCGGCGATACTCTGAGAAGGCGTCCTCGCTTCTGTCACCGATACGGCCCGCGGTCCGATGATCGTATTCGTCCGCACTTGCAACCGAAGCGATCTCAACGTCCTCCTCGGAGATATATCCTCGAGCCACAAGCAAATGAGTGATGCTTGCCCGCAGCTCTTTGCTTTTGGCAATCTGATCGAAAAGCTGTTCATCGGTGATCCTATCCGCCTGCGATGAGATTCCTTTTGCCTGCGACCTAACGGCCATAAGAGACTTGAGCTCGACAATGACTTCAGGATTCTCCTGTGCGATGGAAATAATCTGAGACGCACCAAGCACGTTCCTGGAATCTTCCTTAGGCTTCTCAACCGAATCCATCCGGTTTGAGTTATCAGCTAAGCCCATTGAAGAGAGAGGTTGAGAAATTGGTGTGGTCTCTTGTTGCGTTTGCAAGCCGGTCTCGGATTGCGTTTGCGACTCACTTTCTGGTTGAGTTTGCGCCCCAGTCTCCGGTTGAGTTTGTGCCAGGACGTTGACCGAGAAACACAGCGACGCGAGGCAAGCGAGTACTCTCGAGATCGGGAATCGCCCGGCGCTCGGGCCGGTTCTCGTTCGATGTACGATCATCGCTGTTGCACCTTCGGCATTCTCCACTCCCAATACAGGGCTTCGATTCCTAGGCGAAGCCCTTCGAACAGATGAAAGCACAGGCGTTGCCAACTGTAGCGTGCTTCTATTCGATAGCGGCTCATACGGTCCGCCAAAGTCTCGCCCGGTACGGGCTCGGTAATTCTGGCCGGGAGACAAAGTGGAATCATCAATCTTGCTGTGTCTTTCATAGCGGGTCTGTTCGGCAACTGGCGGCGAAGCAGAAGGTAGAGCTTGCTTGCGTGTGAATCTGAAAGCAGCAGATCGCGTGCATAGCGCCGCAACCACAGCAGGACCCCATCAGGGATTCGATCTTCTGCCCACTCATCGGCGTCGATGCGTGGAGCCGGCTCAAACAGTTGGGCCGTCAACCAGAGAGACATCGCCAGTGCAAGGTCGGCTTGAGGCTCGGCTGATGCAATCCCCCTCACCTCATTCCAAAATGCGTGGTCGCTCTCCCGCAGACGAACATGCCGTGAGAATTCAAGCACCCACGAAAGGCGCGTATGTTCCCCGCAAAGATGCTTCATAAGGTGCAATGCCTGCTGCACCATGGTGTCAGCCGCGGACAGAGCAGGTATCTTTATTCCCTCAAGAAGCCTGGTGCTTGCCCTCGTCAGCCGGTCCTGCAGTCCCGTATGACGCCTTAGACAATGCAGCTCAAGAGATTTCTGAATGTCCGCCCGATACAGGTTTGCGAGGTCATGTTTGCCCATCGGCCCAGATCTGAATTCCAGTGTCTTCTCGCACGTTGCATGCAGCGAATAGTCCAGGCTGCGCAAGACTCCGGTGGCGGCCATTGCATTTGACTCGGCAATCAAGAAATCAAGATCGGTCTGCCAACGCAGCGCAGGCTGGGGTACGGAGTCTGGCGTCAACGTGATTCCCTTTAATAGCGCGAATGGGATTCCAGCGTGCTCGAACTGCC
>Ga0181537_10000793_pt1 | contig 29556 bp, 26 predicted proteins | sample PEATcosm2014_Bin_39_FD_119765 | JGI IMG/M metagenome (GOLD analysis project Ga0181537, IMG submission 119765) | Peatland microbial communities from MTU Mesocosm Facility, Houghton, MI, USA - PEATcosm2014_Bin23_10_metaG | ecosystem: Environmental > Terrestrial > Soil > Wetlands > Peat | place...
GACGCACGGATTCGTCGCGCGGATGTTCTCCGTCCACCAATTGTTGTTCATCTCGTTGACTTTATCGATGAGGATGAACCCCGGCTCGGCGAAGTCGTACGTCGAGGACATGATCAGATCCCACACGCGGCGCGCCGGCAATGTCTTGTAGACCTTGCAGGCGACCAGTCCGGCCTCGTTCGCCACATAGCCTTGCGTGTAGGGCCATTCGCGCCACACGAATCGCGTGGCATCCTTGAGGTTCGGGTGCTCCGTCTCGTATTCCTGGCGCGCCAGCGGGAATGCCAATTGCCAGTCGCCGTCGCTCTTCACCGCCTTCATGAAGTCATCGCTGATCAGCAGCGACAAATTGAACTGCCGCAGGCGTCCGTTCTCGCGCTTGGCGCGGATGAACTCCAACACGTCGGGATGGCCGATATCGAAGGTGCCCATCTGTGCGCCGCGCCGGCCGCCGGCCGAGGACACGGTGAAACACATCTTGTCGTAGATGTCCATGAACGACAAAGGACCCGAGGTATAAGCGCCGGCGCCGGAAACGTAGGCGCCGCGCGGCCGCAATGTGGAAAATTCATAGCCGATTCCGCAACCCGCCTTCAGCGTCAGGCCCGCCTCGTGAACCTTGTTCAAAATATCGTCCATCGAATCGCGAATGGTCCCGGAAACCGTGCAATTGATGGTCGATGTCGCCGGCTTATGCTCGAGTGCGCCCGCGTTCGAGGTCACGCGGCCGGCGGGAATCGCACCGTGGCGCAACGCCCATAAGAACGACTCATACCATTCTTCGCGGATCTCTTCGTTTTCGACATCGGCGAGCGCGCGCGCGACGCGCTTGTAGGTATCGTCCATCGAGTTGTCGATGGGCGATCCGTCCTTCGCCGTCAGACGATATTTCTTGTCCCAGATGTCGAACGACGCTTCCTGGAACGCGATATCGCCTACTTCTTTGGGCTGTATTTTGACCACCGTGTTCATTGGTATTGAAGCCACTCCCGGATTAACTCTCAAACAAAAATTCCGAGCAAATTGCAGCGGTCTCGCGAAAAAACCAGCGCTGTTACCGAACCAATTCCGATGGGGGACTAACGCGAACCGCCGACCACAACATCTTGTGTGGGGAGGCAGAGGTTAAGTCGTGACGGCAACCACCGTCAAGAGATTTTTCAATGTTTTTGATACCAGAAAACCTCATATTAATCAATATATTATAAAAATCTTCCGAGAAATTAGCTCATTATATTTTTCAAACATGGGGTCAAGCGGAAAAACACATCATCGCAACATCTTGTGTTTCCACACGTTATCCACATTATGTTCCATTGACTTTGAACCACGTCTCACTTTGTCCCCGGCGCCGCGCGTTTTGCGACGTCGCACTTTGGAGACGGCGCGGCGCCTTTCGCCCGGCTCCGTTGAAATGCGCGAGCGCGACCCAATTTCGATGTCACGCGCGTGATTTTGAATTCACCGAGAACAGCACCTCGGAACACAGCAATTTTTTTCAGGAGTATCAGCAATGACCGTCGTACGTTATGAGCCGTGGGCACTCGTCAGCCGGCTGCAGAAAGATATCGATCGTTTATTCGGCGCGCCGTTGACCACGGCTGCGGATTCCGGCGCCTGGTTGCCGCCGGTGGACATTCATGAGGAAGCGAATCAGTTTGCATTGCACGTGGATCTGCCCGGCGTGGATCCGAAAGAGGTGGAAATCACCGCCGATCAGGGCGTGTTGACGATTCGCGGGAAGCGCGAAGATGCCAAGCGCGAGACCCGAGAGGGCTATCGCCGTGTCGAGCGCATCACCGGAGAGTTCCAGCGCCGTTTCAGCCTGCCGGATTCGGCGGACGCCACCAACATCAAGGCGAAGTTCGTCAATGGTGTGCTCGAAGTCGCAATTCCGAAATTAGCGCAAGTGCAGCCGCATCGGATCACGGTCGAGGCGGCCTAAGAGAACCCGCTAAGCGCACTCTTCCGTGTAATATCGCAAAGTCGAGCTCGAGGCCGGCCCTGCAAGGTCCGGCCTCATTTGCTTGCCGGGAACATTCAGACGGAAAGGACTGCGCATGAAACTGCGTCTTGAACTTGCGGCAGCCATGCTCGCCGCAGCTGTTGCCGCCGGACCGGCGGTTTTAACCGCCACTCACGTGTCCGCCGCGGTGCCCGCGCCCGCAGACGCGGCGCCGATGCCTTCGCTCGCCCCCATGGTCAAGCGCGTTTCACCTGCGGTCGTCAACATCGCAACGCGCGGCACCATCAAAGAGGAACCCGGTCAACGCAACCCGCTGCTCGACGACCCGTTTTTCCGCCGCTTCTTCGACGCGCCGCCGGACTCGAAGCCGCGCGAGCGGCAGTTCCAAAGCGCGGGCTCGGGCGTCATCGTCGATGCCAAGAACGGCTACATCATCACCAATCATCACGTGGTGGAGAACGCCAGCGAGATCACCATTACCTTGCTCGACAACCGCACCTTTTCTGCCAAGGTCGTCGGCTCCGATGAAGGGGCGGATATCGCGGTATTGCAAGCCAAGCAACCCAATCTGATCGCAATGGCCCTGGGGGATTCGACCAAATTGGAGGTCGGCGACTACGTGGTCGCCATCGGCAACCCGTTCGGACTCCAGCATACCGTGACCGCCGGCATCGTCAGCGCACTCGGCCGCACCGGCATCAATCCCGACGGCTACGAAGACTTCATCCAGACGGACGCCTCGATCAATCCGGGCAATTCCGGCGGCGCGCTGGTGAATTTGCGCGGCGAATTGATCGGCATCAACTCCGCCATTTTGTCGCGCAGCGGCGGAAACATCGGCATCGGTTTCGCCATTCCGGTGAACATGGCCAAGGGAGTCATGGACCAGCTCATCAAATACGGCCAGGTCAAGCGCGGCGTCCTCGGCGTCAACATTTACGGCGTGACGCCCGACATCGCGAAGGAATTCGGACTCACGGAATCGAGCGGCGCACTGGTGGCCGGCGTCGCGCCGGGTTCTGCGGCCGAGCGCGCCGGCGTCAAAACCGGCGACATCATCACCTCCATCAATGGCGTCACCATGAAAGACGCGGGGGAATTGCGCAACACCATCGGCATGCTGCGGGTGGGCGACAAGGTTGAGATCGGTCTTCTGCGCGACGGCAAGCCGCGCACGGTGACGGCGCTGATCGCCGAGCGCAGCGATCTCGAATCGGCCAATGCGCTCGACATTCATAAGGGCCTGGACGGCGCGGAGCTGAGTGACGCGGCCGATGGCGCCGGCGTCTTGGTGAAGGCGGTGCAGGAAGGCAGTCCGGCCGCGCAGAACGGGTTGCGGCCGAACGATTTGATCGTGGGTGTCGGCCGCACGCCGATCACCAACACCAAGACATTCAAGGATGCGGCGAAGAACGCCAGCGTCCTGGTTCTCAATGTGCGGCGTGGTTCGATCGCCCAACTGATTCCGATTCGCTGAAGCCGTGCGAGCGCAATCCATCGCTGTGCTCGGCGGCACCGGATTCCTCGGGACCCGGCTGGTCGCCCGTTTGATCAAGGACGGCCATCGGGTCACCGTGTTGTCGCGTGACCGGGAACAGCACAAGCATCTCCTGGTGTTGCCCGGACTCACGCTCGAGAACTGCGACGTGTACCAGGAGGCGCAGTTGAGCGAGCGCTTCCGCGGCAAGGAAGCCGTGATCAATCTGGTCGGCATACTCAACGAGCGCGGCTTCGGCGGCGGCGGCTTCCGGCGTGCGCACACCGAACTCACCCGGGGGGTTTTGCGGGCGGTCCGTTCGGCCGGTGTTCCCCGCCTGCTGCAAGTATCCGCATTGAAGGCCGCCGTCGACGCACCGAGCTACTACCTGCGCACCAAGGGCGAGGCGGAGCAGCTGATTCGCGATGCCAACTTCGCGCTCGACTGGACCATCTTCCAGCCGTCAGTGATGTTCGGCCCCGGCGATTCTTTTCTCAATCGCTTCGCCGGCTTGCTTGGCTCCATTCCTCTCGTCTTTCCCCTGGCGAGGCCCAATACGCGCTTTCAACCCGTGTTCGTCGATGATGTGATCGAGGCGTTGCTGCGCTCCCTGCAGGGCGGCGCCGGCAGCCGGCAAACCTACGAGCTCGGCGGCCCGCAGGTCTATTCGCTGCGGGAGATTGTCGCTTTGGTGGCGAGGCTGACCGGCCGACGCCGGTGGATTCTGGGCTTGCCCAACGCGTTGGGGCGCACCCAGGCGCTGGTCATGGATTTCGTGCCCGGCCGGCCCTTCTCCAGCGACAATTACCGGTCGTTGAAGGTCGACAGCGTCTGCACCCAGGACGGCTTTACGAAGCTGGGGTTGAAGCCGCAATCGATGTTGGCCTCGGCGCGGCAATATTTGGGCGCCTTCGAAGACAATGCGCGGCTCAGCCACAACCGCGCGAGTGCCGGCCGCAACCGCGCGCTGCGCTCGTAGTGCCGCGCGAGTGCGCAAACCCTACCTGCTGTTTCTCGGCGACGTTCAGGACAAATTGAGCGCGAAAACCGCCTTCGGCCTCAAAGACTGGTGCGCAGAAGATGTGGTCGGCGAATGGAGCCTGCCCGGCTGCGCCGTGACCCTCGGGCTGCCGCGCCTGTCGCCGCAGGACGCGGCCACGCGCGGCGCCGGTTCGATCGTCGTCGGGATCGCGCCGACGGGCGGTGTGCTGCCCCATCACTGGGTCGCCGAGCTCACGGCGGCGGCCGACGCCGGGCTCGATGTGGTGAGCGGCCTGCACACCCGCCTCTCATCATTCCCGCAACTCGTGCAAGCCGCGGCGCGGCGCGGCGTGCGGCTCGTCGATGTGCGGCACAGTGAGCGGAGCTTCGGCGCCGCGAGCGGCCGCAAGCGCAGCGGCAAGCGGGTTTTGACGGTCGGCACGGATTGCGCCCAGGGGAAAAAATACACGGCCCTTGCGCTCGCCCAGAGCTTGTCGCGGCGCGGAGTGCCCGCCACGTTCCGGGCGACGGGCCAAACCGGCATCATGATTTCCGGCCAGGGTATCGCCATCGACGCGGTCATCGCCGACTTCATCGCCGGCGCCGCGGAACACCTGTCCCCCGACAATTCGCCGGACCACTGGGACGTCATCGAAGGTCAAGGATCGCTATTTCACCCCGCCTACGCGGGCGTCACCCTCGGCCTGCTGCATGGTTCGCAGCCCGATGCCCTGGTGTTATGCCATGACCCGTCGCGCCGGACGATCGACGAGTACCCCGACTTTCCGCTCCCCGATCTCAAGGTGGCGATCGACGACTACGTGCGCGCCGGGCGGCTCACGAACCCCGCCGTGCGCTGCGTCGGCTTGAGCATCAACTCCTCGGCTCTTTCCGCCGCCGACTGCAGCGCCTATTTCGGGCGCCTCAGTGCCGAACTCGGATTGCCGGTGTGCGATCCCGTTCGCAGCGGAGTGGATGCGCTCGCGGCCGCGCTGCTCGCGATCTAGTTCGAGCCGGCCGTGGCCGGCCCCGGAAAGTCGCGCGCCGCCGCAATGATCCACTCGCGAAATTGCGCGACTTTGGGCAGGGTCAGATAGTTTTTCGGACATACGAAGTAATACGACGATCCATAGGGTAACGCCCCATTGCCCGCCAGCCGCAACGTGCCCTTGTGCAGCGCGCGCGTCACCAGAGTCCATCGCGCCAGAACGTATCCAAGACCTTCCTCCGCCGCCGTCAGCAGGCCGGCGGAGTCATCGATGCTCGGCGCCCGCGACAGCCATGCGGCCTCCTCACCCGTCTGGCTCCACACACTCCACGGCTCATCGCCGCTCTCGAGCAACGGATACCTGGCGAGCTTCGCTCCGCGTTCGATCGTTCCGTATTGCTTGATGAGGTCGGGGCTCGCAACCGGCACCAGCCAATCGTCGAGGAGTTTTTCGCAGTGCAGATTCGGGTAATCGCCGTGTCCGAAGCGGATCGCGATATGGTTGCTGGTGCGCGTGAAATCCACCAACTCGCGCGAGGTGTGAAAACGCAGATCGATATTCGGGTATTTGCGCCGAAACGAGCGGATGCGCGGCAACAGCCAGATCTGCAGAAACGATGCCAGCGTGCTGATTTGCAGGGGTCCTGCCCGGCGATGCTGTTTGATCTGCTGCAAGGCGGACTCGAGTTTCTCCAGACCCGCCCTGACCGCCGGCAACAATTCCAGCCCCTCCTCGGTGATTTCGACACGCCGCCCCGTGCGGCGAAACAGCGGCACCTGGATATAGCCCTCCAGCGCCTTGATCTGTTGGCTGACGGCGGCCGGCGTGACGCTGAGCGCATCTGCGGCGAGCGAGAAATTCAGGTGCGTGGCGACCGCCTCAAACACCCGCAGGGCTCCCAGGGGCAATCGGTCGTAGGCGGACGGCATCTTAAGTCTCCCTTAACCGGGTGTCAGACATTGCGTTTGTTGCCGGTCGGCCCATGCAGCAATCTCAACGACGCCGAGATCAACCAACGCTTTGGAGTACATCATGAACGCTGTCAACTTCGCCACCCGATTCGCCCAAGGTTTGCTTGCCGTCACCATAGTGTCCGCCATCGGGCTCGTGGTGCAACTCAGCCTTGTAATCCGATGAACGCTACGGAGCGCCGCACACGATGGCATCGCGCTTCTCTTGATCGAGTCCGGCGAGCTCGCGGGCCCGGGCGTAAAAGGCGGTCAAGTCGCCGCCCAGCGCCGCGAGCTCGCGCTCGAAGCCCGGCACGCAGTTGAAGTACGTCGCGATCGATGCGAGGTGGGCGTTGTTGAGATCCTCGTCGAACCATGCGTCGAACGGTGCGCGTCCGCCCCAGCCGGCCTTGAGCAGCGCATAGGACGATCGCAACGAGGCGAACGCGGCGCGTTTCCTGTCGCGCATCGGCTGCGGCGCGAGCGGCGCTGCATACAACGTGCGCAGTTCTTCGCGGGTTGCGCTCAAGAGCTCGACAACCTTTATATAGTGTGCCTGCTGTGTCAGATGGTTCGCCAGATCCGCGGCCCGGCCCTGGCTCTGCAGCCAGCGGCTCACGCCCTCTTCTTCCACCGTCGTCGCGAGCGCTTCATTGAACGATGAGTCGTTGGCGACATATAAGAGCTGATGTGTGAGCTCGTGAAAGATGATCGCCGCGAGTTCGACATCGTTCCAGCCCATCATGGTGTTGAGCACCGGATCATTGAAATGGCCGAGTGTCGAATACGCGGCCACTCCGCCCACCGCGACGTCGAAACCCCGGGCGCGCAACCCGGCCGCGTAACGCCGGGCGCGATCCTCGACGAAGTAGCCGCGGTAGGCGACGCAGCCGACGACCGGGTAGCACCAATCCTTCGCACTCACCGAGAACTCGGGTGCGGCCACCACATTCCACACCACATAGCGCCGCCCGACATCCGCGTAACTTCGATAGCTGCCGTTGTCCGGCAAGCCGAGCGAACGGCTGGCATAGTCGCGGATGGCGGCGACCTGCTCGAGCTGGGCGCGCAGCGAGGGCGGCGTCGAGGCCCGATCGATGACGCGGCTTATCGGTTCGCGCTTGGACATGAGCGCCAGCTGACCCTGCGCACTTTGCAGCAGGTAGCAACCGGCGCTGCAACCCGCGATCACCGCGAGGCCGAAGGCTGCGCGGATTGTCGCGTTGATGCTGCTAAGATTCACGCATGCAAGTGTATCTGGTTGGCGGAGCGGTTCGTGACGCCTTGCTGGGGCTCGAGGTCAAGGAGCGTGATTGGGTCGTCGTCGGCGGCACGCGCGAGGAATTGCTGCGCCTCGGGTTTCGCGAGGTTGGGCGCGACTTCCCGGTGTTCCTGCACCCCGGCACTCACGAGGAGTATGCGTTGGCGCGCCTCGAGCGCAAGGTGGCGCCCGGCTATCGCGGATTCTCGGTCGAATTCGGACCCGAGGTCACCCTCGAAGAGGACTTGGCGCGGCGCGACCTCACCATCAATGCGATTGCGCAATCGACCGACGGCACGCTCCTCGATCCGCATGGCGGCAGGCGCGATCTCGATGCGCGAATACTCCGGCACGTGTCGCCGGCCTTCGTCGAGGATCCCGTGCGGGTGCTGCGCGTGGCGCGCTTTGCGGCGCGCTTTGCGCCGCTCGGTTTTCACGTGGCCGACGAGACGCTCGAGTTGATGCGCGCCATGGTGGAGCGCCGCGAAGTCGATGCGTTGGTGCCCGAACGGGTCTGGCAGGAGACCGAGAAGGCGCTGCGCGAACCCAAGGCGAGCGAGTTCTTCAGGGTGTTGCGCGCCTGCGGCGCGTTGCGGCCGATTTTTCCGGAATTGGACGGGTTGTTCGGCGTGCCGCAGCCGCCACAGTGGCACCCGGAGATCGACACCGGCATACACACCCTGATGGTGCTCGACCAAGCCGCCGCCCTGAGTACCGACTCCAAGGTTCGGTTCGCCGCGCTGGTTCACGATCTCGGCAAGGGCGCGACGCCGCGCGCGGAGTGGCCGCGTCATCATGGTCACGAGGAGCGCAGCGTTTCACTGATCGAAGCGTTGGCCGATCGTCTGCGCCTGCCGGCGGAGTATCGTGACCTCGGCATCATCGTGGCGCGCTATCACGGCATCGTGCATCGGGCATTCGAGCTGCGGCCCAAGACCATCTTGGAATTCATCGAGCGCTCCGACGCGTTCCGGCGCCCGGAACGTTTCGCCTGCGCCCTTCTCGCCTGCGAAGCCGATGCGCGCGGCCGCGCCGGCCTCGAGAACGTGCCCTATCCGCAGCGCCAATACCTGCAGCAGGCGCGCGACGCTGCGGCCGCGATCAAACCCTCGGCCGAAGACATCGCGGCCGGCGGCGCAAAAATCGCACAGCGCCTGCACGAGCGGCGCGCGCAGGTGATCGCGCAACTGCGCCAACAAACGGACGTGCGGCCGTGAAAATATCCCGGGGAACCGTGCTGTATTTATTTTTTACGGCAGCGGCGCTTCTCATGGCGGCGGCGCCGCCATTGAGCGCGCGTGCCGCGACGACGCTGGTGGATGCGGCGGCGGTCTACCCGGAAGGGCCCCTGTGGAAGGACGGCAAGCTGCTGTACGTCGAATACGCAGGGCCCGGAATCAAGGCCTGGGACGGCAAACGCGTCGCCACCTATTGGAGCGGCGAGCACTGCGGTGCGTCCGGGCTCGCCGCCTACGGACACAATCATCTGCTGGTTGCCTGTTACGACGCCAATCAGATCGTCGAGCTGGACGAAACCGGCAGGCAGATTCGCACCATCGACAAAGACGCGGCGGGCAAGCCGTTCATCGGCCCGAATGATTTCACCGCGGACGGCGCCGGCGGCATCTATGTGGCCGCATCCGGTGTCTATGATCTCAAGGCGCCGATCAGCGGCACGATTCTTCACCTATCCGCGCACGACGGCACGCTCGAGGAGGTGGCCGGCCTCATTCACTATGCAAACGGCCTGACGTTGTCCAAGGACGGCAAATACCTGCTGGTGGCGGAAATGCTCGCCGGCCGGATCCTCGCCTTCCAGATTTTGGGCGGCGGCGCGCTGGGTTCGCGCACGGTGTGGGCACGGCTGCAGGATATTGCCCCGCCGACCGCGGGCGCGGATGCCTACAACGGCCCGGATGGTTTCAAATTGGGTCCCGACGGCAACTACTACATCGCGCAAAACGGCTCAGGACGGGTGCTGGTGGTGAACGACCAGAAAAAACTGGTGCGCATCATCAGCGTGCCGACGCCCTATGTCACCAATGTGAACTTCGGCGCGACCGGCGCGGATACCGTGTACATCACCGGTGTTTTCGACCCGTGGAAGGCGCCGTTCCCTGGCGCCGTCTATCGCTGGACTCGATGAGAGAAAACCAGCGGACGTTTCGCGTCGCACTCAGAATTTATAGTTGATCCTGACGCCCAGCGTACGCGGCCGGCTGACCGATCTCGCATCGATGAATTGGTTCGGATTCTCGTACAGGTCCGAGCGGTTGTCGGTGAGGTTGGTGCCGTAGAAATGCACGCCCCAGGCATTCTTGGAGAAACCAGCCGAGGCATCGTATTCGGTCCAGCCCGGCTGGTTGTACGCATAGCCCGGCTGATCGGGGAACGCCGTCGTACTGCTCGCGATGGACGACAGCGAATGCGCATTGTGTACGCCGCCGACCTGCACGAAAGCCGTGTAGTCACTCACGTTGAATTCGTAGCGGACGCGCATATTGAATTGTTGTGGCGGGGATTGCGCGAGCGGCACGCCCGCGTCGCCGAACGCGCGAACCGAGGTAATCGGCTGCCCCAGCGTATCTTTGAGGTAGACGACGCCCTCCTGGTTGCTGCTGTTCCAGGATGCGCCTCCGGTCAGCGTCAGGCCATGGAGCGGCCGGGCAATGAACTGCACTTCAGCGCCCTGCACTTTATAGCTCGGGCCGTTGACGACGAAGGACAGGTTGCTGAAGTCGAGCGGCAGGAACAGCTCCACCTGGATGTTGCGCCAATCCTCGCGATACACCGCGCCGTTGAATTCGTAGCGATGATCGTCCCATTGGGTCTTCCAGCCGATCTCGTTGTTGACCAGCGTGTCCGGCGCGAAATTCGTCGGTATGGTGAAAATCTGCGTCGTGCCGGGTACGGTATGCGAACTCTCGCCGCGGTTGAACCCGCCGGCACGGAAGCCTTGGGACCAGGTGTAGTACAGCAGCGCATCCTCGGTGACGTGCCAGCTCACATTGGCGCGGCTGCGGAATCCCGAATAATCCTTGTTGTAGTCGCCGGCGGTTTCGTTGGTGTCGAAGCCGAAGTTGTTGGCGGCGCCGCCGCCCAGGCATGGCGGCGTCGTCGACAGCGCGGGAAAATTGCTGGGATTGCAATCGAAACTGCTCGCCGAGTAGCCGGCCTCGGTCGTATCGATCTTGTAATAGCGGGTCCCGACCGTCACCGTCAGCGTTTTCGGGATGATGTCGAAGTCCATCGAGCCGAACAGAGCCTTCTGCGTGTAGCCGCGGGTGATATCATCGAAGTACGACTCGTTATTCGGGCGGACATTAGGGTTGTTCACCTCGGCACCGGGCGCAGGTCCCACGTTGACGAGGCAGTTGGCCGTAATGGTCGCGGAACAGGACGGTACCGACTTGTAGAACCAGTCGGTGTTGTCGTGGATCGAATAATTTTCCCAGAAAATGCCGGCGATGCCCCGTAGCCGCCAATCATCCGGCGTGCTGACGCGAAATTCCTGGCTGTCGTGCGTGTTCCTGACGGTATCGCGCCAATAGCCCGCGGGGGTTCCGCAACTGGCTTGCGCCGCCAGCACGCCATACGGCATGCACTGGTAGTAGGCGGCATTGGCGCCGCGCGCGTAGCCGGTGTAGTCCTGCTGCTGCTCGACATTGCGCACCAGGTAGCCGCCGGTGTACACCAGCTTCAAATCGCCCACGCGGCCATTGATGGTGAGCGCCGTGTTTTCGAATTTGTCGTGATTCCAGGACGGTACGAAGGTCTCCACCGACAAGTCCGGCAGCGGCTGCTGCAGGCTCGGCAATACGCTCGAGCTATGCGGCATTTCATAAAACACGCCGTTCGACTTCATGTCCTGGTAGGACTGCGTCAGCAATGCATCCCATTGGTCGTTGATCTTGTAGGCGAGACCGACGCGGATGCCCTGGTAGGCGACCGTATTGATCCCGTTGCCGACCAGGTTGGAATTGTTGATCGAAGTCACGGAGCCCGGGCCGCTCGGCACGGCGCCGGCGTAATAATATTGGATGCTGTAGTCGCTGGGCTGGCGGCTGAACTTCGCCGGGATATTGTTGATGTAGCCGCCCTCATTATCGGTGTAAACCACGGCGCGTAACGCCAGTGTGTCCGGAATCAGCGGCAGATTGATCACCGCCTCGGCACTGCTGCTGGGATCGCCATGTGCGGTCGTCTCATAGGCCGCCGTCACGTTGCCTTCCGTGACATCGAGTTTCGGCTTGTTGGTGATGTAGCGCATCACGCCGGATTCGGCGCCGGCGCCGAAGATCGTGCCCTGCGGGCCTTCGAGGACTTCGATGCGCTCCAAATCCGCTGCATAGACGTCGAGGTTGCGGCCCGGCAGCGCGCCGGATTGGTCGTCGAGGTAGATCGCGACGCTCGGGAAGCCGCCGACGCTGCCTGAACCTTGCACACCTTGCGGAGTCGTCGATAGACCGCGCATGAATACCGAACTTTGGCCGGGACCGGTGTTGGTGGCGGTGACGTTCGGCAGGTACTTGATGAAATCATCGAACGTTTGCACGTTCAATTGACTCAAGGTTTCCGCAGTCAGCGCCTGGATCGTGACCGGCACGTTCTGCATGTTCTCCGTGCGACGCTGCGCCGTCACGGTGATCTCCTGGATTTGATCCGTCGCGTCGGCCTCATCGGCCATCGCAACCCGGGCCATGCCGCCGCCGACGCCACTCAGGATTGCGCCGATTGCGCAAGCCAGTTTCGGATTCGCCTTCATGTGTCCCATCCCTAAGTATTATTGATCGCGCGATTGTCGCCGCGGAACTGAAAGCGCCGGCGCTCCGGCGTCCTGTTTGAGATCATAAGACATTCGAGTGATCCCGCATACTTGCGCCGCTCGGATGCAACAATTCACCGAGCTGTCTTTTCAAAGGATCCAGCCACGGTTCGAAGTGGCGCCATTGGTCGAGCCCTGAACGATTGATGGGCTGGCGCACCTGTTCCGAACTCGCCGTGCGGATGCTGCGATCGGTCTTGTGGAACTCGAGGCACGCGGGCTCGAACTCAAGGCCGCAGAACGCGAGCAGGCGATGCACATGGCCCTCGAGATCCTCGACCAGTTCCTCGTGCTGGATACGCAAGACCTTGCCCGGCAGCGCCCGGTCCCAATGATTCATCAGGGCGACATAGCTCGCGTAATAGCGCGCGATGTCCTCGAGGCTGTAGGTGAATTCCTGGCCCGAGGCGAATAACTGCTTGAAATTACTGAAGCAGCAAGCCATCGGCTCGCGCCGCGCATCGATGATGCGCGCATTGGGCAAGATCAAGTGGATGAGCCCTACATGCCGGAAGTTATTGGGCATCTTGTCGATGAAATGCGGCTTGCCGGCACGGTAGGGACGGGTGCTGGCCAGGTAGGCCTCCCCGAGGCGCCGGAACTCTTGCGGCTGCATGCCGGCGAGAATGGCTGGATAGCGCGGATTGTGATTATCGCCGTCGCGGCCCACGAGTTCCGCGGCCAGACGCGGAATATCCGGCAGCTCGAGCGTACCCTCGACGCGCGAATGCGAGGCGAGGATTTGTTCCAGCAGAGTCGATCCGGCGCGCGGCAGTCCGACGATGAATATCGGCGCCTCGCTGGGGCACCCGAGCCCGGCGCGCTCGGCGAAGAATTCGCGCGTGCAAATCTGCATCTGCAGCCGCGTGTTTCGCTCGATGGTCTCGGGACGATACCGGCTTGACGATTTTTTCAGTGCATTGCCCCGCTCGTAGTAGTGGAACGAGCCGGCGTAGTCGCCGCGGTCCTCGAGCGCCTTGCCGAGCGCGAAGCAAAAATGATAACGGTCCTCGAGCGACGTCGTCTCGCCGGACTCCTCGCGGCGCATGCGCTCGATCTCCTCGTCGCTGAAGCCATAGGTCTTGAGGTTCGCAAGACTCCAATACGCGTCGCCGAAGTCGGCCCGGCATTGCGCGGCCCGGTAGGACTCGATCGCTTCGCGGCTGCGGCCAAGTGTTTTTTGCGCATGACCGATCGACAGGTGCAGCTCCTCCGCCTGAGGAGTTTCAGCAAGCAGTCTGCGATACAGCAGCAAGGCGCGTTCATGCTCGCCGAGACCGGCGCAGGCCGCGGCATAGGACATGAGGTAGGCACGGTTGTCGGGCTCCATCTGCAGCAGCTTGTCGAGCTCGGCGCGTGCCTGTGCATGCTTGTGGCGCTCGAGCAACACTCGGGCATAGTCATAGCGTGCCGCCCTGTAGTCCGGCGCCAACGTGAGCACGCTCGCGAGCAGCAGCTCCGCATCGTCCAGCACATCGAGCTGCAGGCCGATCCTGGCCAGCAGCCGCATGGCCTCGACGTCGTCGCCATGCTTCAGGAGGTACTCGCGGACGATCTTCTCGGCCGGCTGGAGCTCGCCATCCTCGAGCATTCCGGTCGCAGTGACGATTTCCGCAGGCAGCTCCGCCAGTTTGGCGACGTGACTATCCGCGTTGGCAGCGCTCTCGGCCTGATTGGTCATGCGAAACAGCGTCTGCAGCGCCTTCCAGCTGGCCGCCAGCGCATGATTCAGGTTCACGGCCTGCACGAATGCCTGGATGGCGGGCTCGGCCTCGCGACGCGCCACGTGGCAGTAGCCGCGCTCCTGGAACAGGCGGCTGAACTTCGGGTGCCACTTCTCGAGTCGCGCCAGCGTCGCGAGCGCATCGGGGACGCGGTCGAGATAACGCTGGCATACCGCCACCATGTACAGAGCGTCGCGGTCTTGCGGATGGTTCCCGGCAAGCGCCTCGGCTGCGGCCAGTGCCGTCGCGAACTGCCGTTGCTCCATCAGAGTACGAATGCGCAGGACCTCCGCTTCCGCCGTTGATGCCATATCGGGCTTTGGACCATCGCGCGCCTCGGGGTGTGCAGTCATGGATCGCCGCCCGCGGTCATAGCGCACAATCCTATATTGAAAGCCGGTTCGCGCGCCTGTTCCGAACTCGCCCTGATCCGGTCTAAATCCGGCATCCTCAAGGTTCCGACGGCAGTGCCGCCGTCCACGCGCCGCATCATAACGTGTGCCGCAGATCGTGCAGCGCAAAGCCTGACAGCACAGCCTCGCCGCGCGTCCACGCCATCGCCTTGAACCGCTCCCCCATCTCGCCCGGCAACATGAGCTGCCGCGCCTCGTTGGCCAAACGCGCCTGGCCGGCGCTGTCGCCCGCCATGATTTGCATTTCCTGGTCCACTTTCAGCGCCGCCAGGAAATAGCTCTGGGTCGTGAAGCCTGCGAGCGCGAAACCCGCCGCGCGCGATGCCTCGGCGAGCCGCGTGTAGTCCACCCACGCGGTGATGTCCTGCAGTCCGGGATGGAAGAACGGATCGCCGTGCGCGCGATGCCGGAAGTGGCACATCAAGGTGCCTTCGTGCCGCTCTGCCAGATAGTATTGGGAGCGGGGCAGGCCATAATCGAACCAAAGCGCCGCCCCCGCGCGCAACGCCGAGGTGACGCCTTGCGTCCACGCGCTGAGGCGCGGACAGTATTCCGACACGTAACCATCCTCCCAATCGCCGGCCGCGTCCGCCAGCTGCCGACAGTCCTGCGCCATGGCGGCCGTGGCCGGCCGCAACGCCCAGCCGAAGCCGCCATCCTCGATGGCGACGCCGAGCTCGTCCACGTGCGTGCGGCGCCAACGAAACCGCGCAACCGGCAGCGCGTCGAGAACTTCGTTGGCAAGGACGATGCCGTCGAAGGGCTCCGGGGGTTGATCGAGCCACCGCACCCGATCCTGCAAGTGCGGCACATGCCGGGCAAGGTGCCGGCGTTGACGCTCGCGGAGGTCCGCGCTGATTTCGAGAATCCAATAATGTTGCGGTAACTCGCCGAGCGACTCGAGGCGCAGCAAAATGTCCGCCGCGAGCCGCCCGCTGCCGGCACCGATTTCCAGGATGGATCCGGACCCGAGAGCGCTCAGGATTTCGGCACACTGTCGCGCGACGCAGCGGCCGAACAGATGCGACACTTCCGGCGCGGTTGTGAAATCGCCGTCCGCGCCCAGCTTGTGCGCGCCCGCGCTGTAATACCCGAGGCCGGGTGCGTACAGCGCCGATTCCATGAATCGCTCGAAGGAAAGCCAGCCCCCCGACGCGGCAATCTGCCGCGCCAGATGGTCTCGCACCGCTCGACAATGCAGCGCCTGCGCCTCGTTCAGCGCGAGTTCACGCTGCAGTTGCGTTGCGGTATCGTGGTTGCTCATGGAATCCAGTATCGAGAATTCGAGATTGCGGGACCAGGTCGTGCTCATTACCGGAGGCGCGCGCCGCGTCGGCGCCGAGATCGCGCGCACCCTGCACTCGGCCGGTGCGAACGTGCTCATTCATTACCGCTCCTCTGCCGCCGCCGCGATCGCTCTGGCGGATCACTTCAATCAAGTGCGTCCGCGCTCCGCCGCAATCTACGCCTCGCATCTGTTGGCTGCGCAAGCCCCCGAAAAGCTGGTGGCCATGACGCTGCAGCAATTCGGACGCCTCGATATTCTAATCAACAATGCGTCGAGTTTTTACGCGACGCCGGTTGGGTCTATCACGCTCCCGCAGTGGGACGACCTGATGGGAACCAATCTGAAGGCTCCTTTGTTCCTATCACAGGCGGCGGCGCCGTGGTTGCGCGCCCAGCGCGGACTCATCATCAACATGATCGACATCCACGCCCTGCGTCCGCTCAAGGCGCACCTGGTGTACAGCGCGGCGAAGGCCGGGCTCGCCATGTTGACGCGCGCCTTGGCGCGCGAATTGGGGCCGGAAATCCGCGTCAATGGAATTGCGCCGGGTCCCGTGCTATGGCCGGAGGGGGACATGGACGAGGGATTGAAGCGCGAGATCATCGACAAGACCGCACTCAAGCGGCATGGCACACCCGAGGATGTGGCGCGCACCGCCCTCTTCCTGGCGCAGGACGCACCGTACATCACCGGTCAAATCATCGCGGTCGACGGCGGCCGCAGTATCTAAGGCAGGTCCGCGGGCGTGGTGCGCAGCAACTCCTGCGCGCGGCGGATGTCGCCGGCCAAAGGGCGATCGTCTCGGTATGGAGGCACGGCGGCGCGTACCCGCCGATACAGGGCGTCTGTGTGGGGCGCCCTGGAATGCGATTCGCGCTGCAATTCATACGCCTGTGCCGCCGCCAGCAATTCGATCGCGAGAATGGCCTCGGCATTGTCGATGATGGCCAGAAGCTTGAGCGCACCAGGGGTCGCATGGCTCAGATGATCCTCCTGCAGGCCCGATGTGACGCCGCCATCCAAGCTCGCAGGCGCCGCCAACCGGCGATTGTCGGCGACCAGCGAGACCGCCGTGTATTGCGCAATCATGAATCCCGAACCCACGCCCTCGTCGCAGGCCAGAAAGGCAGGCAGGCCGCTTACCAGCGGGTTTACCAGGCGATCGATTCGTCTCTCCGACATCGCCGCCATCTGCGCGACGGCAATCGCGAGCGCATCGGCGGTGAGGCCGAGAGCCGTGCCGACGGCGTTCGCGCCCGACATCGCACGCGGCTCGGCCACGCTGCCGGCGACGGCTGGATTATCCGATACCGATGCCAGCTCATCGTCGACGACGCGTGCCGCCTGTGCGAACAGATCGCGCGCCGCGCCATGCACCTGCGGAATGGCGCGCAAGCTCAACGGATCTTGCGTTCGCCGGCCGGCGCTGTGGCGCAGGATCGCGCTGCCCTGCAGAGCCGCGCGCAGCCTTTCACCGACCGCGCCCACGCCCGGCGAGACCCGCAATCGGAGTGCCGCCGCGTCGAAAACCGCGGCTTGACCGCGCAAATTCTCGAACGACATGGCAGCCACCGCATCGGCCCAGTCGAACAGGCGCAGGGTCCTGCCCAAGGCGACTGCCGCAAGCCCCGTCGCGCAGGGTGTTCCGTTGACGAGACTCAAGCCCTCTTTCGCGCCCAACACCAGCGGCGCAAGATGCAGCGACTCGAGCGCTTCGGCGCCGCCCATGGAGCGGCCCCGGCAGCGCGCCGATCCCTCGCCGATCAGCACCAGCGCGATGTGCGCCATGTGCGTGAGGTAGCCCACCGACCCCGCCGCGGGCACTTCCGGGATGCAATCGTGAGTCAGCAGCACCAGCAGCCGCTCGACCACCTGCGGCGTCACGCCGGAGAAGCCGAGCGCAAAATTATTGATGGCCGCCGCGATCACGGCGCGCACCGGGATCCGGTCGAGAACGGCTCCCACGCCCACGGCATGGCTCATCAGGATGTTTCGCGACAATTGCCGTTGCTTGGCTTCAGGCACCACCACATCGCACAGCGCGCCCACCCCGGTATTCACACCGTAGGCGCGCGTGCCCTGGATGACCAGGGCCTCCACCAGCGCGCGGGCCGCGCGGATTCGCGCCCACGCATCCTGCGACAGCACGAGCGGTGCCCCCTCGGCGACTTCGACCACCTGACGCCAGGAGAGCTTCTGCTCGAGGACAATGGGTTGAGCCATGCGCGTGCCGATGAACGCTGCTCAGGGCTTGCGCGCCGCGAGCGCGCGCCATTTCGCAAGATCGTCGCGATTGCGCTCGAGCATCACGCCGACGTCGCGCGAACCGCGGATTGCGCCCGGTTTGCTCAGCGACAGGCGCACCCAGGCGACAGCGAAATCCTCGAGTATCAGCATGGCGATGCGCTCGGCCAGAGTCTCGACCAGGTGAAATTGCGATGCCTCGACGAATGCCAGCACACCCTTGGCGACCCGCTTGTAATTCAGCGTGTCATGGATGGAATCCGATAGAGCGGCCTTGGCGATATCCGCGCTGATTTCAATGTCGATGAGAACCGTCTGCTTGACCTGCCGCTCCCAATCGAAGATTCCGATGATCGCCTCGGTCCTGAGCGCGTGAATGAAGATCTTGTCCATTGCAGCCACTAAACCCCCGTTGCTCCGCCCGGTCCGAGTTCCCAATTCGCGCGGGCGCCCATGCAGCGGCCGGAGTCCATGCCGCGCGCCAACCGCATACATCCCGCCAGCGCGATCATCGCCCCGTTGTCCGTGCAGAATTCGCTGCGGGGGAAATACAACTCGGCGCCGGCATCGCGCGCCACGAGGGCCAGCCGCTCACGCAAACGGCGATTGGCGCCGACGCCGCCCGCGATCACCAGACGCCGCTGACCCGTGACTTCGAGCGCGCGGCGGCATTTCTCCGCAAGTGTCTCGATCACTGCCTCCTGGAAACCGCGCGCGACGTCTGCTCGGATCGCGTCGTCCAATACGCGGCCCCGCAAGGCTACTAGGGCCGCGGTCTTCAAGCCACTGAAACTGAATTCCAGGCCGGGCCGATCGAGCATCGGCCGGGGAAACACATAGGCACCGCTGCGCCCGGATTCGGCGAGCCGGGCGAGAGCGGCGCCGCCGGGATAGGGGAGCCCCAAGAGCTTCGCGGTCTTGTCGAATGCCTCCCCGGCCGCATCGTCCAGGGTTTCACCGAGGACCCGGTAGTCACCGAGACCCGCCACATCGACCAGTTGTGTGTGGCCACCCGAAACCAGCAGCGCAAGGAATGGGAAGCAAGGCGGGTTGGGCTCCAATAAGGGTGCCAGCAGATGCCCCTCCAAATGGTGAATACCCAGCACCGGCTTGCGCCAGGCAAAGCCCAAGCTCGCGGCAAAGCCCGCGCCCACCAGCAAGGCTCCGATCAGCCCCGGGCCCGCGGTGTAAGCCACCCCGTCGATCGAATCCCGGTCCGATCGCGCATCCGCGAGCGCCTCGCGCACCAAGGGCAGGAGCCGCCTGACGTGATCGCGGGACGCCAATTCCGGCACGACTCCACCGTAGGCTTGGTGCATTGCGATCTGGCTGTGCAAACGATGCGACAACAGCCCCTCGTCGGCGTCGAAGACCGCGACCGCCGTCTCATCGCAAGAACTCTCAATCCCAATCACGCGCATAGTCGGCCCCAAACCATCGTCCGCCCCAAACCATCCAAAAGGCCGCCCGCCAGCCTTTGCCTTTTATGGGGGCGCACCTTAGAATGCGCCCCCCTGTCGCCGAATGCCGGCGGCTGCGCCATACATTTGAGGTCTGAATGCCCAGCGTTCGAGTTCGCGAGAATGAGTATTTTGACGCCGCCTTGCGTCGCTTTAAGCGTGCCTGCGAAAAGGCGGGCGTCCTCACCGAGCTTCGGCGGCGTGAATTCTACGAGAAGCCCACCCAGGAACGTAAGCGAAAAAAGGCCGCCGCGGTAAAAAGACACCTGAAGCGCCTGTCGCGCGAAAACATGCGTGGCACGGGCGGCCCGCCCTCGACTCCCCCGCCGGCAGCCCCGGCACGGCCCTCCTACTAGGGGCCGGCCCGCGTAAGGATGTCTCTAAAAGAGCGAATCACGGACGACATGAAGGCGGCGATGCGCTCCGGCGAGAAGCAGCGGCTCGGGGTGATCCGCATGATCACGGCAGCCATCAAGCAACGCGAGGTCGATGAGCGGATCACCCTCGACGACAACCAGGTGTTGAGCGTTCTCGAGAAAATGATCAAGCAGCGCAAAGAGTCGCTGGTCCAATTCCAGGCCGGTAATCGCCAGGACCTGGTCGACAAAGAGGCGGCGGAAATCACCCTGCTGCAGGGTTATCTGCCCTCGCAATTGAGCGACGCCGAACTCGACGCACTGATTGGCGAGGCCATTGCGGCCACCGGTGCCGCGAGCGTCAAGGACATGGGCAAGGTCATGGCCCTCATCAAGGGCAAGGCGCAGGGCCGCGCCGATATGGCCGCCGTCGGGGCGAAAATCAAAGCCAAGCTCGGCGGTTGATCGCAGGCGGTCCATGGCCGGCCGTATCCCACAGCCGTTTATCGACGAAGTCGTCGCGCGCTCCGACATCGTCGAGATCATCAACGCGCGGGTGCCGCTGAAGAAGGCCGGCCGCGAATATAAGTCCTGTTGTCCCTTCCATAGCGAAAAATCCCCCTCGTTCTCGGTCAGCCCCGACAAGCAGTTCTACCACTGCTTCGGCTGCGGGGCGCACGGCACCGCAATCGGCTTTCTCATGCAATACGAGAAGCTGGAATTCTTCGATGCGGTGGCCGATCTCGCGCAGCGCGCGGGGCTCGAACTGCCGCGCGAAGCGCAGGCTCCGCGAGACCCCGGCAGCGCCGACCTGCACGACGTCATGGCACGCGCGGCGCGCTTCTTCGAACAAAATTTGGCGGACGATGCGCGTGCCCGGAAGTACGTCGCCGCGCGGGGAATCGACGCCAAGACCGGCGCCCGATTTGGCTTGGGCTATGCCCCGGATTCCTGGGATGCCTTGCTAAACCGTTTTGGCGCCGAGGATGAGCAGCGGCGCCAGATCCGGGAGCTCGGCTTGATCATCGAGCGCGACACACGCGGCGGCGAACGCGCCGCCGGATTCTACGATCGCTTCCGTGACCGGCTGATGTTTCCGATTCGCGATTCGCGGGGGCGGGTCATCGGATTCGGCGGTCGCATCATCGATCAGGGTGAGCCCAAATATCTCAATTCCCCTGAAACGCCGTTGTTTCACAAGGGGCGCGAACTTTACGGGTTGTACGAAGCACGCCAGGCGCGGGCCGATTTCAAGCGCCTGCTGATCGTCGAAGGCTACATGGACGTGGTGCGGCTGCATCAAGCCGGCATCACCTACGCCGTGGCGACGCTCGGCACGGCGACGACCCAGGAGCACCTCAACAAAATCTTCAGGCTGACCAGTGAAGTGGTGTTCTGCTTCGACGGCGATCGCGCCGGCCGTCAAGCCGCCTGGCGGGCGTTGGAGAATTCCCTGCCGCTCGCACGCGACGGACGCGAGTTCAAGTTCATGTTTTTGCCCGAAGGGCATGACCCCGATACGCTGGTGGGGACCGAAGGGCCCGAGCAGTTCGAGACGCGGCTGAATCAGGCGCTGCCGCTCTCCGAATACCTGATCGAACAGCTGGCCGCCCAAGTGGATCTGGGCCATGTCGACGGCCGCGCCAAGCTCAAAGCCCTGGCGGCGCCCCTGTTCGCGCGAATGCCCGATGGCATCTACCGGGAAATGCTGGCCGAGGGCCTCGCAGCGCGGGTCGGCATGCCTGCGGCGACGCTCAAACGGTCCTTTGTGGGCAGTGAGCCGAAACCCTCTCCGCCGCGGCGTGAACCGGCTGCCCGCCACCGCGGTCGAATCAGTGCTGGACGGGGTAATTTGCTCACCCAGGCCATTACCCTGGTCCTGCACCACCCGACGGCGGCCGCCGCGGTGAAGGATCCGCAGGCACTGCGGCGCGTCGACAAGAGCGGCGTGGCCGTGCTCGAGGAGCTCCTGCAGGCGGCGGCGGCGGCGGAGCACCCCACGACCGCGCTGCTGCTCGAGCGCTTCAGGGATTTGCCGCAGTACGCGCGCCTTGCGGAACTCGCCATGGCCGAACCCTTGGTGGCCGGCGCCGAGGCGGCGGCCAAGGAGCTGCAAATGGCCGTCGCGAAACTGCTGGAGGAGTACGGTCCGGGCCGCCGAATGGACGAATTATTGCGAAAAGCGCGTGAATTGGGCTTGAATTACGACGAAAAGGCGGAATTAAGTGAACTTCTCAAAGCCAAGGGCCGCGCATCATCGGGCCACTGAGGCGGCAAGCATCAGTGGCTTGGAATTGGCCATAATCGTATACTTGTCGGCTTGCATTTAAATTCTCTAGGTTTCTAACGAGGCGTCCACCTTGATCAAAAAAGCGCCAGCAGGCACGGCGACACAAATCGCGGACGAGCGTCAGTCGCAACTGAAGTTGTTGATTGCGCGCGGCAAGGAGCAGGGCTACCTCACCTACGCTGAAGTCAACGATCATCTGCCGAGCGAAATCGTCGATCCCGAGCAGATCGAAGACATCGTCAACATGATCAACGACATGGGCATCCCGGTGTACGAGAAGGCGCCGGACGCCGAGTCCTTGTTGCTGACCGACGCGACTGCCGCCCCCGACGAAGAAGCGGTGGAGGAAGCCACCGCTGCGCTCGCCAATTTGGACGCGGAATTCGGCCGCACCACCGATCCGGTCCGCATGTACATGCGCGAAATGGGCACGGTGGAATTGTTGACGCGCGAGGGCGAGATCCGCATCGCGAAGCGCATCGAGGAAGGTTTGGAAGCGGTCAAAATCGCGCTCGGCAGCTACCCTGGCACGTACGATTTGCTGCTGCGGCATTACGAGACCGTCAAGGCCGGCCAGATGCGCCTGGTCGATGTGATCGTCGGATTCGTCGATCCGAATGCGCCGGATGAGATTGCGCAGCCGCAGAACCCGAAAATGATGGCGTTGGAGCGCGAAGAAGCCGCCAACGACGACGACGAGACCGAGGGCGAAGAGGACGAGGAAGCCATCGACACGGGTCCGGACCCGGAAGAGGCCGGCAGGCGCTTCAGTTCGATCGCGAAAATTCACCATCAGTTCCTGAATGCGCTCGACAAGCTGGGCTCGAAAGACCCCAAAACCTTGAAAATCCGCAAGAAGATCTGCGGCGAGCTGATGGAACTGAAACTCTCGCCGAAGATGTTCGACCAACTGATCGACAATCTGCGCCAGCACGTGACCGAGGTGCGGCTTCTCGAGAAGGAGATCATGTTCCTCTGCATCAAGCAGGCAGGCATGCCGCGCAAAGATTTCATCTCGTCGTTTCCGAAGAACGAGACGAGCACACGCTGGCTCGACAAGCACATCAAGGCCAAGAAGCGCTACTCGGCGCCGCTCGCCAAATTCAAGGACGAGGTCGAGCGCCGCCAGAACAAGCTGAAGGATCTCGAGGGCTTGTTTCATGTGCTCATCAGCGAGATCAAGGAGATCAACCGCGAAGTCTCGATCGGTGAGGCCAAGGCGCGGCGCGCGAAGAAGGAGATGGTCGAGGCCAACCTGCGCCTGGTGATTTCGATCGCCAAGAAATACACCAACCGCGGCCTGCAGTTCCTGGATCTGATCCAGGAAGGCAACATCGGCCTGATGAAGGCCGTCGACAAATTCGAATATCGCCGCGGCTACAAGTTCTCGACCTACGCGACGTGGTGGATCCGTCAGGCCATCACGCGCTCCATTGCCGACCAGGCGCGCACCATCCGCATCCCGGTGCACATGATCGAAACCATCAACAAGCTGAATCGCATCTCGCGCCAGATGCTGCAGGAGATGGGCCGCGAACCCACGCCGGAGGAATTGGCGGTGCGCATGGAGATGCCGGAAGACAAGGTGCGCAAAGTCCTGAAAATCGCCAAAGAACCGATTTCCATGGAGACGCCGATCGGCGACGACGAGGATTCGCACCTGGGTGATTTCATCGAGGATACGTCCGTGTCCTCGCCCATCGACTCGGCGACCACGGAATCGCTGCGTGAAACCACGCACTCGGTTTTGGCGCAGTTGACGCCTCGCGAGGCGAAGGTTCTGCGGATGCGTTTCGGCATCGACATGAACACGGATCACACGCTGGAGGAAGTGGGCAAGCAGTTCGATGTGACCCGCGAACGCATCCGGCAGATCGAGGCCAAGGCGCTGCGCAAGCTGCGTCACCCGAGCCGCAGCGAACAGCTGCGCAGCTTCTTGATGGACGACTGAGCCGCCCCCGGCACGGCCGGCGAGTGCGCCGCGCAAGCGGGGCCGCTCATCCGCCGGCGACTTCCACAGTCAGATGGCGCTCACCGCTCAGTGAGTTTGCGACCAGGCAGATATTCTCCGCCTTCTCGAGCAGCTTCCTGGCACGCTCGACGTCCGCGCCGGCGGGCACATGCAGTTTGGCGTGGGTCGTAAACCGGGTGAAGCGCATCTTGCCGTCGATACGGTCCAACGTGCCTTCCGTGCGCGACTCGAGGCTGAGCCACGCATACTTCGACGACGCCGCGATGGCCCGGAAACTGAGGACGAAGCAATCGGCGACGGCGGCGGTCAAAAGTCCCTCGGGCGACCATTGATTGCCCGGGCCGTCGAACTCCTTGGGCGGAGCCGACTCGATGACCCTGACGCCGTCCATCGATAGCGGCACATCGCCGTCCGGGCGCACCGTGGCGTGGACGGCATAGCGATGAGGAAAGGGGTGCATTGGCTACTCCGAGGATTCAATAAATGGCCGGAATCACGCGCTTGGTGCGCCTGATGTATTCCCGGTACCGATCGCCAAAAGCCTGCAGAAGCGCTGCTTCCTCGACTTGCATGCGCCGCATGAATACCAGCCAGGCTGGCACGACCATCAGCCCGAGCGATGCAAAATTGCGCAAGCACAAACCAAGTCCGAGGAACGCCATTAGAGCACCTGAGTAAGAAGGGTGCCGCACAAACCGATAGGGTCCGGTGTCTATGAGACGATGATCCGATGCAATGGCGACGTTGACGGTGAAGAACCGTCCCAGGTGGATGATGGAATACCAACGGATCGCCAATCCCAGGAAGAACAGGCCGCTTCCCACAATGCGCAGCGCCGCAAAATCCCCCATGCCGGCCTCCGGGAATCGCTGCGCGGCGAAAAAGGCCAGAGTGACGCTCGGGAAGATCACCGCCCATATCAAGCCGAGTGACCCGCGATCATGGGCAGCCGACTCGCTTTTCCCGGCGCGCCGGCTCACGGAAAGGAACGCCTCCGACAGCACATAGACCAGTGCGAGCACAGAAGCGATCGGGAAGTTCACGCGAACAACCTGAGTTCCGGACCGTCGTCTTGAAGTCGGATCATGCGCTCGAACTTGAGCCCGATGCGCTCGAGCACCGCGATGGAACCCACGTTGCCGGGGGATGTGATTGCGACGATACGCTGCAATCCCAGCACTCGCCGGGCATGAGCCAACACCGCCGACGCGGACTCGACCGCGAACCCCAGCAGAAAGTATCTCGCCAAAAAAGCAAACCCCAGGTCCACGTCCGCGAGACCGTCGCGCTTGACCAGTCCGCAAATCCCGACCGGCGTGCCGTCGAGCAAGCACGTCGCATACAATCCGAAGCCGCGCCGCTCATAACTGTCGCGCGGCCCCTTGCGTATGTATTCGCGCGCGTCGTCGAGGTTTCTCACGCCTTTGTCGCCGATGAAACGCACGAATGACGGCTCGTTCAGGAGCTCCAATATGAATGCGGCGTCGTGCAGCTCGAGCTGGCGCAGCACCAGTCGTTCAGTCTGAATCACGTTCATGCGCTCGGCCGCGATTATCTCGAAGGCCCGCCATCATTCGGCGGCTCGGCCCGCTCGGCCTCCAAGGAGGTGAGCATTGCGCTCACCGCACGCGACTCCGCGTCGGCGGCGCTGCCGAGACCCTGCGCCACGCCCAGCCGGTTTCCTTGCGGATGATTCTGGCTGAGCTTCCATTTGCCCGCCAGACTGGTTATCGGCAATTCAAAGCCGACGATCAGGGACAGCATTTTTTCGATGTAGGGCGGCGGCGCGTCGTCGATCTTCCACGGCAGCGGCCGCGGTTGCTCGTGCGCGGTCGTCAGGCGGGACACCAATGCTCGCAGCCACCCTGCATCCTCAATGAATTGCAAGCTGCCGCGGGCATGCACGACGGCATAATCCCATGTCGGCACGACTTCGCCGGTCGCGATTTTCGAAGGATAGAATGACGGTGAAATGTAGACCTGCGGTCCCTGGAAAATGGCCAGCGCTTCGGAGTCCGGCCGGTAATCCCGCCACAACGGATTCGCGCGCGCGATGTGGCCTCGGATCAAACCGTTCGGCGCGGGCTCGGACAGCGTTTCGACCGGGATATGGTTCGCGACGAGCCCCGATTCGCACGCCACGACCAGCGTCGCCAAGGGGCGCGCGCGCATCATCCGGTGCAACACGTCGGGCCGGGATTCGTTGAAATGTGCAGGGAGGTACAATGTCAATCCTTCATAAAAGCCTTGACCGTCTCACGCGTCCTATCGTGTACTGCCACGATAGTTCAACGGGCGGCGGAGTCAATTGAATATCGTGTTGTCGTGGACCCAGGCATGGTGGCCGCGAGTGGTGTTGTGCTGCGCGCTTGCCGGGGCGGCGCAGATCGCGCCCGCGGAGGGGGTGAGCGCCTACCTGCCCCTCAATCTCGAACCGGAGATGGAACGCCAGATCGAACGACTCCTCATTCTCGCCGACGAACCCATTCTCAAACGGCCGTTTGCAGTGCAGCTCGTGCAGGACGCCTTGCCGCAGGCCTGTCTCATCGACAGGCCGTTGTGCGCACGAGTCAGGAGGTATCTCGAGCGCTATTCACGCGACTATGCGCTCACCCACGCGAGCGCAACCGGTGCGCTCACACACGATAAGGACGCAGGCACGGTGCCCAACGCCCACGGCATGCCGGTGGATGGCTCATGGGAGTTATCGGCGCAAGGCTTTGTCGAACCCAACGACTACGTCCTGTTGAGCGGCGGGGCGATCGCCTACCGGGGCCGCACGACGCCCACGGGCTCTATGTTGAGTTTCGGCACCCACTGGGCGCAACTCGACCTGGGCTACCGCGACCACTGGTTCTCCCCGGCCACCGATAGCAGCATGCTGATCAGCAGCGAGGCGCCGACAATGCCCTCGGTGACACTGTCGAATTACGAACCACTCACCCGGCTCGGTTTTCAATACGAATTTTTTGCGGCGCGCATGTCGCGCTCCGACCGCATCCTGTACCAGGGCCAGGAGGGAAGCGGCTACCCGCGCCTGTTCGGTGCGCAGCTGTCGATCGAGCCCTTCAGCGGCTGGTCGCTCGGTGTCAACAGATTGCTTCAATACGGCGGCGCCGACGGCTTGCCGGATGGCGCGACTTTTTTGTTCCGCGATTTCTTCAAGCCCAGCGGCTTGTCCCAGACACAGGGCAACCAACAAGCCTCTTATGTCAGCCGCTTCATTTTTCCCGGTAAAACCCGTTTCGCCGTGTACTTTCAATACGCGGGCGAGGACAACTCAAATGGCGGCAGCTACCTGCTCGGCAACTCGGCGCTGACCGCCGGCATCGATATTCCGCGGCTCGGGCGCTTCTTCGATGCGACCTTCGAAGTCTCCGAGTGGCAGAATCTCTGGTACGTGCACAATATTTTCCTGGACGGAATGAGCAACGATGGCCTCGTACTCGGCAACTGGGGTGCCGACCAGCGCAACTTCGGCGACGGCGTCGGCGCACGCAGCGAAATGTTGCGCGTCGGTTGGCAGCCGCGCTTCGGCGGCTATCTGCAGGGACGGGTACGCACGCTGGCGAACCAAGGTTACTACGGCGGCGATCTGCGCGATTATTCTGCCGCGATTGCCCCCTTTCCCTACCATCGTTACCTCGACCTGACGCTGACCTACTCGCGGCCCTGGAAGGACCTCACCTTGGGCGCCGAGGTCTTTGGGGGCCGCGACATCTATGGCAAGTCGTTCTCGAGGTTGTCGGGATTTGTGCGTTACGGCGGCGATGAGCGAACCCCGGATGACGGGTCGCTGGATGAGGATTCCGGCGCGGGCGCTCCCGAAGAACACGGTTCGGAGCGATTCGTGGAGGCGGGATTCAACGTCAACCGGGTGCGTACGGATTTGGAGCCCGGTATCCCCATCACCACCAGCAAATGGGCGTTCGACCCCCATGTGGGACTCGGCGCGCGGCGCGCCGTGTCCGCCAACAACGATTTGGGTGTGCGGCTCGAATTCGATGAAGTCGACGGTCACTCGCTCATCGGAGTGCGGCCCATCGACTATAGATACCGCTTCACCGACCATCTCGCGATCGGCGTGTTCGCCGGTGTCGCCCGCTACAACCTGGCAACTCCCGCCTATTCCGAATACTTCGGCCTGGGCGCTCTGTGGCGCAACGTCCTGCCGAAATGGGATTTGGGGTTCGACTTCCGTCACGCGCAAAACATCGCCCGCGATCACGTGTTGGCGGGCGATCCGCAAGGCGCGCGGCCCGAGAGCTTCTACAAGATCGACACCGCTCTGCTGTACCTGTCGCGCCGTTTCTGAGCGTTCACACCGCGCACAGCGATGAGCGGATCAAGAACCGCATGTTGAGCGGCGCCTCGAGGGAAAAACTCGCGCCCCGCCCCGGAACGACGTCGACGGTCCAGCGCGTATGGGCCCAGAGTTTGAACTGCTCGCGGTCCATCCAGAATTCGCAGCCGGCGATTTCCCCGACCTTCTCATCGACCCCGCCCAACTTGAACTCGCCGACCTGAAAGCACATCGGCGCGCTGCCGTCGCAGCAGCCGCCCGACTGATGGAACATCAGCGGCCCGTGCGTTTTCTTCAGTTGCTCGATCAGCTTGCGGGCCGCGTCAGTCACACTGACGCGGCCCGGATCCATTGTGACCACGGTGTTCAAGGACGACTCCCCACTAGAAGAATCCCAACGCCTTTTCACTGTAGCTCACCAACACGTTCTTCGTCTGCTGGTAGTGATCCAGCATCATCTTGTGCGTCTCGCGCCCGATGCCGGATTTCTTATACCCGCCGAATGCCGCATGCGCCGGGTAGGCATGGTAGCAATTGGTCCAAACGCGGCCCGCCTTGATGCCCCGGCCGAATCGGTAGGCTACATTGAGATCGCGGGTCCAGATCCCGGAACCCAGGCCGTACAAGGTGTCATTGGCGATCTCGAGCGCCTGTTCCGGCGTGTCGAACACCGTCACCGAGACCACCGGTCCGAAAATCTCCTCCTGGAACACGCGCATCTTGTTGTGCCCCTCGAAAACCGTGGGTTTGATGTAATACCCGCCCGCGAGATCGCCCGGCAATCTGTTGGCCTCACCGCCGGTCAGCACCTTGGCGCCTTCCTTCCTGCCGATGTCGATGTACGACAATATTTTCTCATACTGATCGTTCGAGGCCTGAGCGCCTATCTGTGTGCTCATTTCATACGGATCGCCCTGGCGGATGGCCTGCACTCTTTTCACGGCACGTTCCATGAAGCGCTCGTAGATCGACCTTTGCACCAGCGCCCGGGACGGACAGGTGCAGACCTCGCCTTGATTCAAGGCGAACATGGCGAAGCCTTCCAGCGCCTTGTCCA
>Ga0181537_10000794_pt1 | contig 29489 bp, 20 predicted proteins | sample PEATcosm2014_Bin_39_FD_119765 | JGI IMG/M metagenome (GOLD analysis project Ga0181537, IMG submission 119765) | Peatland microbial communities from MTU Mesocosm Facility, Houghton, MI, USA - PEATcosm2014_Bin23_10_metaG | ecosystem: Environmental > Terrestrial > Soil > Wetlands > Peat | place...
CCGCGCCGCTCCGGTTCAGCAAGGCGAGATGCCGCGCTCCGTGACGCACCAGCCACCAAGCCGTACGCAGCCCAAGGCCCGACAGGCCACCCGTCACCACATAGGTTGCGTCGTCTCTCGCGACGGGCGGTGGCTCGGCCAACGGTGGCGCAAGCGGCGCGAAATCCGGCGCAAAGTTCACGACGATCTTGCCGATATGGCGCGACGCTTGCATGTGCCGAAATGCGGTGGCGATGTCGGCGGCGTCGAATGTCCGGTGCGGCAGAGGCTGCAGAGAACCGCCTGCAAACAATGCCATCAGATCGATGAACACGCGGCGCGCGGTATCGGGGCGTTGTGCCAACAACTGGTCCGCGTCGATGCCGAAGTAGCTGATGTTGTTACGCAGCGGCCGAAGTCCGATGCGCGAGTTCTCGTAAAAGTCGCGCTTGCCGAGTTCAAGCATGCGGCCGAAAGGGCGCAGCAGCCGCAGATTGCGCGGGATCGCATCCCCGGCGAGCGAGTTGAGTATCACATCGACGCCGCCGTCGCTGGCCCGCATCACGTCATCCGCGAACGCGAGCGAGCGGGAGTCGAAAACATGATCGACGCCGAGCAGGCGCACAAAGTCGCGCTTTGCATCGGATCCCGCGGTGGCGAAGATTTCCGCGCCCAAATGTTTCGCGAGCTGAATCGCGGCGATGCCCACGCCGCCCGCGGCGCCATGAATCAGCACCCGCTCCCCTTCACGCAGGCGCGCCAATTCGTGAAATGCGTAGTAGGCCGTAAAGAACGCAGTGGGGACCGTTGCGGCCGCCGCGAACGACCAGTGGGTGGGTTTGCGTGCCACCGCGAGCGCGCGGGTGCGAACATGGTTTGCAAAGGAGGCGGGTGCGAACGCCATCACCGCGTCGGCAATCGCGACCTCGATGACCGCCGCTCCCACGCGGGTCACGATGCCCGCCACTTCCATGCCGAGCGTCGGACCGCAGAAACCATCCTCCACGGCTTCATCCGGCAACAGACCCATCGCATACATCACGTCGCGGAAGTTCAATCCGGCCGAGCGCACCTCGATTTCCACTTCGTCCGCGCCGAGCGGTCCCTGGTCGGGCGCCTGCCGCCACCCAAGATTGCGAAAGGGCCCCGGCACCGAACAGTCGAGCTGTACGCGCGGGGGAGCCGGTTGGGCGGCGGCGGGCGGCGCATGCGGCCGCGTGGTGACGCTCAAACGCGGCACGTAGCGTCCCGCCGCGGTCAGCAGAATCTCATCCTCGGCGTCCGGATGGAGTATTTCCTGCGTGAGTTTCGCGGCGTTGGGCATACAGGGAATCGGATCGTGGAGATCCATCCAACGGATGCGCTGATCCGCGCACTCCTGCATGGCCACCCGCGCGATGCCCCATAGCGCCGCATCGCGAAGCCGGTCTATCTGCGGTGCCTGGGTGGTGGACGCAGCTTGCGCCGCCGGCGGAAGCAATGACGTCCCGGCGTGAGCGGCGATGAGCCAACATTCCGGGAGGATCGCGCGGCGTATGCAGGCCTGCAACCACATCGTGAAGACGACGGCGCGGCGCTCCTGCGCGGCGGCGCGTGCTGCGAGCGGAGCCGCGGCCGTTGCCAAATCCAGGCCCACGAGGTGAATCCAACCTTGGGGTTCATCGCCGGATTGCTTCAGCGCATCGAGCAGCCGGTCCCAGTGCGACGCGGCCGTGGGATCGAGCGCATGGCAAAGCGGACCGGTCCGCTCATACACAGACGCGGCAATGACGGTCACAACGCGTTGGCCGGCGGCGGCGAGCGCGGCAGCGAGCGCTTCACCCAGGTCAGCCGAATAGCCGGTGGAATCGCGGGCGATCAGCCATGTTCGAACCGCCGCCGTTTCTTCAGGTTGCGCCGCCGCGTGCTGTGCACCGCCGGCTTGCGCGATCATGATATAGGGACCGGTCGGAGCCTGCGGCACGTCGCGCACCGCCTCGATCGCCTCAAACCCAGCGTGTGCGATCATCCCGCTCCACGCCTCCGGATCGCGCAAACGCGATCGCGCTGTATCGGCGCGCCACCAGTGCGGTTCCAGGCCGAACACCAGATCGGCCGCGCGTGATGCGTGCGTTTCGAGCAGTATCAACCGGCCGCCGTCGCGGAGCAGGCGCCTCGTGTTCTGCAGGCGCCGCGCCGGGTTGGGCGCGTCGGCCACACCCTCGCCGAGCACGATGATATCGAAACATCCCCCGCGGACTTCGCCCGGCGTTGATTCGCGATCCAAGTCAACGATCTGACATGCCAGTGCGTCTATCGCCGGCCAGCGGCCGCGCAAGTCGTCCAATGCAATCTGGGTCGGGGCGCCGATTATCACCTCACAGCGGTCCCTGTCGAGCCGGGGAACCAAGGGGAGACCCTCCGCAGGCGAGGCGCCGACGAAGCGCAACACTCGCAAGCGCCCATGCGCGGGCTGAGCGGCGGCGGCGCAGCGAAGCATGTCCGCCACAGCCTCCGCGACTTCGGCCGCCTCCAACTGCGTGCAGCCATCTGCCCATGTAGATACGAAGTCGGGCTGCCCCGCTTTGCCGAGACCCTCATGCGTCCCGGCGCGCAGCCTTTCAGCGAGGTGCAGTCCGGCAGACCCCACGCGTGCCGTGAGCGACGCATATTCGGGGTAGTCGGAAATCAAACTCGTCCAAATATCCTCGGGTTTGGTCAACGAGACATCCGTTCGCCACAGCCACTCGTTCCCGATGGGTTGTACGACGCCGTCCTCGGTCAGGACCTGCAAAAGATTGTGCAGCATCGGCGCACTGTGGGTGGAGACTCGGCCCGACTCGATCAGCGCCTGCGGGTCGATGGGCTGATCACCGGTCAGTTCCCGCAGGCCGCATGCGGTGAAGGAGGCGCAAAGCGCGCCAAGCAGCGGCTCGAATTCTTGGCAGAAACGATGGCGCGTGGCCAGCCGCTCGGGCGTATGCAGGTGCGCAACGCACTGGCGTGCGAGTTCGTCGACTGCAGGTAAAGGGGTGTGTCCTGCATCAGCCCGCAGCATTGGCACGGCCCGCGTGGTGATGAAGTGCGGCTGCCGCGCAGCTTCCCCTTGAAGGGAGACGGCCCGAAAGCGGGCGCCGCGGACGATTGCGACCGGTGCATCGAACGCGTCATAAAGCGTGAAATCCGCGCGCATGGAGCGCCGGCTGCGGCGCGCGGAATCCGCCGAATGCGCCAGAGCCGCAATCGCGCCCGTGATCCGTGCGAAGGGCTGCAGCAGTTCCAGCCGATCGATGCGCACCGGCAGGAAGGCCTGCAATTCAGGCCGGCTCGCCGGCGACTCCTTCCGGTCGCGCAGCGCGAGATCCGCGAGCAACTGAAACGCGCCGTCCAGGTACGCCGGATGCAGCAGAGCGGTCGCCGTTTCCGAGGCGATTTTCGGTGGCGTCGTGACGGCGCCGAAAACTCCACCGCGGCGATACCACACTGCGGCGATCGAACGAAATGCGGGCCCATAGTCCAAACCGAGCGTGCGCGCGAATTCATAGTGTGTATCTGCCGTCACGTCCGGAGGGCGGACCGGAATCTTCAGCTGCGGTACACCGGTTGCGCGGCAATCCTCCGTCAGCCGTCCGGTCGCGTGGGTAAGCCATGGATCGCCCAGAAGGCGTTCGCGGCTGACGATGGTGAATCGACCATCGACAGCTTCGAGCCGCAATCGCACGGTTCTGGAGCGTTCCGATTCGAGAAGCAATGGCGCGACGATTTCCAGGTCCTCGATCACCAACGGTGCGCTCTGCACGCGTTGCTCCAAACGCCGCCGTTCGATGCCGGCGGCGAGCGCCATCTCGACGAATCCCGAGGCGGGCAATACGGCGCTGCCGCCGACTACATGGTCGGCATAAATCGGCAGCTGCGCGAGGTCCAGATGGTTCTCCCAGTGCAGCGCCTCTCCCGACAGCGCATAGCCAAGCAGCGGATGCAGGATCCGGCGTGTGAGCCCTCCCTGGGATTCCGACGTGGTCGGATGCCAGTGCCGTTCGCGCTGCCACGGATAGTGCGGCAAATCCACGCGCCTGCCGGGCGCCGGAAACAGCCGCATGCGATCGCGCAGCGCCCCGGCGAGTTCGAGCTGCGTGGTCAGTTCGGTCAATCGCGCGCCGTCGGCTGCATTTCGCGTCAGGCTCGGCAGCACGAACGCCGCCGCCCCCAAGGGTTTGGTGATCTCGGTCAGATAAGAGCTGAGGACGGCGCGAGGACCGATCTCGACGAAGGTGTTGACGCCGGCATCGATCATTGCACGGATCGCCGCCTCGAACTTCACCGGCTCGCGGACGTTTCGCCACCAATAGCCGGCGCCGATTGCATTCGGTCCGACGCGATCGCCGGTTACCGAGGAATACATCGGCAGGCCCGCGGAGCGCATCTCGATCCCGTTCAGGGCCCGTAACAGATCTGCGCGAATGGGGTCCATGGTCGGGCTGTGAAACGCATAGTCCAAGGCAAGGCGTTGGCAGGCAATGTGGCGCCGTGCGAGCGCCGCCTGCAGGAGTGTCATCGCCTCGGCATCGCCGGCAAGCGTCACGGCATTGGCCGTGTTGACCGCGGCGATGGTCAGCCGCTCGCCGAGCTCGAGCTCGGACAGCAATTCCGTAACCAGGTCCACCCCCAAGGAAACGGCTGTCATGCATCCGTGTCCGCGGGTACGCGCTTGATGCAAACTGCGTTCATGAATCACGCGCACGGCCTGCTCCAGCGTCAACGCGCCGCTCGCCCAGGCGGCGGCCACCTCGCCGACGCTGTGACCGCATACGGCGATTGGCCGCACCCCGCGCCGCTCGAGCGTGCGGGTCAGGGCGACTTGCATCCCAAAAAGCACAGGCTGCGCGATCTCGGTCAGAGCGAGCCTGCTTGCGGCGGGTGTGGCGTTCAACTCCGCGAGAATCGACTCGCCGCTGCGCCGCGAATACAGCGAGTCAACCTCGATGAGCGCATCGCGGAACACGGTGTCATCGCGCAGTAGCTGCAATCCCATGCCGGCCCATTGCGAGCCGTTACCTGAGTACACGAAGGCGGGTCCCGAGGCTTCCGTCCGATGCCTGCCCAGGGTAATTCCCACCGCAGCGCCGGTCACGGCGAATTGCTCGAGCGCCGCAGCCAGCGTCCGCCGATCCGCGGCGCCGGCGGCGAGCCTGTGCGAGTACACATCGCGGTGACACGCGGCGCTGTAGGCAATGTCGTACTCCGTCAGATCCTCGCGAGCGCGCAGATGCAGTGCCATGTCGCGTGCAGCGTCGCGCAGCGCCTGCGGACTTCGCGCCGACAACAGCAGCGGTACATTTGGTACGGCGCGGGCCATCGGCACGCCGAGTAGATGCTCAGTCTCTTGGTCTTCTTGGTAACTCGTGAGTACCGCGTGCGCATTGGTGCCGCCGAAGCCGAATGCGCTGACTCCAACGACGAGGCGACGATGTGGGTCCAGATCGAGAGGCTCCATCACGGGCGCCAGGTGCCAACCGGAGACGTCGATATGCGGGTTTACCGTGCGCAAGTGGATATTTGGCGGGACACGTCGATCGCGCAGCACGTGCAGCGCTTTGAACAGACCGGCCATACCCGCGGCGGCCTCGAGATGTCCGATATTGCCTTTGATCGAACCAATGGGCAGCGGACTGCCCGGAAAACGATGCCGGCCGATGGCCTCGCCGATCGCGCGCGTCTCGAGGGGGTCGCCCACCGCGGTGCCGGTGCCGTGCGCCTCGAAATAGTCGATATCGGCGGGTGCGATCCCGGCGTGACCGTATACCTCACGGAGCAGCGCGGCCTGCGCCTCATGGCTCGGCACCGTCAGCCCCGGTTTGCGTCCGTCGCTGTTGACGCCGGTTCCCGCAACGATCGCCAGGATTCGATTACCGTCGGCGATCGCCTGCGCCAGCGGCTTCAAAAGCACGACGCCACCGCCTTCGGAACGCACATAGCCATCTGCGCCCGCATCGAACACACGACAGCGGCCCTGCCGCGACAACATCGAGGCCTTGGAGAAGCCGATGAAGCCGTACGGGTGCAGGTGCAGACTGATGCCCCCGACCAGCGCCGCGTCCGTCTCTCCGATCCGGATCGACTGGCACGCCTGATGGAACGCGACGAGCGAGGACGAGCAGGCAGTATCTATCGTCATGCTCGGTCCGCGCAGATCGAATACGTAAGAAAGGCGATTCGGGGCCATGCTGCCGGCGCTGCCGCTCATCGTGGCCGCCTCGATGGCGCCCATATCATCGGCGCGCCGGTAGGCATAGTCGACGCTCGATAGGCCGACATAGACACCGCAGCGGCTGCCGCGCATGGATGAGGGGGGAATGCCCGCATGCTCGAATGCTTGCAAGGTGAGTTCGAGCAACACCCGCTGCTGCGGATCCATTTGCTCGGCTTCGCGCGGGGATACCCCGAAAAAGCCTGCATCAAATCCCGCAACGTCACCGATCGAGCCCGCGGCGAACGAATAGGACGTTCCAGGTTCGGCCTTGTTCGGATGAAGGAATGTGTCTTGAACCCAGCGGTCGGACTCGACCGAGGTAACGAGATCGCGCCCTTCCAGCAAGGCTTTCCAGAGCGCCTCGTCGCTTCCTCCCGGCAACCGGAACGAGAACCCGATCACCGCTACTGCTGATACATCCTGGTAGTGTGTCATGCAATGATTGTATGTGCGATGCGTCGCGCAGAACCAAGACAGACCCTCACTTCGAGTCGATAGGTGCAAATTGTTTTCAAGAGGCCAAGCGATGCGAAACTCGATCTTCGGGAGAAACACTTGAGTGGCGGGCCTCCAAAGGCCAGCGTCGTCATCAACACCTATAACCGCGCCGAATACTTGACCAACGCCATGGGTTCGATCGCCGCACAATCGTATGGCGAGATCGAGCTCATCGTGGTGAATGGGCCTTCGACGGACAACACTGAGGAAATTCTCGATACGAGCGAAGCGAACGGCATCCACTTCGTACGCGCTCTATGTCCCAATAGGAATCTCTCTCAGTCCCGCAACGCCGGCCTCGCCGAGGCCACGGGCGAGGTTATATTTTTCATCGATGACGACGCTGTGGCTCATCGAGACTGGGTAGGCCGCTTGATGACCGCCTACGCCGACCCGAATGTAGGAGCCGCAGGCGGGTTTACGTTCGATCACACGGGGGTCAGTTATCAATGCCGATATACCGTTTGCGACAAATTCGGGAACGCACGTTTTTTCGATACCCTGGATCCGCGAACGATGGTGGGCACGAGCGACTTCTATTTCCCGTCGCTGTTGGGAACCAATTGCTCATTCTCGCGCCGTGCGCTGGAACGGATCGGAGGTTTCGACGAGGTCTTCGAATACATGCTGGATGAGACCGACATCTGCGCCAGGCTGGCTCGAGATTCAAAAGAAATCATTACGGTGCCCAACGCCTATGTGTTTCACAAGTACGCACCCAGCGGGACACGGACGCACGAAAGAATTCCGAAATCGCTGTTGGCGTCCGCGCGCAGCAAAGCGTATTTCTGCTTCAAGCATGCAAAAAGCGTCGAAGACACGCTGCATTTGGCAGTAATCGCGGAGATCGAACGGTATAGAAAAGACCTGGATTTTTCCAACAAATGGTTCCTGGACCACAAGAAGATCAGCCCGGCGCATTACTCACGGCTCTGCCAGGAATTGAACGCCGGAATTTCCGACGGGCTGCGTATCGGAATCGGCAATGGCAACGGCACCAGCCCGTTCGAATCGCCGGCAGCTTACCCGCGAAAATCGCACGACCAATCCGTGACGCGTCCGTTTACGAGAGTGTCCAGTCTTCCCGTTCCAGAGCGGGTTCTCAAAATCTATTTTGTTTCGCAGGGTTATCCGCCCGCCGACACCGCCGGAATAGCACGCTGGACGCGAGAATGCGCCATCGAACTATCCGCAAGCGGCCACGAGGTGCACGTGATCACGCGAAGTCAAACGCATGCCAATCACGTCGATTTCCGCGATGGGGTTTGGGTTCACTCCGTGATCGACGCGTTCGACGAGGACCTCGTATATCCTGCGCCGGTTCCGCTTCCAATGTGCGTCTCCCGGCGGGCGACGGCGGTACTACGAGAAATCAAGCGCTGCGAGAGTATATGGGGCGTCGATGTGGTATCCGCTCCTATTTGGGATGTAGAGGGTATTCTGTGCTGCGCGCACCTGAAGAAACCCGTCATCACCTCCCTTCACACGACGTACAGGCTTGCCATGCAATTCAAACCAGAGTGGCAAAGCGACCTACAGTATAAGGAGAAACACGTCGACAAGGTCATCGCGGCGGAATCGTGGCTGCTGGAGAATTCCTGCGCAATCCTTGCCAATTCAACCCAGGCCATCAACGAGATAGACGACAATTACGATGGAATCCTCAGCCGTGTTGCAGCGCGCGTCACCACGGTTCCACATGGCATTGGGGTGCCGGTCTCGGCGCCCTCATACGAAGGCCGAACCTCGTTCGACGGCGATCGCATTAAGAAAACGAAAATACTGTTCGTCGGACGCTTGGAAGAACGAAAAGGTCCTGACCAACTACTGTCGGCACTCGAACTGCTATCACAGCAGCTCGATCAAATCGAAGTAGTCTTCGTGGGCAGCCCAGGTAAGGATAGCGATCCATATCGCCTCAAGCTCGTTCAACACGCCGCCAGACTCAGAAAAAAATACCCGCGCTTGACGCTGGTGTTTCTGGGGTACGTGAGTGACAAAGAGTTACAGGAACATTACGCGGCTGCCGATGTGTTCGTCGCGCCCAGTAGATTCGAGAGCTTCGGACTGGTTTTGATCGAGGCCATGCGGCACGGCACGCCAGTTATCGCCTGCGATGTCGGCGGCATGCGCGAAATCATCGATGATAGCGTCGATGGCTATCTGTTCAAAGTCGGTGACATTGCGCAACTTGCCAGCCGGCTAAAGCTGCTGGTTGAAAACCGAGCCATTCGGCTGAAGGTAGGCGAGGCAGCAAGGCGAACCTATGAGTCGAGATTCACGGCTCGAAAGATGGGCGAGTCAATTGAGGACATGTTATCGGCGCTAACTGAGGGTCCCGCAGATGAATGAGCCGGAAAAGTTGCGTTGCCAGGAGTATTCGCGGGCTGTCTTCGGAAAGTCCATCAAGAATAGCGAATTGGAGGATCTCGTCAGGGGAAGCGCCTCATTTGAGGAATTTCGCATTCGCGTGGTGCACAGGTATTCAAATAAAAGCGAAAATTCCAGGAAAATCGTCATTCGCTGGCGAAATGTCACGCCCAGCTCGGACGCCTCTCCGGACACGAATATTTTATTTCATATGCTCGAGAGCCTTTCTCAAAAGCAGATCGACCTGGAGCGCAAATTGCGCGACGCGAATGCGGACCTTCTCGACAGATTACAGGTGTTGGACGCCGCCGCAACCGGTCAGGCCGCATGGAGGACCAATTTGGAAGAGATTCGCGATCAAATTGCGGTGATTCGCGTGAATCTGTCGCGATCCGAAGAATTGCCGTCACATGGAGGCAATGGTTCGAAATGATTACTCGAAATGACGTGTTGAATCTCTATCGCCTGATCCTCGATCGTCCCCCGGAATCGGAGCAGGTAATCAACGAGAAGCGCGGTGCTGATTCGGTGAGCGCGGCCGCGGCCGAAATGTTGATGTCTGACGAGTTCATTTTGAACAATGGCGCCCTGATCGCCGTTTGTCTGGGCAAGGATTAGCAATTCGTAGGTGGGGTTTACCGGATAGGCAGCCGACCCTCACTGCACTGTTTGCGCTGTCAATCTGGTATGGACAGTCGTTGGCACACGCAAACGAACCTGTGCCGAGCGGTTCCTCGTTCTATACCCGCTCCGGCGATGCGATTCCGAGCGATTCCCTTCGCTTTGCCAATGGCGGTTGGAGCCGTGGCCGTGATCAGGGATTTGCCCTAGCGCTGCAAAAGAACACGAGTCATTTCTATTTGTGGACCCAAACCGCCGCCGGGGTGCCGCTGGGACGGCAGTTGCTTTGCGACGGCACGCTCGCCAATGGAAGCGGAGAGGCGTTTGCTGTTGATTCCATCGTGTCATTTACGCTCGGCGACTTGAGAGGAAAAGGCTCAAACTTTCTCATTGCCGTAGCCGATGGAGGGCGAAGGCTCGAGGCCTGGGATCTCAGTGCGTGTGCCGGGCAGGGAACCGTCAGTGCGGCCGCGGATTTGCCGGTATCCACCGCCGCGACGGACTACACAATCCGCGGGGATGTGATAGCGGGAGATTTTGACGGCGTCGGCAGGGATCTCATCCAGACCATTGTGCCGCAGTCGGGTGAACTGACGCAATGGAGCTTGGATGCCACGAGCTTTCGACAGGTGCGGCGCGGGTTCGTGACGATCGGGCCTGGCTCGAATCTGCGGATACATGGAATCACGTACGTGGGGACGACAAAGTTGCCGCATGATGAGGCCAACGTCGCCTATGAGAGCGCGACCATCATTCTTCACGATAAGGGATTCACGCTGGCCCGTAATGACACGGCAATCGCCTTCTCGCCCAATTGTAGATTTCAACCAGCCAATTGCGCCAACAAAACGCTGGTATTCAACCTCGATCAGGGATTTACCGACGGGCTACAGGATCTCGCAAGAAAAGACCGAACTCGGGCGGCGGATGCGCTGCGGCGGATGATCGCGGTGCTGCATACCGCACAGAGGAACTTCACGGTCTGGGCATTGATCAATCCGATCCAGGAAGACCGCGAAGCGACGCTTTTCATCCTCGATCGATTGGCGCAGGCACATATTCCCTTCGTGCTCGATTATTACAGCTCGGATGTCACCAACCTCGCATTCATCAAGAGAGATTGGGTTGATTACCGGCCTCGAGCCCATGCGCCGCTAAAAGGCATCAGCTTGGACATCGATGGGCCCGCCACGAGCTCCGACAGTCTCGATTTCTATGGTCGGCGATACGGCGCCAGCTTCGTTGGATTGCGACAAATGGAAAGGCTCGGAATCGATATCAATGCCAAAGACCCGAACGGGCAGCCCATGATCGCCGATGCGCTGCTCGCGAAGCGCGAGCTATCGTTCGATTGGCAAGTCGCTACTCATGCCCTCGAATGGGCAAAAAAATCAGGCAAGTACATCATCTGGAGCGACCCTGCACTATACATTCCCTATGAATGCTATTTGAGCCCTTCAGTTCTTCAGACCGACACCGAGATCCGAGACGAATATATAGAAGGCGAGGGGAAATTGGCGGGAAGCCATCCAAATTTGGTTCCAATGTACGCCAACAACGAGGGACTGAAGCGTTGCGGCGCGGCGTACGGCAATTGGCTGGCGACGCCCCGAAACTTTCGGCTGACCGGCTGGGAGCGCATACCCGCGCAGATCGCATCGCTGAAACGAGGCTCAGCCACACTCACCGGCCCGAAGGGATTTGGACTCAGCGTCCAATCGTGGACCACCGATTACGACCCCGTGTTGACCGCCGGTACGTTACCGCCAGAGGAAGTGGCGATATGGGTGCTTGACGGATTTGCCAAGGGAGCGTCGATAGTGGAACTGGAACCGTACTTCTACTTTTTTGCCTGGCCACCATCTTCCGGGATCCTTCAGTCACTACCGTTAGCCGGAGGTCAACGTTTGGGAGACGCGCGGGACGCATTGGGCGTGCTCTTCTCGAATCTTGGAATCGACGCTTCGCCGCAGTTCGACACCGCACGTCGTCGAAACTAGGAGCCTGTCTGACTAATGATCGCCGTCGCTTTTCGCGCGCGCGCTTGTCGATACCGCCTTCGATGCCGCTGATTCACCGTCATTCGGAGGGCGTCTGAAAAAATAGGAATACGCCGAGTTCGCCGCCGTGGTCGGTAAATTCAGTGTGAAGCCGCCGTATCCCATTGCATTGCAACAGAAACAGTATTTCATTGATATTGTAGGGGTTCATCTGGATCTCCGGATCCGCGTTCGCCGCTACCGCACGCGCGGGAGCGCCCAGAGGCGGTAGCATCGGCGGAGCAACGCCATGGGTCGACGCAAAGCTCCTCTTCGAATAGGTCAACTGCACGGCGCCGACGCCGCCCGGACCAAGATGCAGCAGGAGCCGTGCGAAAATGGCGCGGCCGCGCTCGACCGGTATATGTTGAAATACTATGCAGGAGTGGATGAGGTCGAACGACCCCGTCAGGCTGGATAAAGAGTCGTCCGACGGCAGCAGAAGAACATTTTGCAGTTGATGCTTTTCGCAATTCAGACGGGCTTCCTGCAACATGGACGGAGAAACATCGACGCCGGCGACCTCTTGCGCCATCTTCGAGAATCCGACGAGCAATCGGCCTACACCGCAGCCGAAGTCGAGCACCGTCCGCGGCGAAAATTCCGGATCGACGTATTTGCGGATCGTCGCCATCACGTGCCGCACGTGCGATTCTCCCGACTCGAAGAATTCCCGCCTGGTGAGTTCGGTGATTCCCGAGCGCCGGAATTTGGGATCGGTGATCACTCCGAAATAGGGATCGCGGCGCCCCCACTCCTCCCATGCGGAGTCGGTGCTCATGTCCTCCATGCAGACCTCCGTGCCGGCATCGCCGGCGATGACGCAATGGACGACCGCAACCGAGTCGGCCGCAATTGCAAGAAAGTCTGCCACTGGGGCAGGATCGAATCATGGGTGTAGCGCACGGCCACGGCTGCTCCTTTCGCAATCAGCTCCTCGCGCCACTCGGCAAGTATCGGATCGATTACGGATCGAATGGCGTGCGACAGCGCGTCCACCGAGTAGGGATTGAAATAATCCGCGCCGTCGGCGAAAACTTCGCGGTGCACGGGAATGTCCGATGCCAGGACGGGACTGCCGCACCTCATCGCCTCGACTCCCGAAAAATCGAACCCTTCGCCGAAACTCGGACATATCGTGGCCCGGGCCTGCGCGTACAACACCCGTAATTCCGCGGCGGCCACATCCTCGAGAAGGAACGCATCGCCTCGTTCGAGCCATGGCCGAAACTTGCGGATAATCTGCTTGTGGTGCCACCCCAAGGACCCCACCATGATCAACTTGAGAGTTGGGAAGCACTCCACACGGAGCTTCTCCCAGGCGGAGAGCAAGGTCAGATGATTCTTGCGGGGCTCGATCGTCGACACGACCAGCAAATAATCGAACATCTTCGCCCGGGCGGCTTCATCGAGCAATTTCCGCTTGAGCGCCGGATCCAGGGCCGGTTTGATCCGCACGTTGAGCCGTGTTCGTACGATTTCGGGAACTCTGCGCGCGTCCGACGGTTCGGCCGAGTAGTGGTGAGACACCATATTGTGTATGGTGACCGAGCGCTGCTCGGCCTGCGGAAAAATCGCCACGAGATCCCGGCGCGTTGCGTCGGAAACGCAGACAAACCAGGCGCCGCTCTGGACATTCTTGCGCAGGGCGCGGTAGTGAAAAGCTTGATGAAACCGCCGATCGGCGATCGTGTGCGGCATCATCATTGGTATGGCGTCGTGATAGCGGATGACCAATTTCGTATTTTTGGCGACGGTCGCCGGGTACGGCGTCTCGGCGATCATCACATCGAAATCGGAGGTATCGAGGCGCGGGTACAGCGTGTAACCGAATTTGCGTGTCACGAGAGCGCAGATGTGCATGGCATTCCACGGGATGCGTGCGACCCGGAAGGCGGCGCGGGTGACGAGCTCGAAGTCCTCTGGGGGCAGAGTCCTCGCAAAGAGCCTGCGCCATAGGTAGTCCTGGAAATGCCGGGCCTCGAAGTGCGTCAATTGCTGCCTCCCGCCGAGCACGTGCTTGAGCGCCATCACGATGGTCTGCGCGGTCGCGCGAACCCGGGAATTCCAGATGTCTTGTTCGATGGCAATCACGACGCGCCCAAGGCGGTTGAGCTCTTGATCCTTGGACAGACTGCCGAACCGTCCCGGCCCGTGCCGGGGCAGTCCCGACGAGAGCAGCCGCTCGCCGCTTTGCAGCAGCCCTTCGACATGTACCTCATCGAGCGGCGCGAGACTGCGGAACAGCAGGCGCGTCGCCTGCGGGATGCCCGCGTGCCCGCCGAGGGCGGGACGCAACTCCAGAAGGATGCGCAGCGGAGGTTTCGACGTGTCCGTCATGGAGAGCCTCACGGCGACTCGACCGGGTCGGGACACGACGACATGGTGGCCTGGTAGAACTCGTAGGCCGCATCCACGCTTGGGAATGGCAGGAGGCGCCCCTCGTGCAAGACGCAGGCATTTTGGCAGTACAGTTTGATGACATCGGCATCGTGCGTGACCAGGATGAAGGCTCGATCCTTGCGCTTGTGGAACAACTCGACGTGGCAGCGCTCGTGAAACCGCACATCGCCCACCACCATTGCCTCGTCGATCAGGAAGCAGTCGAATTCGATCGCCATCGACAGGGCGAAGGCGAGGCGCGTCAACATGCCGTTCGAGTAATGCAGCACCGGCTCGCGAAAATAAATGCCGAGCTCCGTGAACTCCTCGACGAAAGGGACCAATGGCCGGTAATCGACCCCATACACGCGGCACACGAACTTCAAATTATCGAGGCCGGTCAAGTGCGCTTGGAATGCACCGCCGAAGGCCAGCGGCCAAGAGACGCGCATGCCGCGCAGAATACGGCCCGAGGTGGGGCGTTCCGCGCCGCTGATCAAGCGGATCAAAGTGGACTTGCCGGCGCCGTTGCGGCCGAGGATGCCGAGATTCTCGCCGCGCTCCAGCCGGAAGCTGATGTCACGCAGCACCTTACGAGGCCCTTGCCGCGTGGCATAAACCTTCGAGACATGCTCGATGGCGAGCATCAGAATTCCACCCGGCGACTCGCCTGGCGCACGAGGTACAGACCGGCGAGCGACAGCACGAGACAGCACGATGCCATGTATCCCGCATCGTGGTGCGTGGGCACGGCATTGCCGAAATAGCCTTCGCGCAGCATTTCAGTGCCATGCACCATGGGCAGGAGCAGAACGTATTTCTGCATGCCGACGGGCAACCAGTCGACCATGAAGGCCGCGCCCGACAGCGGAAACAGCAAATATGCCGCCGGATGCCACAATCGCTCGACGACCTCGGAGAAAGCGGTGCCTGCGCCGATCAATAGCGCGAGGCTCGCGCCAAACCAGGCCAGCATGAGCCAACCGAATATGACCTCGAGCAGATCCTGGGGTGCGGGCATCCAGCCGAGAAAGATGAACAGCAACGAGAGTACGATGAAGGAGCCTGTCGCACCGCCGATTTCGAGCGCAATACGGGTCAGCAATACGTCGATGATTTGAACGTTTCGATGAAACAGGAGCGGCTTGTTGTTCGCAACGGCCGTGGTGGCGCGGGACGCGCTGTTGCGCCACATCAGGACCGAGGAGTATCCGGTTACCGCAAAGGCGACGATGGGTATCGCCGAACCATGGCTCAATCCTGCGGCAGTCCAGAGCGTCACGATGCCGAGGGTGAACAGCATCGGCTCTGCGACGAGCCACAGAACTCCCAGGTTTTCGCGGCCAAAACGCGTGATGATTTCGCGCATCAGCAGCGCGTGCAATACCCGGCGTTGGATTCCCAGGGAGTGCAGCAGCGTCGGTGTGGATTCGGTGGTCATATGTCGCGCCTCAGTCCGAATGCTCGCGGATCGCCGCGAGAAGCAGGCTGACGACGCCCCAGGTGATCAGTCCGAGAAGCAGCACCGTGAAGATGGAACGAATCCGCCGCGGCTCCATGGCCTTGTCGGGCAGGCTCGGCTGCACCAGGCGCTCGAGATAGAGCTGCTGGTGCTGCGCCTCGTTTCGCGCACTCTCGAGACCCGCGAGCGCGACACCCAATTGCTTGTCGGCGAACGTCGATTCGATGGTCAGCCGTTCGAAGTTGGGCGCGCGCGCGCTGAAGGACCCGTTGACGCCGGTCACCTTCGCGGCCTCGGTTCCGACCGCATGGCGAAGAGTGTCGGCGCGACTTTCGAGCCCGATTATTTGGGGGTTGCTTGGGGACAACTTTCGAAGTTGCGCGAGCTGGGCTTCGGTCGCCACCAGCTCCTCTTGTATTTTCGCGACGCTTACGAGCTGGATCGCGGCCTGCTGGTCGGGTGCGAAGATTTCGTGCTTGCTGCGGTATTCGAACAGCGCGGCGGCCGCAGCCGTGGCCTGCTCCGTGGCGAGCTTGACCTCGTCCTCCGCATAATGGATCAGATCCTGGCGGCTGCGTCCATTCAGGGTGTTGATTAGATCTTCACTCATCTGTAGCAGCAGGCCATTGATCCTCTGCGCGTCCAGTGCCGTAAATGCATGCACAGTCAGCGTCGATATCGAAGAGGCGGGATCGTATTCGACGCCCACATGTCTACCGTAGTATCGATAGAAATCCTCGAAGCTGTTGTCCCAAGACAACCCCGGAAAACGGTCGATCGGATCCACCCTTGTGCTGGTGAACGCCTTCCGTACCCCGAGCTTCGCATCCAGTACGCGCAGGGCGTCGCGCGAAAGTATGTAGTCATGCACCGAGTAGGCATCGTCCTGCGAGTGGGTGAGGCCGCTACCTTGCAGCATCTCGCCGAAGAGGCCGCCCTGGGTTTGATGTTGCGGGCTACGCACGAGAAAGCGAGACTCAGATATAAAAACATCAGAGGCAAAGAATCCATAGTAGAGAGACGCTGCGCAGGTGGGTACTACGACCGTTAGAACGAGGGCGAGATGCCCTTTGAGCCACGTTGTCATCATGGGCTCACTGGCCCGCTTGAATGCCCGTCAGCACGGGATAGGCCAGCGTGAAGAGCAGATTCAGGAATTTTTGCAATTCCGCTACCGGCGCGTTGGAAACGTACAGAACGTCCTTGTCCTTGATCGGGAAGCTCTGTATCCAAAACAGGCTGCGGGGATCCTTGAGGTCGACCCGGTACACGACCGGGATCGGCGGTTCCGAGCCCATGGTTGTGTTTGCGCGTTCGAGCCGAAAAACGAATACCCCGCTCGGATTGGAGCGCGAATCGATGAGCCCCCCGGAGCGGGCCAGCGCCTGTGCCAGGGAGATGCCCTGCGTTTCGAAATTGATTTCGTCGTTTTTACCGCTGGCCCCGAGAGCGGTGAAGCTCAAAGGTTGGTACAGCGCCGTGATCACATCACCCGGCTGCAGGGCGACATTTTGCTTCGGGTCTTGGATGATGGTTTCGAGAGGCAGGGAGTACACACTGTCGCCACGCGTGATCTGGATCGTCGTCTTGTTGATCGGTTGCTTGACGCCCGCAGCGAACGCAAGCGCGTCGAGCAGACGCTCGTGTGCGGCAGTGAGGGAGACATGCATGCTCGTCGTCACTTCGCCCACGACCGTGACGCTGGAGGAGAGATTGCGAGTCAGAAGGACGAGGACCTCGGGTTGGTTGGCCTTGCTCGCCAGCCGCCGTTTGATCTCGGCTGAAATGTCCGGCAGCGTCCTGCCGGCAGCCGGCACCCTCCCGGCGAACGGCACGGTGATGCATCCTTCGCCGTCGACGGGCTGTTCGGGCAGCGTCGTTGCAAGGGAGGGGGTGGGAAGGCCGCTTGGATTGATCTGCACGCTGCCGAACAGCGTCGCGGGCGTTGCCTCCCAGATGGAAACCGAGAGAAAATCGCCCGCGCCGATCGGCTGCAGATGTTCCGCGGGAGCGGCCAGAACCTCGGAAAAGAGGCGGCGGGATCGCTGTGACAACAGCCGCTGCGTGACTTCCTCGTCGACCTCGACGATCTGGATCGGCGGCAGCGAATGGTCGTTCGCGGAATGATCGATTTCTTTCCTGCTGGGACCGATCGAAGAAAAGAACGTGGAACAACCTTGAAGCACGATGGCGCACAGCGCGAGGCAGGCCAACTTGGTTGTGAAATGCATGCTTTCGCGTCGCGCGATTCCTAAGTCTTTATGTTCAATTTGATGGTAACAAGCGCGCCGAATGGCTGCGGCTCGAACATCTCAGGATGTGCGCGAACGCACAGCGTTGAAGCGCTTAAGGGTGCCCTTAAGGGTGTCCCCAAGGGTGTCTTTAAGGGTTTGCTGCGGGTCGATCTCTGGGTTTCGGAGCGGGAGGCGGATCTTCCGCGTTGAGCGCGCGGCCGTCGCGGATCGCGTGCAAGGCGATCACGGCCGCGCCCGCCAGCGACAAGAGAACGATGGCGACATCGTGAATCGTGACCGCGCCGGAGCCGCGCAATGGCGGCAACCAGGGGCGAATATCAACGACGCCCACCGCGAGCGTCAACAGATTGCCGACCAATAAAAGCATCCGAATTTCGGTCGGCCCGAAATAAAAGTAGGTGATGCGCATCGTGGCGCGTGCGTGCGCGGTGATCAATGAGTACACGAATGCGAGAAGAAACGTGATCAAGCCGATGCAGGCCACGCCGAAATGCGCGAGCGGCGAGACGCCCAGCGACACGAACGTGATGATCTGGCAGAACAGGTCGCTGGTGTGGTCGATGAAAAATCCATAGCGGGGCCGCTCGATCCGCCGCACTCGCGCCAGAGTGCCGTCCAGAGAATCGCCGAACCAATTGATGGAAAGCCCCACGCAGGCGAGCCACAACCAGTGGAGCGACCCGCGGCTCAGCACATACCCGGCTACGGTCAGCATGGCTCCGAACACCCCGAGCGCGGTGAGCTGATCGGGAACGACCACGGCGGGCAGGCGCGCCGCCATCCAGCCAAGCGCTGGCCGCTCCCAGGCGCCGAGCAGGCTGTCGTTGACTCGCTCCAGCGGCTTCATGACCCGTACCCCGACGCCCGCAAGATCCACTGCGACAGGTCCGCGGGCAACGCCGACAGGCACCACATTCCCAAGGCAAGCCTTCGCGGAAAGGCGATGCGCGCGCGATTGCGTTCAAGACCCCGCCGAATCAGAGTCGCCGCCCGCTCGGGCGACATCAACAAGGGCATGGGACCCCGGGAACTCTCGTTCATCGGTGTGCGCACGAAACCCGGCAACACCACGTTCACCGCGACCCCCTGCGGCGCCAGCCAGCCGCGCATTGCTTCGCCGTAGATCTTCAAGGCTGCCTTGGTCGCGCAATAGGTCGGTGTGCCCGCCAGTCCGATGTATGCCGCGAGCGAGCTCATGAACGCGATCTGACCGGCTCCGCGCCGCCGCATCTCCGGAAGGACGCCCGCCACGGTTGCGATCGCCCCATCGAGGTTGACCGCGATCACGGCTCTCGCCACCTCCCAGCTCTGCGCCTCGAGCCCGTCACCCATCGCGCGGCTCACGCCGGCATTGACGATGACGAGGTCTATTTCATGTTGGCTGGAGAGGCCGCGCAGCACGGCGATCGCGGCCGCGGCATCGCGCAAATCGAAGGTCGCATTGTGCACCTCGGCGCCGCGAATTTCGCACTCTCGAGTCAGGGATGCAAGGCGAGACGCGTCTCGACCATGCAGGATCAGGGTGCGGCCGGACTGCGCATAACTGAGTGCCAGAGCGGCACCAATGCCCCCGGTGGCGCCGGTGATGAGAACCGTGGAAGGATGCTGCCAGGAGCCCCCGCCGATGTCAGGCGCCCCTGACCGACCGCATACGGTCCGGCGTCTGCAGCGCCCACCAGCTCTCGACGCTGGCGGTGAGTCCCGCGACATCGAGCCCCGCCGCCGCGAGACATGTCTCGCGCGAGCCGTGCTCGATGAAGCGGTCGGGTATGCCGATATGGAACAGCGGCAGCTCGATTCCTTCGGCCGCGAGCAATTCACCGACGCCCGATCCGGCACCGCCCATGACGGCGTTTTCTTCGACGGTGATGATGGCCCGGTGCCGTCCGGCCAGGCTCACCACGAGTTTCTCATCGAGCGGCTTGACGAAGCGCATGTTGACCAGAGTCGCATCCAGACGCTCCGCGATCTTGCGCATCGATTCGACCAGCGTGCCGAACGCCAGTATCGCCAATCCGCTGCGGCCTTCTCGCCTGACTTGAGCGCGTCCCACCGGAACCGCGGCCATCTCCGCCGCGATGGTGGCGCCGGGTCCGGTTCCGCGCGGGTATCGCACGGCCGAGGGAGAAGACAGGGTGGTTGCCGTGTACAGCATGTCGCGGCATTCGTTCTCATCCGCGGGCGCCATGATCACCATATTGGGAATGCAGCGCAGAAAGGTCAGATCGTAGCTGCCCTGGTGGGTCGCGCCGTCGCTGCCGACGAGCCCGGCCCGGTCCAAGGCGAATATCACCGGTAGATTCTGCAGGGCAACATCGTGAATGAGCTGATCGTAGGCGCGCTGCAGGAAGGTGGAGTAGATCGCGACCACGGGCTTGAATCCCTCGGCCGCGAGTCCCGCCGCGAAGGTGACCGCGTGCTGTTCGGCGATTGCGACGTCGTAGTAGCGCGCGGGGTACCGTTTGGAGAATTCGACGAGGCCCGAGCCTTCGCGCATGGCGGGGGTGATGCCGACGATGGTCGGGTCGCGCTCCGCCATGTCGCACAGCCACTTGCCGAAGATCTGCGAGAAGGTCGGCCCCGTGCTCGCCTCCTTGAATATCATGCCGCTCGCCGGATCGAACGGGCCCGGCCCATGCCACTTGATGGGGTCCGCCTCTGCGGGCGCGTAGCCCTTGCCCTTGCGCGTGACCACGTGCAGAAACTGCGGGCCGCGCAGCTTTTGCAGGTTGCGCAGGGTGCTGACCAGCGCCTTGACGTCATGCCCGTCGATGGGGCCGATATAATTGAATCCCATTTCCTCGAAGAGCGTTCCCGGCAGGACCATGCCCTTCAAGTGCTCTTCCGAGCGGCGCGCGAGCTCCCACACGGTGGGCATCTGGCGCAAAACCTTCTTGCCGCTCTCGCGCAAGTGCGAATACATGCGACCCGACAGGGCGCGCGCCAGGTAGTTCGACAGGGCGCCGACGTTCTCTGAAATGGACATGTCATTGTCGTTGAGCACGATCAAGAGATCCGTCGGCAAGGAACCCGCATGGTTGAGCGCCTCGAAGGCCATCCCCGCCGTCAGCGCACCATCGCCGATGATGGCAACGGCACGGCGCTGCTCCCCGCGTTGCGCGGCCGCGACGGCCATTCCCAGCGCCGCGCTGATCGAGGTACTGGAATGCCCGACACCGAAAGTATCGTATTCGCTCTCGCTGCGGGTCGGAAATGGCGCCAGGCCCCGGTCCTGTTTGATGGTATGCAGCCGCGCGCGGCGGCCCGTCAGCACCTTGTGCGGGTAGGCCTGGTGCCCCACGTCCCAGACCAGACGGTCATAGGGGGTGTTGAACACGAAATGCAGGGCAATCGTCAACTCCACCGTGCCCAAGCCCGCGGCAAAATGGCCTCCCCGGGTACTCACACTGTGGATCAGGAACTGGCGCAGTTCCTGCGCCAGTTCAGCCAGCCGGGCCGTCGGCAGGCGGCGTAAGTCCGCCGGCGTGTCGATGGTGTCGAGCAGGGGATAGGCTTCGGTCGGAGGGCTCATCGTCGCCAGTTTATACTGCCGCACCACTTTAGTGGCAACGGCTACGTCCCATGTTGCGGATTTGCACCAATCCGGGCCGGCTGACATCATGCTATTCTTCCGGGTTTTCGAGATACCGTCGCATGGATTCCGTCAGCTCAGATGAAGTCTATCAAGACCACATTCTCCCGCATGTCTCGCGCACCTTTGCGCTGACGATCCCGCAATTGCCCCCGGGGCTCCGCACCGCGGTGACCTGCGCCTACCTGCTGTGCCGCATTGCCGACACCATCGAGGACGAGCCGGCGCTGTCGCCTCCCGAGACTTTGGCCTTTCTACAACGATTCAGCGCGGCATTGGCCGGACGGGAAGCGGTCCAGCCGCTGGCCCGCGAGATCGCGCAACGGCTGTCCGACCGCACGCTGGCGGCCGAGCGCGATCTGGTGAGCAACCTGGAGCGCGTAACCGCGGTCCTCGCGAGTCTCAATGCGCCGCAGCGCGCCGCGATCCAGCGCTGCGTGGAGCTCATGTGCTTCGGCATGCCGCGTTTCCAGTTCAGTGCGAGCATCAAGGGACTCGCCCGTTCGACCGACCTGGATGACTACTGCTACTACGTTGCCGGCGTCGTCGGGGAGATGCTGACCGAGCTGTTTTGCGATTATTCGCCCGATATCGCCCGTCGCCGCGCCGCGTTGAGCGCCATCGCCGCCTCTTTCGCCCAGGGGCTGCAGATGACGAACATTCTCAAGGACGTGTGGGAAGACCGCAGCCGCGGCGCCTGCTGGCTGCCGCAGGACGTGTTCACCCGCCACGGCGTCGATCTCGCGGAATTGTCCAGTGAGCCCTTCGACCCGCGCTTCGGTGCGGGCTACCGCGAGCTGGTCGGCGTGGCTCATGCGCACCTGCGTAACGCGCTCGAGTACACCCTGCTGATTCCAGGCAGGGAGACCGGCATCCGTCGTTTCTGCCTGTGGGCGATCGGCCTTGCCGTGCTGACCTTGCGCAAAATCGAGCAACACCCGCGCTTTACGGCCGGCGTCCAGGTGAAAGTGTCTCGATCCGCGGTCGCCATGACGCAGCTTTTGACGAATGTGGCGGGACGCAGCGACTGGATGCTCCGGCTCCTGTTCACGCAAGCCGCCCGTGACCTGCCGCTCGCGCGCCTGCCCGACCTGCGCCGGCCGCGGCCTGCGCCGGTCAGCCTGGAGGCAGAATCCGCGGGCGAGCCCCCGCTGCGCCGCTCTTACGGGAACTCCGGATCGTGACCCGCATCGCACCGAAGCCGGGTTCATACCCGGTACCGCAACCCGATGCGCGCACCGACATCGTCTCGCACACCCTGCGCAAGGTATCCGATTCGCCGCTGGATCATGCGGTGTTGTCCGCCCGGGACGCGTTGCTGGCGCGCCAGGATGCCGCGGGCTATTGGCTGTTCGAGCTCGAAGCGGACTGCACCATACCGGCCGAGTACATCATGATGATGCACTTCCTGGACGAGATCGATGCCGTGCTGGAGGCGAAGCTCTGCAACCACCTGCGCTCCGCCCAGGCCGCGCACGGCGGCTGGCCGCTCTATCACGGCGGAGACTTCAACATCAGCTGCTCGGTCAAGGCCTACTACGCCTTGAAACTCGCCGGCGACGCTGCGGACGCACCGCACATGGCTATGGCGCGCGCCGCGATCCTGAAACGAGGCGGCGCGGCGCGGTGCAATGTGTTCACACGCATCGCCCTTGCTCTGTTCGGGCAACTGCCGTGGCGCGGCGTGCCCTACATTCCCGTGGAAATCATGCTGCTGCCGCGCTGGTTTCCCTTTCATCTGGACAGGGTGGCCTATTGGTCGCGCACCGTCATGGTTCCCTTGTTCATCTTGTGCACGCGCAAGCCCCTGGCCAGGAACCCGCGCAACGTGCACATTCGCGAATTGTTCACGACCCCGCCCGAGGAGGAGCGAGATTATTTCCAGCGCCCGGGACTGCTCGCCAAGGTGTTCCTGGCGGCCGACCGGCTCGGACGGATGATCGATCCCTTGGTTCCCGCCCGCATGCGCGAGGCCGCGACCCGCCGCGCGGAAAGCTGGATGCTCGAGCGGCTCAACGGTGAAGACGGCCTCGGCGCCATCTTCCCCGCCATGGTCAATGCGCTGGAAGCGATGGTGATCCTGGGATATGCGGAAGATGATCCGCGCCGTCTCACAGCGAAGCGAGCGCTGCAGAAGCTGCTGGTCGTGGGTCCCTCGAGCGCCTACTGCCAACCCTGCGTCTCGCCGATCTGGGACACCGCGCTCGCGAGTCTGGCGATGCAGGAGGCGGGCGACACTGTGTCGTGCGACGCCTCCCTCCGGGCGCTCGACTGGCTGCAGGCACGGCAGCTGCTCGATGAGCCCGCGGATTGGCAGGTGAACCGCCCGGGCTTGGCCGGCGGCGGCTGGGCATTTCAATTCGCCAACAGCTACTACCCGGATCTCGACGACACCGCCGTGGTCGCGTGGGCCATGCACCAGGGGCGCGATTCGGGCCGCTACGCCGAGAGCGTGCGCCGCGCGCTGGATTGGCTGGTCGGCATGCAAAGCAAGGACGGCGGTTTTGCCGCCTTCGACGCCGACAACACCAGCTACTACTTGAATATGATTCCATTCGCCGATCATGGCGCGCTCCTCGATCCGCCCACCAGCGATGTCACCGCCCGGGTGGTGACCGTGCTGGCGCGCATCGGCCGGCCGCAGGACAAGGCGGCGTTGGAGCGGGCGATTGCCTATCTGCGCGAGCGGCAGGAGCCGGACGGATCCTGGTTCGGCCGCTGGGGCACCAACTATATCTACGGCACGTGGTCGGTGCTGACCGCGTTCGCGCAAGCGCACATCGGCGGCGATGACCCGGCGGTGCGGCGTGCGGTGGCCTGGCTGACGCTCAAACAGAACGCCGACGGTGGCTGGGGCGAGAGCAACGACAGCTATGCGCACGCGCACGGCGATGGGTTCCCGAGCACCGCCTACCAGAGCGCTTGGGCGCTGCTCGGACTGTTCGCCGCGGGGGAGGCGCGCTCGGAGATGGCGCGGCGCGGCGTGGAGTTCCTCATGCGCACGCAGCGGGCCGACGGGCTGTGGAGCGACCCGAGTTTCACCGCGCCCGGCTTTCCGCGCGTGTTCTATTTGAAATATCACGGCTATTCCGCCTATTTCCCGTTGTGGGCCCTCGCTGCCTACCGCACGCTGACCCGGCGCGGAATCGCTCATTGAATGGGGTGGGCGTCGTTGCGGCGCTCGAGGTGGAGGCACGCACCCTGGGACCCGCGGTGCGACGGCAGGGCGGAATATCATCCCTTGCCGGCGGCGCGTTGCTGGCCGTCAGCGGCGTGGGCAGTGTTGCGGCGGCGCGCGCCGCCCGCAGCCTCGTCGACGCCGGAGCCGCGGGTCTGATGAGTTTTGGAATGGCCGGCGGGCTCGATCCCCGCCTCGCTGCCGGCAACATTCTCCTGCCGGCTGAAGTCATTTCCCGCGACGGCGCGCGCTTCTTGACGGCGCCACCGTGGCGCGAGCAACTCTACCAGGCCATCGCCGGGCAGCTGCCGGTGGCAGCCGGCGCGCTGCTCACGAGTGCACAGCCCATCGGCGGCGCGGCGGACAAGACCGCGGCGTTTCGCGAGACCGGCGCCGTGGCGGTCGACATGGAGAGTCTCGCCATTGCGACGGTTGCGGCGGCGCACGGCCTGCCCTTCGTCGCCGTGCGCGCGATCGTGGACACCGCCACGGATGTGCTGCCTCGGGCGGTGCTGACCGCGAGCCGCGGCGGCCCGCTCCGTGTCGGCCGGCTCGTGGCCGGGCTCGCCTGGGCTCCCTGGGAACTGGCCGCGTTGATTCGTCTGACGCGCCGATATCGGGCGGCGATCCGTTCATTGGCGGCCGTCGCCCGTGCCGGTGTGCTGACGCCGTGCGCCCCCGGCGTGCGAGTCGCATGAGGGCGCTGGTCACCGGAGCAACCGGTTTCGTGGGCGCGGCCGTCGCACGGGCTCTCGAGGAGGCGGGCTGGCAGGTGCGGGTGCTGGCGCGCCGCGGATCGGACCGCAGCAATCTCGAGAACCTGGCGCTCGAGGTTGCCGAGGGCGATCTCGCGGATTCGATCTCGCTCGACAGGGCGCTCGAGGGTTGCACCGCCTTGTTTCACGCAGCGGCGGATTATCGGCTCGGCGCACGCGATCCGCAGCAGCTATACCGCACGAACGTCGAAGGCACCCGCAATATCTTGCAGGCCGCCCGACAGGCAGGTGTCGCGCGAACGGTGTACACGAGCAGCGTGGCGACCATCGGCATTCCGCCGGACGGTTCGCCGGGCAACGAGCGCAGCGCCGTGGAGATCAGCCACATGATCGGACATTACAAGCGCTCGAAGTACCTGGCGGAGGAAGTCGTCAGAGAGGCGGCACGGATGGGGATGCCGGTGGTCATCGTCAATCCGTCGACGCCGGTCGGCCCCGGTGACATCAAGCCCACCCCGACCGGACAACTGATTCTCGATGCGGCATCCGGCCGAATGCCGGCCTATGTGGATACGGGACTCAATATAGTACATGTGGATGACGTCGCCGCCGGACACCTGCTGGCGTTCGAACGCGGCAAAGCGGGTGAGCGCTATATCTTGGGCGGCGAGGACATGACCTTGCAGGCGATTCTTGCGCAGATCGCGCAGCTCGCCCACCGAAAGCCGCCGCGGATCCGGCTGCCTTACGCCGCGGTGCTGCCCGTGGCGTACCTTGCCGAAGGCTTCGCCAGGATCACCGGCCGCAGCGGGCGCGTGACGCTCGAGGGTGTGCGCATGTCCCGCAAGCGCATGTTCTTCTCCAGCGAGAAAGCGCGGCGGGAGTTGGGATATCGATGGCGGCCGCCGCTCGCGGCCTTCGAGGATGCAATGCGGTGGTTTCGAGAGCGAGGTGTGCTTTGAATCACGATCCCCAGGTTGCGGCGGCCGGTGGCGGCGCGGATGCGGATTCCCTGATTCTGGTCGATGAAGAGGATCGCGGAGTCGGACACCTGAGCAAGGCGTTGTGCCACCAGGGCCGGGGCATTCTGCACCGGGCTTTTTCGTTACTAATATTTAATGGACGCGGCGAACTGCTGATCCAGCAGCGGTCCGCCTCCAAACGGCTGTGGCCGCTGTACTGGTCGAACAGCTGCTGCAGCCATCCGCGCAGCGCCGAAACCATGGAGGCGGCGATCCACCGCCGTCTTCACGAAGAGCTGGGACTTCGCTGCCCGCTGCATTTTCTGTTCAAGTTCCAATACCAGGCGCAATTCGACGAGACGGGAGCCGAGAACGAGCTTTGCTCCGTGTTCATCGGCCGGGCACGCGACGCCGTCAAGGTCAACAGCGAGGAAATCCTCGCCTGGCGCTGGGTCGCTCCTGAGTCGCTGCATGCGGAGATGGAGGCGGGCGCCGGGAACTTTACGCCATGGTTCATGCTCGAATGGGCTCGGGTGTGGCGCGAGCATCGCGCCCAGGTACTCGATTTAGAGTCTGAATTGGGCACTTGGGCCCGCTCGCGGTAAGATAGCGCATGGCCATTCCACTGCTTCAGATGTACAAGGTCGCGCGATATATCGCCGGCCGCAAGCTGCGCGGCGACAAGCGCTATCCTCTCGTGCTCATGCTGGAGCCGCTGTTCCAGTGCAATCTCGCCTGCTCAGGTTGCGGGAAAATCGACTATCCAAAGGAAATCCTGCAGAAGCGGGTGAGCGTGGAGGATGCCATGCGCGCCGTCGACGAATGCGGCGCGCCCATCGTGTCCATTCCGGGCGGCGAACCGCTCATCCACAAGGAAATGCCGCAAATCGTTGCCGGCATCGTGGCGCGCGGTAAATTCGTCTATCTATGCACCAACGCGATTCTGCTCTCCAAGCACATCCATGAATACCAGCCTTCGCCGTATCTCACCTTCTCGATTCATCTGGACGGCAACCGGCAGCGCCATGACGAGTCGGTCTGCCAGGAGGGGGTTTTCGACAAGGCGGTTGCCGCGATAGAACTCGCCAAGTCCAAGGGTTTTCGCGTGACCATCAATTGCACGCTGTTCAACGGCGAGGATCCGCGGGACGTGGCTGAATTCTTCGATACGGCGACGCGCCTCGGAGTCGAAGGAATCACGGTGTCGCCGGGATACAGCTACCACCACGCGCCGAAACAGGACGTGTTCCTGGGACGCAACGCCAGCAAGCAGCTGTTTCGCAGCATCTTCAGCCGCCGGCGCCGCCCCTCCGGCATCTCCTGGTCGTTCAATCACTCCGCGCTGTTCCTGGACTTTCTCGCCGGCAACCAGACTTATCAGTGCACGCCGTGGAGCAATCCCACCTACAACGTGTTCGGCTGGCAGCGGCCCTGCTACCTGCTCTCCGATGAGGGGTATGCGCCGAGCTACCGCTCCTTGATCGACGATACCGAGTGGGACAAGTACGGCGTCGGCAAGAATCCGCGCTGCGACAACTGCATGGCGCATTGCGGATTCGAGGGCACGGCGGTCAACGACGCGTTCAGCCATCCGCTCAAGGCCTTGAAGGTGTGGATGCGCGGGCCGCGCGTCAGGGGCCCGATGGCGCCCGATCTGCCCGTCAAATACGCCGACGCCGACCGGTACGCCACAGTCGCGTCCATCCCGCTCAGCGAGATCAAGCGGGTGAGCCGGGAGAGCACATGAGGCGGGAGAGCACATGAGGCGGGAGCCCGGCAACTCCTCACGCGCGTGAACGACGCCCTCGATCGCCGCATCCGGGTGCAGGACGACTCCCCCGCCCCCGACGCATTCGGCGCGCAGCTCGAAAGCTGGCGGCTGCGAATGGAACACGCCCTGGCGGCGCGCCTTCCCGAACCCCACATGGTTCCGGCCCGCCTGCACGAGGCCATGCGCTACAGCGTACTGGGCGGCGGCAAGCGCATACGGCCGGCGTTACTGTTCGCCACCGCGCGCACCGTCGGCCTGTCCGAAGACGAGGTCGAGGCGGCGGCATGCGCCATCGAGCTGGTACACGTCTACTCGCTGGTACACGATGATTTGCCGGCGATGGACGACGATGATCTGCGCCGCGGCCGGCCGACGTGCCACCGCGCCTACGACGAGGCCACCGCGCTGCTCGTGGGAGATGCTCTGCAGCCGCTCGCGTTTCAACTGCTCGCCACGGATCCGAAGCTGCCCGCTTCGCCGGCAATACGGCTGCGCTTGATCGACATGCTGGCGCAGGCGATCGGCACCTTCGGCATGGCGGGGGGTCAGGCTATCGATCTGGCCGTGCAGGGCACGCTGCTCGATATCGGCCAGGTGGAAGACATGCATGCCCGCAAGACCGGGGCGGTGATTCGCGCCAGCGTCTTGATGGCCGCCGAATGCGTGCCGTCGCTGCACGCGAACCTCTACGCCGCGCTCACGCGCTTCGCCACGGCGGTGGGTTTGGCCTTTCAGATCCAGGACGACCTGCTCGACCTGACGGGCGATGCATCGACCTTGGGCAAGGCGACCGGAGCGGACAGCCAACGCGCCAAGCCCACGCATCCGGCCGTCATCGGCATCCCAGCCTCGCAACAGCGCGTGCGTCTTCTGCACAGTCAGGCGATCAACGCCCTGGCGCCCTTCGGCGATCGTGCGGATCCGCTGCGTTCCCTGGCCCATTGGCTGCTGTCGCGCCAGTATTGACGCCCAAACACGCTGTGCGTGGCCTGCTGGCATGGTCCCTTGTCGCGTGTGCCGGCTATCTGCCGCCGGCCGCCGCGATTGCCGCCGAATCGGCGTACGAGATCCGGATGCTGAGTTCCGCGGCCGCACTCCCCGCGGTGGATGCCGTGACGGGTGGTTCGCTCGACGATGAATTCGAGCCGCTCGCAGGCGGCACGACGCGCGGGCGCGAGGGCGTGTTTTGGCTGATGCTGAAGCCGGCGGCGCCCTTTGGGGCGGCCGGCATCCCGCCGGGCGGCATTCCGGTGGTGGTGATGCGCGCGGCGCGCCAAACGCGGGCCGAATTGTATGCAGCCCGCGCCGGCGCGGCCGTCTCCTTGCCGCAAGCCCTGCGTCTGCCGGGATTTCGCGCAACCCAGGATACGGCGTTCATCTTCGTCGAGGGTCTGCGCCCGGGTCAGACCCTGTACGCCCGCGTCAAAGTCGCCGG
>Ga0181537_10000796_pt1 | contig 29454 bp, 29 predicted proteins | sample PEATcosm2014_Bin_39_FD_119765 | JGI IMG/M metagenome (GOLD analysis project Ga0181537, IMG submission 119765) | Peatland microbial communities from MTU Mesocosm Facility, Houghton, MI, USA - PEATcosm2014_Bin23_10_metaG | ecosystem: Environmental > Terrestrial > Soil > Wetlands > Peat | place...
CGAGTCGTTCACAGTGTTTATGGTCGCGCAGCAAAGCCTTAGGTCAAGGAGCCGGATGCTGGAAATCTGCAAGTCCGGATCTGTGGGAGCCCCCGGGGAGCAATCACCGGGGGCCACCCGACCGCGCTGTAGTAATGGCATGGACGCCCCTGCTTTCTACGGCATCAGTTGTGCCAAAGTGGAAGTGTCAAGCAACCACTTAATCCAGCAGGAGCGTCCACGATGAACATTACGACGGTTGGAATCGATTTGGCAAAGGTGGTCTTTCAGGTGCATGGGGTTGATGCGCGGGGTAAAGCGTCGGTGCGCAAGCAATTGAAGCGCCCGCAAGTGATTGCGTTTTTCACGCAGTTGCCGCCATGCCTCATAGGGATGGAGGCTTGCGGTAGCGCGCATTTCTGGGCGCGCAAGCTTACGGCGCTTGGGCACACCGTGAAGCTCATCGCGCCGCAGTTCGTCAAGCCGTACGTCAAGACGAACAAAAATGACGCGGCGGATGCCGAGGCGATCTGCGAGGCGGTCGGGCGGCCGAACATGCGGTTTGTACCGATCAAAAACACCGAACAGCAAGCGTTGCTGGGATTACACCGCGCGCGCCAGAGATTTGTGACCGAGCGCACCGCGCAGGCCAACCAGATCCGCGGATTACTGGCCGAATTTGGCCTGGTGCTCCCCGTTGGCATCCGCTGCATCGAGCGCAAGCTGCCGGAGTTTCTCGAGGATGCCGAGAACGGTTTATCCGCGGCAAGCCGAGCGCTCTTTGCCCGTCTGTTCGAGCATTTCCGAGTGCTCGATCGCCAGGTTGAGGAGCTGGAGCGAGAAATCAACGCGTGGCACCGCGAAGATAACGCCAGTCAGCGCCTGCAGGCGATCCCCGGGATCGGGCCAATCACGGCAAGCGCGCTGGTGGCGAGTGTCGGGGATGCGAAGGTTTTCCATAACGGTCGTCAGTTTGCCGCGTGGCTGGGACTGGTGCCGCGTCAAAACTCCACCGGCGGCAAGACGAACTTGCTTGGCATCAGCAAACGTGGCGATACATATTTGCGAACGTTGCTTATTCACGGGGCGCGCTCAGCGATACTCAGTCTCAAGCGCTGTCCGGATCGGGCCGACGGTTGGTTGGCGCGTGTGGTGGCAAGGCGAAATCCGAACATTGCCGCCGTCGCTCTGGCGAATAAAAACGCGCGCACCGTCTGGGCAATCCTCGCGCATAACCGGGTCTACCAGGCCGGTTACCGTTCAGAAAGACCCATGGCGGCATAACCGCGAATGCTTACAAACTGATATTGACAGCAACTCTTGACACACAACTTTCTCACCACCGATTGCATAGGCGTTTTCTAAAGTGATGGCATCACAGGTCAGACCGGGGTTGGCGAAATCTGAGGTCTTCACGGGACATCAAAAGTCCGCTGTAGTGATCAGAAGTCAACCAGCAAATTCCATCAGGGCCCGCGACTTCGCGTCGCATACACAGGCCGGATGTATGGCAGCAATCTATTCCTGTGAACCAAAACCAAAAGAATCGCTTGTACAAAGGGAAGACCTACTTTTTGATTGCGGCGCGTGGCCTGCGGATAATGCAGGTCCAAGATGTTTCTGCGCGCGACCACCCGCAAGAAAGACGGCAAGGAGCACCGCTATTTCAGCGTGGTGGAGAACCGCCGCGTAGCCGGCGGCCGTGTCGTGCAGCGCCACGTGCTGTATCTGGGGGAGATTAACTCCTCCCAAGAGCTCGCCTGGCGCAAATCCATCGAGGTGCTGGAGGACGGCGAGAGCGCGCCGCGTAACTACGCGCTGTTCCCGGAGGATCGCTGCGAAGGGCTGGTGTCGGACGAGTCGATCGTGCGCCTGCGGCTCAAGTCCATGCAGCTGTGCCGACCGCGGCAATGGGGCGCGTGTTGGCTCGCGCTGCAGCTGTGGCAGATGCTCGACCTCGATGTGTTCTGGGCCGAACGGCTGCCGCCCTCGCGCAAAGGCACGCGCTGGGATCTGGTGGTGTTCGTGCTGGCGGCCTACCGGCTGATCGCCCCGGGCAGTGAGTGGCGGCTACACCGCGAGTGGTTCGGACGCACGGCGCTGAGCGATTTGTTGGGCATCGATGAGAGCCTGGCCGATCCGCACGTGCTCTACGGCTGCCATGATCGGCTGCTCGAGCATAAGCAGGCCCTGTTCACCCATCTCACCGGCCGCTGGCGCGATCTCTTCAACGTGACCTTCGAGGTGTTGCTGTATGACCTGACGAGCACCTACTTCGAGTCCAATCCGCCGATGGATGAGGAGGACAAACGTCGCCACGGCTACAGCCGCGATCACCGCTTTGACTGCGTGCAGATCGTGATCGCCCTCATCGTGACGCCCGAAGGGCTGCCGCTCGCCTACGAGGTTTTGCCTGGAAATACCAACGAAACGAAGACTCTGCGCACCTTTCTCGCCAAGATCGAACACCAGTACGGGAAAGCGCAGCGTATCTGGTGCATGGACCGCGGCATACCGACCGAGGAGGTCTTGGCCGAGATGCGCCGCAGTGAACCGCCGGTGCAGTACCTGGTAGGCACGCCTAAGGGACGCCTCAGCCGGCTCGAGCAATCACTCACCACCAAGCCCTGGCACAGTGCCCGCGAGGGCGTGAAGGTGAAGCTCTTGCCCGAGGATGGCGAACTCTACGTGTTCGCCGAGAGCCGCGACCGAATCGGCAAAGAACGCTCGATGCGTCGGCGCCAGATGAAATGGTTATGGGCGAGGCTTGCGCAGTTGCAGTCGATGGAGCTTACGCGCGATGCGTTGCTGATGAAGCTCGGCAGCGCGCAGAGCAAGGTGCCGGCGGCCTGGCGGCTCGTCATTGTGAAGGTCGCCAAGAACGGTGCTTCCTTCACTTACGCGCTCAATCGCAAAAAACTCAAAGTCACGCGGCGCCGCGAAGGAAGATACCTCCTGCGCACCAATCTGACCGAGTCAGATCCGGTGAAACTCTGGAACTACTACCTGCAGCTCGGGCAGGTCGAGGAAGCGTTCCGCACGTTAAAGAGCGACTTGGCGATCCGTCCGATCTTCCATCAGGATCAATCGCGCATCGAGGCGCATGTGTTCGTTGCCTTCCTCTCGTACTGCCTGTACGTGACACTCGGTCGGCAACTCAAAGCGCTCGCGCCCGGTCTCACCGCGCGCAATGCGCTTGAGAAATTTGCCGCCGTGCAGATGGTAGATGTTCGCATCCCGACTACCGATGGGCGCGAGGTACTGCTGACTCGCTACACACAACCGGAACAAGAACTCGAGCTTCTACTCGAGCAACTCAAGCTCTCACTCCCTGCGCAACCGCCTCCAAAGATAACCTCAGCTCAATCCGCCCCAGCAAGCCTTCTGTAGTGCAGACCTTGGGGGGGCCACCCCAGCTGCATCAATCACTTAGCGTTGTCGAAGCCTCGAATCCGCGAAGTCCGGCTAGCGGGTAACCACGCTTCCGGACAACACGATAACGGCCGGGTTCACGGCGTCGCCATTGAAAAACGCCAACCCGTTGGTTCCCCACCGAACGACCCGGCTGTTGATCCTGGGGAAGCGCGCGATCCAAGTCGGCTGCAGAGTGCTCAAATTGAATCCCTCGATGGTCTGACCGGTACTTGTTTGGGTGGGCGTATCGTTGGTGACAATGTATGCCCGCGACAAGCTCGTATCCACGGTCACTCCGCCGGCGGAAACTCCGCTGCCCCCTGGATTGGAATTCTGCAGCGGAAAAGTCCGTACTGCTCCGCTCGATGGATCGTAGATCGATCCGCCATCGATGTAGATGAGTCCGCCGACGTAATTGATGTCATTGACCTGCGCGTCCTGCAGCTGGAGCGGTGAATCTTGTGCGACGGTGAGACCATTGTTCGAGACCGACAATTGATACATCGATGGATTCGAAACCGGGCGATCATAGCCATAGATGGTCGTATCATCAGCGCCCCACGTGAGGGGCAGGAATATTTCCAATGAACTTGATGTAAAAGTCTGAGGTCTTTGGACTGTGCCATCGAATACGCGCACCGTAGAAAAGTTGGCGTCATCGGTCTCCACCGCAAACGTATTTGGCTGCCCCGGCGCGACCTTGATCCCGCCTTCGTAAAGCGTCAACGGTACGGTTTCATCGATGGTCAGCGTACTCAACACAACGCGGACCACCGAATTGGTCACCGGATCCGCAATGTAGGCGAACTGGCCATCGTCGGACAATTCGATCTGAGCGGGTGAGACCTGGCCGAGAGACACGATCTGCTCGACACTCGCAGTCGCGGGATTGATGACCACCAGCGAATGCGTGAGGTTGCCGGTATCCGAGTTGGCAGTGGCATAGATGCGGTCGTGGACGGCGCTGTATTGAAGATCCGCGACTTCACCTGGGACCGACTGCTGAGTGAAGTCGATGCCGGCGGACGCGTCGACGACGTATGTCACCTGGACAACCTGCGGGAAGTTGCTCGCCGGTTTCGAACAGGCTGCGTCAAAACAAACCTTTACCTGCACCGAACCGGTGTAGATGCCGGAGCCCAGCGATGCGGGCAGCTTCGAGGTCACCGTGAGCGTGCCCGTACCGTCGAGGTTTGACTGAAATGTCGTGCCCCCGATGGCGGACCCGCCGAGCACGGTCGTGAAGACGTAGGCTCCGTATGGCGGCAAACCGTTGCTCGACAGCGTAGCGGTGGCCACAGCCGGATTCTGGGAAGAGGTCGGCGCCTCCAAGATCAACGAGTTGGCTTCCAGTTGGATTTCCGCATCCGAAATCGTATTTCCGGTGACCACGTAGGACACGCTGATGGTCTGCGGGCTGCCGATGGGGTGGGCACATTGCGAGTCCGTACATATGGTGACCGTGATCGTGTCGGTGTACGTGCCGGCTCCCAACTGTGCGGCATTTTGAAATCCAACGCTGATATTTGCGAGCGTGCCGGTGAAGCTGCCTGAGACGGTTCCGCCGAGACCGCCGTTGGGTTCGCCGGTGATGCGTCCCGCCGTGGGACCGGCGGGCGTCGTGGTACCGGTTTGCAGCGTGCCGTTGAGGCCCATCAAGCTTGCAACCGCACTGCCGGTATACGACATCACGTAATAGTAGGTCGCGTTCGTGGGACCATTGACCGATACCGTGAATGCTTGCTGAATGGTCGGTCCGCCGCCCAGCGAGGTGTCCGAAGTCGCGCTCAGAGAAAGCACAGGCTCGTAGACCGACGGGGGAACGGCGCTGCTGGATACCGTCAGCGTCGCCGCGGAGGATGCCTCCACTCCGGTGTCCTCGTCATTGACCACAGTGATCTGTAGACTTCCAGCGCTCGCGATATCCTGCGCGGAGAGGTTGCCGATCAGTGACGTCGCCGAGAGGAAGAAAGTCGATCGTGGACTGCCGTTTACTTCTACCACAGACGTCGAATCGAAATGCAATCCGGTGACGACGAGCTGGAAGCCCTGGCCGCCCGCGACGACAGTGCTCGGTCCGATGCTCGCGATATGAGGCTCTATCGCCACGACATAGCTCACTTGGACGGCGACCGGGCTTCCCTCGATGGGTTGCTCGCACGCGCTATCGGCGCAGGCCTTGATGGTCACGGTATCGGAAGTGGTGCCTGGCCCGAGGGTGGACGGGCCCTTGAAATGCACCGTGAAATCGCCGGATGTGCCGCTGGGTGGGTTTGTTACGGATTCGATCCCGTTATTGCTGGTGGCGCTGGAAAAATAGAATGCGGCCGCACCGGGATTGGAAATGGAAGCGTGGATGGTTGCGGTGGGCGCCGCGTCATCCGTGCTGGCGGAAACGCTGATGGTCTTTGAGGTTACCAGCAGTTGCGGGGAAGGTTGATTGGCTCGGCCGCCGCCGCCCCCGCCGCATGCGCAAAGCAAAAACGCCGGCAGAATTGCGCCACAATATCTCCATCCGAGCATGTATCCCGACATCCTCATCCCCGGCGGTCGCTTTTTTTGACGCAGTGACTTGGCCGCAGTATGACGATTTCACCCGATAAAGGCGACTTCACGACCAACTGATCAGCTATGGCTCTCTGCCGCTGTCGGTGGTCGAATGGCTGATGTTTGACGACGACGCTTCGGTGCGCAAGGCGCTGCAATAGGTGGTCGTGGCCTGGAGCATCGCAATGGCCGGCCCACATCGACTCCGTTCGATCACAACGCGGCAATCTCCTGTTCCGTCAGTATCCGCCACTCTCCCTTGGCAAGCTCGCCCAGGCGCAGCGAGCCGATTCCCACCCGCACCAAGCGCAACACCGACACATCGAGAGCCTGCAAGAGACGGCGTATTTGCCGATTGCGCCCCTCCTCGAGCACGATCTCGAGCCACGCGTTCTTATCGCCGCTGCGCAAGGCGTGCGCTGAACTCGCCTCGAGACGCTCGCCCTTCGATATCACGCCCTCTGTGAGGGCCTCGAGCAATGCCGCATCCGGCAGGCGATTGATCTGCACGTGATAGGTCTTCGCCGGCCCCGAATCGGGATCGGTGATGCCGGCAGCCCAGACGGGATCATTGCTGAACAACAGCAACCCCTCGCTCGCCTTGTCGAGCCGCCCGATGGGCGCAAGCCACGGCAGCGCCGCGCCTGCGAAACAGTCGTACACCGTCGCGCGGCCCTGCTCGTCCTGCGCCGTCGTCACCAAGCCGCGCGGCTTGTTCAACATCAGCACGCACCGCAGAACGGCTTGCGCCGGCCGCCCGTCGATCTCGATGCGATCGATTCCCGCCCTCGTGGGAAACTCCGCATCGAGCACCACGCGCGCGTTGACGCGAACCTTTCCCGCGCGCACCCACTCTGCCGCCTGCGTGCGCGAGCCCAGGCCCAATTTTGAAATGACACGCGCCACGCCATGGCGCGGCACCGTTGCCCGCCCGGGTGGCCTGGCTTTCATTGCAGCGTGAAGTAGGTTTTGGCAAAAAACAACGCCGTGATGCTGCTCGCGATCACCAGGGTCCCGGCGCGAATCCACGACGACGGGGCGCGGCGTCCGACCAGAGCGCCGCAATAGCCGCCAATGATGGCGCCGACGAGAAGTTCGATGGTTTGGGTCCAACGCACGGCATGCGCCACGATGAAAATCAGCACGGCCATGGTGTTGGCAACCGTCACCATGAGGGTGCGCGGCCCGTTCAGACTCTTGATGTCGCGATCATCGAGCAGTCTCCAGATGGCGGTCATCATGAGGCCGATGGCGCCGCCGAAGTAACCGCCGTAGATCCCTATCGCAAATTGCACCGCGATCACCGCCCACGGCCGGATGTGCCAGCGACGGCGCAGCCGCTCGCCCAACGGCCGGCCGAATGCCAGTGTCAAAGTCGCGAACAACAGCAGCCACGGCAGAAAGAAATCGAACAGCGTCGATGGCGTGGATAGCAACAATACAGCACCGATGGCGCCGCCGATGAGGGTCACCAGCACCAATGGCCGCAGCGAGATGGCGCCGATCGGGCCCAAACTATCGCGGTAGGCCCAGGTGCTTGCCGCGGTGCCCGGATACAGACCGACGGTGCTCGATGCGTTCGCCAGCACCGAAGGCATCCCGGTGGAGATGAGCGCCGGCAACGTGACGAAGGATCCGCCGCCGGCAAGTGCATTCATGGTGCCGGCGAGCAACCCGGCGCCAATTACCAAAAGAGCGGCAATCACGCCACCGCCTTGTCGGGCGCGATCAGCAGGGCCGCGCCAATCCTACGGCCGCGGAAAGTCCCCATGGGCAGTCCTCGAGGTGGCATCGAGTTCTTGGAAGCCGAAATTCTACCCCTTAACCGCCGCACGGTTGGCAATCGGTAGCGCGGACTCGCCGCCCACCTGCGCGCCGGTGTAGCATCGCGGACCGCCACGGCAATTGAGGATACGCCATGCCATCAGAAGTCGCTCGAACCGGCCTGCAACTTCGCTCGCTCGTCAAGGCGAGCGGCGAACTGGAATTGTCCCTGACCCGGGTCCCCACGCCGACGCCGGCCGCCAACGAAGTGCTGATCCGACTGGAGGCGGCACCGATCAACCCCTCCGATCTCGGTCTGATGTTTGCCGGCGCCGACTTGAGCCACGCGATCCAGGGCGGCACCCGGCGCGAACCTGTCGTGACCGCCAAGGTTCCCGAGGCCATGCTTCGCGGCATGAAGGCGCGCTTCGATGTGTCCATGCCCATCGGCAACGAAGGCGCGGGCGTCGTCATCGAAGCTGGTTCATCCGCGGCGGCGCAGGCCCTCAAGGGCAAGTCCGTTGCCGCGCTCGGCGGCGCCATGTATTCGCAGTACCGCTGCGTGCCGGTGGAGCAATGCCTGGCGTTGCCCGCCGGCGCCACCCCCGCCGAGGGCGCATCGTCCTTCGTCAATCCGTTGACCGCGCTGTGCATGATCGAGACCCTGCGCGGCGAAGGCCACACCGCCCTGGTGCACACCGCGGCAGCCTCGAATCTCGGCCAAATGCTCAATCGAATTTGCATCAATGAAGGCATCGCCTTGGTGAACATCGTGCGCAGCCAGGAACAGGTCGAGCTGCTGCGATCCAAGGGCGCCACTTTCGTGTGCAACTCGGCCGGTCCTAACTTCATGGCGGAGCTCATCGAGGCCTTGGCCGCGAGCGGGGCGACCTTGGGCTTCGATGCCATCGGCGGCGGCAAACTCGCAGGCCAGATTCTGACCGGCATGGAGGCGGCGCTGCTGCGCAAATCGACGCAATACAGCCGTTATGGCTCCACGGTTCACAAGCAGGTCTATATCTATGGCGGTCTCGGGATGGGCCCGCTCGAACTGAGCCGCAATTTCGGCTTTGCCTGGGGAGTCGGCGGCTGGTTGGTCACCCCCTGCCTGCAAAAACTAGGGGCCGCCCGCACCCAAAAACTGAAGGAACGGGTCGCCGCGGAATTAAAGACCACCTTTGCCAGCCACTACGCCGGCGAGATATCCCTCCTCGACGCGCTCGACCTCAAATCCATCGCCATTTACAGCAAGAGCGCAACCGGTCAAAAATACTTGATCAACCCGAACAAGGACTTGGGCGAGAATCACCCGTTGGGGTAGGGAACCGGAAGGGGGCCCGGAAACTCAAAGGGAGGCGACGTCCAGCCGACTTCGCCACCCCGTCAACGAGGATTTTCCTGATGAATCAACGACCTGCGGCGATCGACAGCGATGCCGTCATGCGCGCCGCGCGCGAGACCGTGCTGGAAAACTCGACCTGGGTCGTGCCGCTGCAGGCCGAGATGGCGCGCATCATCGTGGGTCAGAAGCACCTCTTGGACCGGCTATTGATCGCGCTCCTGACCAACGGCCATGTGCTGCTCGAGGGTGTGCCGGGTCTCGCCAAAACGCTGGCGCTCAAGACGCTCGCGGGGTGCATTGCGGTACGCTTCAAGCGACTGCAATTCACACCCGACATGCTGCCCGCCGACATCGTCGGCACCATGATCTACAACCCCCAGGACGGCGCCTTTCGCACCAAACAGGGACCCATCTTCAGCAATCTCATTCTCGCCGATGAAATCAATCGCGCACCGGCCAAGGTGCAGAGCGCGCTGCTCGAAGCCATGCAGGAACGCCAGGTCACCATTGGCGATGAGACCTACCCGCTGCCGAGCCCGTTCTTGGTCCTCGCCACCCAAAACCCGCTGGAGCAGGAGGGCACCTATCCGCTGCCGGAGGCGCAGATCGACCGCTTCATGATGAAGGTGATCGTGGGCTATCCGAACCGCGCCGAGGAGCGCTCCATCCTGGATGCGATGGCGACCTCCGAGCCCTTGCCGGTGGTGCGGCCCGTGGTGTCGGCGGCGCAAATCTTGAACGCCCGGCATGTCGTGAATTCGCTCTACGTGGACGAAAAGATTCGCAACTACATCGTCGATCTCGTGATCGCGACGCGGCCGCCGGTCGCAAAGTCACTGAAGATCGACGGCTACATCCAGACCGGCGCCTCGCCGCGCGCGACCATCAACCTGACCCTGGCCGCCCGCGCCATGGCCTTCCTCAACGGCCGCCACTACGTGACCCCGCAGGACGTCAAGACCGTCGCCATGGACGTGCTGCGCCACCGCGTCACCGTCACCTACGAGGCGGAAGCGGAAAACGTCAGCTCCGAGGATGTCATTCACAGCATTCTCGACGCCCTGCCCGTGCCTTGAGTCTCGCGATGCCGGCTGACAGCTCCAAATCCACCAAGACCATCATGAGCGGCATGCGGCAGCTCGAAATCCGCACCCGCCGCATGGTCAATGACAGCCTCGCGGGGGAATACCATTCTGTGTTCAAGGGCCGCGGCATGGATTTCGACGAAGTGCGCGAATACAGCCCCGGGGACGAAGTGCGCACCATCGACTGGAACGTCACGGCGCGCGCCGGCCGTCCCTTCGTCAAAAAATACACCGAAGAGCGCGAGCTCACGATTTTGCTGCTGGTGGACATCAGCGCGTCGGGAAATTTCGGATCCATCGACAAAGCCAAGCGCGACCTCGCCGCGGAGCTCGCGAGCCTGTTGGCGTTCTCGGCGATTCGCAACAGCGACAAGGTGGGTCTGCTTCTCTACACGGACCGCGTCGAACGCTACCTGCCGCCGAAGAAGGGGCGCCGGCACGTGCTGCGCGTCGTGCGCGACATTCTCTACCATACGCCCGAGGGCCGCGGCACCGACAGCGTCAAGGCGCTCGATGTCGCCAATCATGTCCTGCACCGCCGCGCCATCGTCTTTCTGATTTCCGATTTTCAGGCACCGGGCGACCCCGACGCCACGCGCGCCGAGTTGCGCCGCGCCATGCGCCAGACCAACCGCCGCCACGACCTCATCGCGGTGCAGGTCGGCGATCCGCGCGAGAGAGAACTGCCGAACGTCGGGGTGCTCGCGCTCGAGGACGCGGAAACAGGCGAAATCATCGAACTTGATACCGGCAGTGCCGCCGTGCGCAAGCGCTACAACGAACTTGCCCTGGCGCGCGCCAAGCGCATGGTCAGCGATTTTCGCGCCGAAGGCATCGACACCATGGAACTCAAGACCGACACGCCGTACATGGCCGTACTGCAGCGGTTCTTTAAAACGCGCGAGCGCCGGCGCGTATGAGCGAGCGGCCATGAAGGAACGCGCATGCCGGGCGTGCGCCGCGGCGGCGGCTGCGCTCGTCGCGACGCTCGCCCGCGCTCAGGACGACATCCGCGATATCCGCGGGCCGCGCGCGCTATTCCCCTGGGGATTGCTGCTCGAGGGCGTGGCGGCCGCCGTGTTGTTGGCGGCCATCGTCTATGCCTGGTGGCGCTGGCGGCATCGGCCGCGCGCGCGAATTCTGCAATATTTCGAAATCGCCCTGCAGCGTCTCGAGCAATTGCGCACGCTGATGCAGCCCGCAACCGTGCGCGAGTTTTCCTCGGCGATCTCCGACACCGTGCGCGAGTACATCGAAGCCGGATTCAAGATCACCGCGACTCATCAAACCACCGAAGAGTTCCTGCACGACATCCTCGCCGCCGACAAGTCGCCCTTGTCCGCGCATCGCGCGCTGCTCGCCGAGTTCCTGCGCCAATGCGACCTCGCCAAGTTTGCCGGCCTGTCGCTGTCAGTCGCGCACATGGAAGCCTTGTACGAGAGCGCGCGCGGCTTCGTCATCGGCACGAGTTCCGCGGACCGGGACCGGACGGCGGCCGCCGCATGATTCGTTTTTTGCAACCCGAATGGTTGTGGCTTCTGGCGGCGTTGCCCATCGTGATGCTGTTGCGCGGCCGGCGCGGCCCGGTCGCCGCCATCGAATTTTCAGACGTCGGTCTCGCCCGCGATGTCGCGCGCCGCACGCGCGCACGCATCGGCGGCTGGGTGTGGCTGCTGCCGCTGGCCGCGGCGGCCTGCATGATCGTGGGACTGGCGCGCCCGCAACGCGGCCACAGCCGCACCGAGATCACCGCCAACGGCATCGATATCGTGCTCGGGCTCGACGTCTCGGGATCGATGCAGGCGCTCGATTTCCTGGTGGACGACCGCCGCGTCAATCGCATCGAGGTGGTCAAATCCGTGGTGGCGAAGTTCATCGAAGAGCGCCCCAACGACCGCATCGGACTGATTGCCTTCGCGGCCGCGCCCTACCTGGTGAGCCCGCTCACGCTCGATCATGATTGGCTGCAGCAGAACCTCGAGCGCGTGAGCACGGCCGCAGGCAATGACGACGGCACGGCCATCGGTTCGGCCATCGCGGCGGCCGTCAACCGGCTGCGCACCACGCAGGCCAAATCCAAGGTCGTGATTCTGCTCACCGACGGCATGAACAACACCGGAAAAATCGCGCCCATCGCCGCCGCCGAGGCGGCCAGGGCCATGGGGGTCAAGATTTACACCATCGGCGTCGGCGTGCGCGGCATGGCACCGATTCCGGTGCGCGACCAGGCCGGCCATATGCGCCTGATCATGGACAAGGTGGACGTGGATGAGAAGACGCTGCAAACCGTGGCCGGCGAGACCGGCGGCTCCTTCTATCGCGCCACCGATACCGATTCATTGCAGAAGATCTACGAGCAGATCAACCGCCTGGAAAAAACCGCGCAGACCGTGCAGAAGTTCGAACACTACGACGAGCTGTATTCCTGGGCGCTGATCCCGTCGGTCGCGTTTTTGAGTCTCGGACTGCTGCTGCAGCACACCCGATTTCGGAGGCTGCCGTGACTTTCGGTCATCCGCTCTGGCTCGCGGCCGGCGTGTTCGCCTGCGTCCTGCTGCTCTTGATGTGGCGATACTACGATGCGCGTCAACACGCCGCACTCGCGCGCTTCGTGGCCGCGCATTTGCGCACGCAGCTCACCCAATCGGTCTCCGTCGGCCGCCGCCGGGCGCAACGCCTGCTGTTGCTGCTGTCGGTGGCGTTGCTGTTCGCCGCGCTCGCCGAACCGCTGCTCGGATTTCACTGGGAGCTGGTCAGCCGCCGCGGCATCGAGATCGTGTTTGCGATCGATACCTCGCGCAGCATGTCGACTCCCGATGTCAAACCTGACCGGCTGACGCGTGCCAAGCTCGCCATCGATGACTTCACCAACCAGCTCGACGGCGATGGCATCGGACTGGTCGCGTTCGCCGGCGACGCATTTTTGGTCTGCCCCGTCACGCTCGACTACGGCGCGTTCCACGAGTCGCTGAATGCCATCGACACGGGCACGATACCGCGCGGCGGCACCAATATCACGAGCGCGATTCACGAGGCGCAGGCGGCGCTGCGGCGGCGTCCCGGCAGCGACAAGATTCTGATCCTCGTCACCGACGGCGAGGATTTGGAAGGCGATGCGCTCGCCGCCGCGCAGAACGCCGCGCGCCAGGACGGATTGAAGATCTACACGGTCGGCGTCGGCACGCCGCAAGGCGATCTCATCCCCCTGGCGGGCCCCGGCGGCGGCTTCGTCAAGGACGACTCCGGCGCCTTCGTCAAATCACGGCTCGACGAAACCGCGCTCACCGCGATCGCCTCCGCCACCGGCGGACTGTATAGCCCGCTCGGCGCGCAAGGCCAGGGATTCGAATACCTGTACAAGAGCGCGCTCGCCCCCCTGCTCAAGCACGATCTCGCATCGCGGCAGCAGCGCGTCTACAACCAGCGCTACCAGTGGCCGCTCGCTGCCTCGCTGGCACTGCTCATCTCGAGTCTGCTGATCGGCAATCGGCGCCGCTCACGCGCGGGCGCGCGTTCTGCGGCGAGCGGCGCACCCGCGCAAGCGAGTGCAGCGAGATCCGCGGCGCGCGCTGTCACGCCGGCCGCCGTCACCGCAGTCATCGTCACTTGGGTTTTGTGGCCCCCCGTAGCGCGCGCCTCGCCGGCGAGCGCCGAGGAGGCCTACAAGAGAGGCGACTTCGCCACCGCCGCGAAGGAATACGCCGCGGCCGCGCGGCGCGACCCGAAGACGCCGGTGCTCGCCTTCAACGCGGGAGCGGCCGCGTACAAGGCCGGACAGTTCCCGCAGGCGGCCACGGCGTTTCAGCAATCCATCAGCCGGGTCCCGTCCGGAGATTCCGCACGCCTGGCACAGCAAGAGGACGCTTACTACAACCTCGGCAATACGCTGTACCGGACCGGTCAACAGACCGAGACCAGCTCACCCGAGAAAACCATCGAGACTTGGACGCAAGCGGTGAAGGCCTACGACACCGCCCTGCAGCTGCGCCACGACGACGCCGACAGTAAATTCAATCGCGACTACGTGCAGCGCAAGATCGACGAACTCAAAAAAAATCCGCCGCAAAATCAGCCGCAGAATTCACCGCAGAACTCGCCGCAAAACAAACAGAATCCGTCGCAGAAACCCAACCCAAATTCGGCGCAGCCGCCCAACTCCGGTCAGCCGCCGAATGGTCAACCGCCGCCGCAACAGCCGCCACCGGGTCAGCCGCCACCGGGCCAGCAACCACCGGGCCAGCAACCGCCGCCATCGGCTGGGCAGCCGCCGCCGCAACAACCGCAGCAGCCGCCCGGCCAACAGCCTCCGCCGCAACAGCCGCCAGCCGGCGAGCCACCGCCGGGCCAACAGCCGCCCAGTGCCGGACAACCCAAGCCCGCGCCCGGCGCCGATCAACCGCACGAGGAGCAACCGGCACCGGGGCAAATGACCCAGGAAGAGGCGCGCGAATTGCTCGATTCGCAGAAAGGCGACGAGCACCATGCGCTCAGTCTGCCGTATGCGCGCCGTGAGCCTGAATCGAATCCCGACAAGCCCTTCAAGGATTGGTAGCCGATGGGCAGGCGCTTTCAACACGGGATCTGGACGCTGGCGGCCTGTGGATTGCTGATCGGCGCGGTCGCGGCAAATCCGGCCCGTGCCGCCGCCGCTGCCGACGCCTCGGTGGATGCCAGCATCGAACCGTCGCAAATCACACTGGGCGAGTCGGCGCGACTCACCTATACGACGTCGGGACGCGGCACCCTGTCCGTGCCGCTGCCGGTGGTCTCCGGCTTGGAATTTCGCGTAGTCGGCCAATCCAGCCGCTTCGAATTCGTCAACGGCGTGTCGATTTCGTCGACCTCGACCATCATCCGGGTCACTGCGGACGAGGCCGGCGTGTTCACCATTCCGGGGCCCACTCCGAAATCGCCGCCGCTCGTGCTGCGCGTGAATCCGAGCAATGGCGCGGGACCCTCGCTATCGAACCCCGCTGCTCCCGGCCTCAATCCGCTGAACTCCGGCGCATTGGAAGCCAACGGCATTCGGTTGACTCCCGACGGCTCCGCCTACGTGCGCCTCGAGGTGCCCAAGCATGAGCTGTATGTCGGTGAGAGCGTTCCGGCGGAAATCCAGGTCGGCATGCGCGATGGCTTTGCCTCCTCGATCAACGGCCTGCCGAAACTGAACAGCAGCGACTTCACCCTCAACAGTCTGTCGTTTCAGCCCGAACGTTCCGCGAAAGTCATCGACGGCAAACCCTTCACGGTTTATTCGTGGCACAGCCTCCTCTCGGCCATCAAGCCGGGCAGCTACTCGCTCACCTTCGAGGCCCCCGTCACGGTGCGCATCCGCACCCAGCCGCGGCGCGATTCGATCCTGGATGATCTGTTGGGCGACCCGTTCATGCAGAACCTGTTCGGCCCCAGCGTCACCAAGAACCTCACCGTGACGAGTCCCGGGGCCGCCTTCACGGTTTTGCCCCTACCGTCCGAGGGCAAGCCCGCCGATTTCGGCGGTGCCGTGGGTTCGTTCAAAATCAGCACCGACGTATCGTCCGCCACCAACACCGCCGGCGACCCGCTGACGCTGCGAATGCACGTCAACGGCAGCGGCACTTTCGATCGCGTCCAGAGCACCATGCTGGCCGCCGACGCCGAGTGGAAGACGTACCAGAGCAAATCGAGCTTCAATCAAGCCGACCCTACCGGCTTTCGTGGCGAGAAAACTTTCGAGCAGCCGATCATCGCGACGAAACCTGGGGTGCAAACCATCCCAGCGCTGTCGTTCAGCTACTTCGATCCGGGCACGCGTCATTACGAAACGGCCAAGAGCGCGCCGCTGCGCGTGACGGTTTCTCCCTCGGCCGCCGACAGCGCCGCCGCGCCGCCGCCACTTGCGAACGCAGCCGCAAACGCGCCGGGCGCAGCCGCAGCGAAAGACCGCAGCGGCCTCAGGCCCGATCATCCCGCCGCGTCAGCGCGCAGCGATTCCCTGGTTCCCGTGTATTTGCGGCCGCCGTTCTTGGGCGTGCAATCCGTTCTCGCGCTGCTCTTCGCCGGCGGCTGGGTCGCGCTGCGGCGCCGGGCACGCAACGCCCGCGATTTGCAGCGACATCGCGAACGCGTCAGGCGCGCGGCCGCCAGCCAGCAGCTGCAGCAAATGGCCGCGGCATCGGGCGCGGGCAACACCGCCTTGTTTTTCAATTCCGCGCGCGGCGCGCTACAGCAGGTCTTGAGCCTGGATTGGCAGATGGAGCCTGAACAGGTCACCACCGGCGAAGTCGAGGCACGGCTCGGACCCGAGGACCAGGCTATCCGCCAGCTCTTCGCATTGACCGATGAGGCCAACTATTCCGGCGGCACGCCGCGCGCCGACTTCGAGCGTTGGACCGACGTCGTGAATCACCGAATACAGGCACACCCCGCATGAAGCGCGTCATGTCTTGCACCCTATGGGCGGCAATCGTGGGGTGCAACCTGGCACGAAGCGATGCGCCGCCCGCTGCGCCATCGGCTCCCGCGTCGGCGGGGTACTCGAGTTCCGCTCTATACAATTCGGCCAACGCCTACGCGCGCGCCGGGAAGCCCGGCCTGGCGGTTCTCAACTATGAACGTGCGAAATTGCTGGATCCCATCGATCCGGACATCGAGCCCAATTTGGATCGCGTGCGCCAAAGGGCGTCGTTGCCGCCGCTGCCCGCAAACGCGCTCATTCGATTGAGCCATGCGATACCGCCCGAGGCCGTCGCATGGATCGGATTTGTCGGCTTGCTGCTTGCGGGGTCGAGCCTGTTGTCACGCGAGCTCTTTCCCAGGCACCGGGGGAAGCTCCTCGCCGTGGCGCTGTTTGGGTTTTGCCTCCTCGGCATCACGTTGGGCTGCGCCATCGCGGTGTATCCCACGCTGCAAGAGGCGGTGGTCGTCGGCCATTCGGTCGAGGTCCGCGTCTCGCCCACGCTGCTCGAAGAACCCCTCTTCGTGCTCCCCGAGGCGGAGATCGTCAGCGTCGGTGCCGAGCATGAGGGCTTCATGCTGATAAGAAACAGCGCGGGCCGCACCGGCTGGGCGCCGAATGCGAATCTCGCCCTCGTTGTGCCGAAGCGCCAGGTCACTTCGCCGGCGTTATAGGATCCGGCGAACCGTTGCGTGGTCAGTGGAGCGCACTGATGGTGACATAATAGCCGTCGGGATCTCGCAGTGAAAACTCCGCAGTTCCGGTGGCCGGGTTCTCGTGAGGCTCTTCGTTGAGTCGGGCGACGAGCGCGCGTGCTCGTGTCAGCGACAAGTTGAAATCATCGACACGGAAAAACAACAGAAGGCCGTTGCCTGGCGGCGCGTGATCGGGGCTCGTCAAGGAAGGATGCTCGTGGGCACCCCACTCGTGCAGACAGAGCAGCACCGTACCATCCGGGTCGAGGATTTGGCCCCAGTAGTCATGGGCGGGAGCGGTCACCGGCAGGCCCAAAAGCGATTGGTACCACTTGAAGCTCGCGTGTACATCGCGTACCCCGATGATCGTCCAGGTGCGCCTCATCTGTACTCTCCCGTCAGACATCAAGAAAATGATCCGCGACGAAACGATAGGACAAGTCCTCGCCAGCGGCGATATGTCGTACTGATTTTATCTAGAAATAATCGTTATTGACGAACCCAATCTTCTGCAAACCGCGGTGCTGCAAATCCGCCAACGTTTGCGCGACGATTTCGTACTTGGCAAATTTATCGACGGTGATACGCACTTCTGGCTGCGGAGTCTTCGCAGCGTCCTGGCTGACATAACTTTGCAATGTCGTGCGAGTGACCGGTTGCTTGTTCGAGAGCAGTGTGCCGTCGAAGTCGATGGATAGATCGATCACCTCGGGCAATTGAGGCGGAGGATGCGAATTCGCCGACGGATTATCGATCTTGATGGCGTGCGTCTGACCCGGAATCGTGATGATGAAAATAATCAGCAGCACCAACATGACGTCGATCAACGGTGTCATGTTGATGTCCGAATATGATTGTCCCTCGCCGCGGCCGGCTGTCATTGCCATAGGTCATCTCCGAAATCCCTTGCCCGGTCCTCCTTGCACGCGATTTGTCTGCGGTGGCGTTGATGGCGGCGACACGGCCGGCGGCAATTCCCGCGGCGTTGCCTGTACCGTCTCCTCTACGTCGGGTTCGATCCTCGGCATCGACTCCTGTGGCGGAAGTTCGATCTTCGGTGCCGACAGTTGCGGGCGCGGCGGCGGCGGCAGGCATCGTCGTTCAATCCTCCGGCTTCATCTCCTTGACCTGTCCGGCCATCCACACCGGCGTCAGGCGTACGCGCGTGAATTTCCAGCCCAATGGCGTGCGAATGTATTCGCAGTCGTACCATCCGCCCGCCGACCAATGTTCCGTCGGTTGCCCGCTGACGTGCACCGCCTGCAGATAAGAGCGCGAACTGGCCGCATCGCCTTCAAGCGTGATCTCATGGTTGGCGCTGATGTGGTGCGTGGCGGTGTATCGCCCCAAAGTTTTGGGTACCAACTCCAACATCTGCTCCTTGCACAATATGAAGGTACTGCCCGGCGCTTTCGGGTCCGGCAGTTCGATATATCCGCCATCCGCGTAGTTGTTCGCATACGCCGCGTAATCCTTGGTATCGAGCGCGCGCGCGAAGCTGAACAGGAGATCGCTGATCGACGCCCGGTCGACCAACCATTGGAGCTTCTCATCCATCGATGATTGCATGCACGTTCCCCGAGACTAGTCTTGAATACCCGCGCCACTGGTCAAATACACCGCAAACGTCCCCAGCCAATGTCCGCCTTCATAGTGCTCGCCGGTCACGGCGGGGAGCGCAGCTTCCCGGTGCCTGGCCGCCGTCCTCCGAAGAATCTCGACGCGTGGATCAGCCGGCGCCAGGCCGTGCGCGATCCCCTCGAGCATCCACGCGCGGCTCAAGTTGAGACCGTCGACGTGCGCGAGCTTCGGATCGGAGCGATCGGTGACCACCGCCGGCTCGAGCCACGGCCCGCCCTTCTGAGCAATTCCGGGCAAAAAACTCGACAGCCAGCGGGCGTACGCGGCTTGATCCAGCACCCTGCGCATGAAATCCGCCTCGGCAAGACAGGGCGACAGAAAATCCTCGCCCGAGGGCTCGTAGTCGATGGGACAACGGCGGTCCTTCAGATAAAAGCGCTGTGCCGCATCCTTGAGCACAGCACGCATCTCGGTATCGCCGGCGACCCCGGCCCAGTCCCAGATCAAGCCGAACGAGAATGCGGTCTGATCGTGCTCGCCGATTCGAATCGGATAATGCAACTTCGGCACCCAACTCTTGAGGCGCGCGGCGGCCTCGGTCTCGAGCGGCCGCAAGGCGTTCGCCCACTCACGCCCCTGGGGATCATTCCAATTCCGCAGCTCCGCCGACAACTTCAGGAGCCAGGCCAGGCCGTACGGACGCTCGAACGACGCGCGGCCCGCGCGCTTAAGATATGCGACCTCGCCGCCAATATTCTGAGCCGTGAGGCTCCGGGCAAGATCCACCCGTGCCTGCTTCGCGAAGGGCGCCTCTGGAAGCACGCGCAACAACCTGACTAGAAGCCAATGCCCATGCACATCGGAATGCCAGTCGAAGCAGCCGTAAAACGCCGGATAGAGCACATGCGGCGGAAGCGCATCGGCGTCGCTGTCGAGCGTATGACTGATATGGTTCGGATACTCCGCATGCAAACACTTGAGCGCAAGGCTCGCGAAGCGGGCGGCCGCCGCCGGATCCATCGCCATCGTGTGATCGCTCGTGACGGCTGCCGCGCCCGCCCCGGCCCCGACGATCGAGAGCAGCATCCCGGTGAGGCATTTGGCTCTACGCACGACAGCACTCCCGACCGAGGACGCGATGATCCCTATCGTAAGTCAATTCGATCCTCTCGCTGCAATAAACAATTGCTGCGGCACGAGCGTGTAGAATTACGCGGTAAGATGGTCAATCCCAAAAACCCGCAATGGCCGGAGCTGCCCTTGTCCGCGTGGGCCGATACGCGCTCCACTCTGCAGTTATGGTCGCAGATCGTCGGCAAAGTGCGCCTCATGCAGACGCCCTGGCTCAATCACAGCTGGCATGTGGCGCTGTACGTAACCGCCAAAGGCCTCACCACGTCGCCGATCCCGCACGGCTCACGCATCTTCGAGATCGAATTCAATTTTCTCGAGCACATGCTCGACATCACGGTCAGCGACGGCAATGCGCGGCGTTTGCCGTTGCGGCCGCAAAGCGTCGCGGATTTTTATGCGGCCATCATGACCGCCCTCGCTGATCTCGGCATTCCGGTCGCCATCAACGAGCACCCGTGCGAGATTGCCGATTGCATTCCTTTCAGCCAGGACCGGACCCACGCAGCCTACGACTCCGATTACGCGCTGCGCTTCTGGCAGGTTCTGCTGCAGACCGACCGTGTGCTCAAGCGCTTTCGCACCGGCTTCCTCGGCAAGTGCAGCCCGGTGCACTTTTTTTGGGGGAGCTTTGATCTCACGGTTACGCGCTTCTCCGGCCGCCGCGCCCCCATCTATCCAGGCACGGCGCCCGGAGTGACGCCGGCCGTGATGCAGGAAGCCTATTCTCACGAGGAGAGCAGCGCCGGGTTCTGGCCCGGAGGCAACGGCATCGATTACCCCGCCTTCTATTCGTATGCCTATCCGGCCTCGGCCGGCTTCGCAGAGATTGCGGTGCAGCCAATCGGTGCCTTTTTCAGCACCCAGCTCGGCGAGTTCTTGCTGCCCTACGAGGTTGTCCGCACCGCGGCGGATCCGGACGCGGCCTTGCTCGCGTTCTTGCAAAGCACTTACGAGGCGGCCGCCGTCAGCGCGGATTGGGACAGGGCCGCGCTCGAGTGTCCCCGCGGCATCCCCGGCGTGCCGCGCCACCTGTAGGGCATCGACTTTCGCGGCCGTTCGGCCTATACATAGCTGAAACTTTGGGGGAATCGGGGTATGGCAAGGTTCGACTTGAGGGGGCTTTCGCGCTCCGTCCTGAGTGCGGCCGCAGCGCTGCTCATTTCGTTCGCGGTACTCGCCGATTCACCGGCGGCAGCGCAGGCGGAATTCGGCGGCCAGTGCGCCGAGGCGCTCGCCGAGGGCAAGCATCAGGCGACCGACTGCAAAACCACGTGGACCGACAAAGACGGCAAGACTTATTGCTTCAACAACGATGCAGCCAAGAAGACCTTCTTGGAAAGCCCGGTGGAAAACCTGCAGCGGGCGCGCGCGTTCATGGCCGCGAGCAGCGTCGAGGATACCGAGAAGGCCATGCAGGACTTCACCGGCACCGACGCGGAAACCTTGGTCAAGGCATCGATCGCCGACAAGCTCAAGGCGAACAATGGAGTGTTCCCCTTCGAAGATCCGCTCAATGGCGATCATCTCAGGCTGAATTACGACGACGTCGACTTCACGCGCACCATCGACGGCTACGGCTTCTTTCCGGACGTGAAATTTCATGATTCGCTGGATGCGCAGAAAAAATACCTGATCGACTTCTGGGTCACGCCGGTGGCCGGCAAGCTGCAAATCCAGGAGACGCGCATCTACAAGGAGCCGCTGAAATCGGACGGCAAGTGGGTCACCATGGCGCGACAGCCCATTCCGTGGTGGTGGATTCCGGCCTCCGAACACCCCGGGCACCTGGCCACCAAGCGGGGCTGGGAGGTGATGTCGGCCGTCGAACATCGCGCGGTGCAAGACAGCTCCAAGAACAATGGGGTTTTCAAGCTCAAGGACGACAAGACGGGCAAGGATCTGGAACTCGAGTTCGTCGACACCCACCAACCGGTGCGGCAGCTCGACAATGATGGGCATTACTTTGCCTGCACCGACTTTCGAGTGGTAGGCACCAAGGATCAGATCTACGACATCGATTTTTGGGTCAGCGACAAGGACGGCAGCATGGTCGTCGATCAGATGAAGGTGCACAAAGTGCCGGAACTCAAGAGCGGCCAGTGGATCCAGGTTCCGCGCTACGAGTGGAAAGACGTCGGCGCTTCACATGTGGTGCCGTGAACCGCCTCGTCATCGGGATTGACGTTATTTGGATTTGCGCGACTGAGCGATCAGGTTCTTGAGGTCATCCACGCCGGCAATCCCCGCCACCAGCTGCCGGCCGACCAAGATGCCGGGCGTGCCGTCCAGACTGAGCGCGTGCGCTTCCTGGTCGTTGCGCGCGAGCAGCGCATCGATCTCTTGGGCGTGACGGGTGCGATCCTTCTGCAGGGTGCCCAAATCCACGCCCGCCCGCTGCAACAGCGCATCGACCTGCGTGTTCTGCGCCAGGCGGGGACCCAAAATCAGGGCATCGTGGGCGGCGAGATATTTGCCCTGCCAACCCGCGGCCAGCGCCGCGGCCGCCGCATAGGCCGAGACCGGCCCCAAAATCGGCCAGTCCTTATAGACGACGGCGATCTTGGGATCCTGCGCGAGCAGCGCCTGCAGCGTGGGCACGAGCTTCTTGCAATAGGGGCAGTTGTAGTCGAAATATTCGACGATGAGGACGTCGGGCTTCTGCGCACCGACGGCGGGAGTGCCCGGACTTGCGAGGATTTGCTGCTGGCCGGCGGCGGTGACGAGCGCCACGTCCTGAGCTGCGGCGGCTCCGCAGAGCCACGCGCAGATGAGCAGCAGGCCGATCCGCGTCATGCGTCGATCGGCTGAATCAGCCCCGCATCGTCCGGCTCTCGGGAGTTGATGCGCGGGCTGACGGCATGCGCCGTCATCCACTCCGGGTTGTAGGACTGCAGGGCCGCCCTCGCCGCAGCCGGCGTGCCGCGGAGCCACGTGTCGTAATCGCGGCGCTTCAAGATGGCGGGCATCCGATCCGAGTCGGCCACATCCTCCAATAGCGAGTTGGCGGGCACGCGAATGATCGAACAGCTCTCGATGACGTCATCGTCCTCGCCGGTCCAACGATCCCAAACGGCGGCAAATCCGAATACGCTCCGGTTATTCACCCGCACGTAGTAGGGCTGGCGGTAATTCGCGGGCGTCAACTTCCAAACGAAAAATCCCGCCGCCGGCAGAATGCAGCGCTGGCCGTTGAGCCAGGGCATCTTGTAGGTCTTGGAGCGCTCGACACGTTCGATATCGGCGCAGGCCCGCGAGCTTCCCGACGGCTTGCCCTTGGTCTCCGCGGGTATCAGTCCCCAGCGCATCATCATGCCTTCGGACTGGGCGTCATGCACCCGGATGGAGGGGACGTAGCGGCGCGCCGCGACGTTGAAATGGGGCTCGAATTTCCACCACACCTGGGCCGGCAAAAACTCGCGTTCCGCGGCCACCTGGTCCGGAATGACATAACGATCACACATAATGTGGCTAGATTACGCCATCGGCGGCCCGAAGTTGTGACGGACCTTTGGTCTTATGCATTTCGGCCTTACACTCGGGCGCATGTCAGATGATTCCGCACGGCGACCCCTTTTGGAGCGTTGGCTCGCACTGCTCGTCCGTTACTGGGCGTCCAACATGACGCTGATCCACGACCGGGGAACCAGCTGGCCGGGCTTCGGCTACACCCAGGACGAAAAGGCCCAACTGCAATCCATCGCCCGGTCGGTCCCGGGTCCCGAGTACCTGGTCTGGCTCGCCTTGGTGGTGATCATTTTCATCCTGATTTTAGCCGTCGTGGTAATTGCCGGGATGAACGCGCTGCCGCCTCAGGCGGCCGCGCCGCTTTTTTTTCTGCAACTCGGCTTCGACCTGATCATCAGTCTGTCGGTCGGCTTTCCGGCCGCCATGCTGCCGGCTGCCGCATTGACCGGGCGCTGGTTCGCGGTGTCGGACGGCGCTCTGCCGGATCGGGCGGCGACCGCGCATTATTTCCGCAGGCTGTGGTTTCAGATCACGCGCGTCGCCCTGGCCGGGGTGCTGGTGCTCATCCCGCTGTGGATTTTCGTACCCGCCGACTCCAGGGTGTGGGCCATCGGCCAGTTGGTGCTGCCGCTGCTATCGCCGGCCGTGGCCGCACTCACCAGCGCTTATTATCTGTCCGGCCGCCTGCGACGCAGCGCCGGCGCCGGCTGACGTTGTGCGCGGGCTCGAGGCCTGACGCAGATCCGGTCAAGCGAGCGCGATTTGCGCCTTGGGACAGCGGCTGGTGAGTTCACGCTGCAGCCGCGCGATGTCGGCGTCGGCCCCCTCCGGTATCAGCACACTTTGGTGGATCTTGAGCGGCACGGTCGCGCCGTATGGATTGGGGATCACCTTTTCGAAATCGAACAGGAGGCTGCGCGGCGGACGCTTATCGATGGAAGCCGCGACCAGATAGACACTCAAACCGAGCCACGTCAGATAACCACCGTCGCAATACAGCCCGTCATGTCCGAAGTAAACTTCGGGCTCGATTTCGTGAAGCTTTGCCGCCGTCTTTTCCGGCATTCGATGTTCAGAGCGGGCGCCCAGCATGACCAGCGCAAAGATCGCGCCGCAAACGCAGACCACGTACAGGCCTTTCTCGAGCCACGTGCCCGGCGAGAAAATGCCGACGCCCGCTGCAATGGCGCCGCACGCCCAGGCGAGCTTGTGCCAGTCACGCTTGAAGATGAAGGTGGGCGGCGTTGCCTTCAGGCGCCCGACTTGGACCTCGGTCCACTGCTGCCATTGCGCGGGCGTGTATCGCCAATGAACCCAGGGGTTGAGCTGCAATGCTGTCAGGGATCGATCCGCGGTACGGGTCGTCGAGTAAAGCACCGGCAACAGGATGGCTGCGAGCAGCAGCGCCATGCCGCCGAACGTCAGCGGGACATATTTGGCGTCGCCGGGGATGAGGAGTGCCAGCACCCCGCAGACGGCGATGATGACCGCGAAGACCTTGGACCAGTGATAGACCTTCTGCCGGTGGACGTGCAGAATTTTGGCCGATGCCGGCAGCGCGGTGGCCAGTTTGGCGTCCTTGGGCGTCGAGGCGGCCTGCAGGATGAAGATCATCGCCAGGCTGCCGACGACGATGACCGTCGCCATGGTGGCGTAGGCGACCGGAGCCGAGCGGTTCATCGAGAAATTGACCGCGAGCACGATCACCCCGATCAACCCCGCGATCGCCAGTGCGGCGACCAGCACCGTTCGAATGGTGGAGCGGGCCGTATACGACGGATTGCGCCGCCACGCCACCCACGCGCCGACCATGCTGAACAGGGCGAGAACGACCGCGTACATGATTACTTCGGTACGAGTTCGGTCCAGCTTTGGCTGACGGGGTAAACCACTCCGTTCGGATCGAACGCATGATCGTTGTTCTGGATCAGCGTGCTGCCGTCCGATGACAGCCACTGATGGTTGTATTGATTGCTCGCCTCGATTACCTGGCCGGTGGCCGGATTCCTGAATTCCTGCCGGTCGAGCGATGCCAAGGCCGTGGCATGCGCCGAGGCATCGATGGCATTCTGCTGCGCGCGGTCACTCGCCAGCGCGTGATCCGTGCTCGCCCGCATGTTGTCCTGAAATGCCTTGCCGTTCGCCAGGAGCTGCGCGTTGTCCTGCCGCCCCTTCTGCATGATGGCCGCAAATTGCTGATTGTTCGCCGCCTGGAATTTTTGGAACGCCGCCTGCTGATCCTGCGCGGCGCGACTGTCCCACTCGTGGTTGATCTGCACCGATTTGTTCAGGCTCTGCAGCCGCGGCGCCTGCACCAGTTCGTCCAGCTGACCTTGCGCGGCACGATAGATCACGGTGCTGCGCGACGAGCATGTGCGCCGCGAATACGCCGGCTGCGCATACATCGCCGGAAATTGCGACTCGAAACAATCGACCACCGCGAGAATCTGCTCTTCGGTCGGCTTACCGTCGCGCAGGTACTGCACGCGGACGCGTGCGCCATCGAGCGACAGTATCTGCGGCTTCTGGCCGTACTTCTGGGCAAGTTCCGCATTTTGCTGCCGTTTCTTCTCCAGCTGCGCCGCGAGCGAGGCCTGACCCTCCGGCGGCAACGGCAGCACCGCGACGATCTTCGCCTTGGGATGCAAGTTCGGTACCGCGATGTTGACCAGGAAGCTTGCGGCCGAGTCGATGTTCACGGCAGGACAGTGCTGCGATTCCATGATTTTCTGCAGCGACGCGCTGGTGGTCCAAGACCACGTCATCCCCGGCAGCACCGCAATCGCGGTGAGTCCATCCGGACTCTGCATGGTGTACTTGAGGCCGGGCCCGCTCGCGTGGCAACCCGGGTCACGGGCAATGGTGCCGGCGAACTTCCAGCCCGCGGGAACCTCGAGCGTATACGCCGTCATCGAATAGTGCGGATCTGTGATCTCCGCTTTGCGCGTGGCGCTCCACATCTCTGCACCGTGTGCGGCAAAGGATGCGAGCAACGCTCCCGAGATCGAGAGAATCACGGCGACCGCTGCCGGCCTGTTAACAATAATTGCCATGCGAATAGTCCTCCCCGTTTGTCCTATATCAGTTCGCGCCGCAGCCAGCAAACCGAATCACGGCTGCGCCGGGGAGGCCAGGCGAACGTCATTGCGCCGCAGGTGCGAGAAAAATCCGCTCCGCTTCGCGCAAGGCGGCGGTGATTCGCTGCGCCCATTGCGTCTGCCCGGCGGCATCGCTGACGAGGTCCTGGCGTATTTCGATCTCGACATGCGGCAAACCGCGCGCCTCGCCGTGCCGCGGGATGCTGTAGTCGGTCTCGTCGCTGACGAAGTAGGGTTGATTGTCCGCGATGTTGAGCGCGCCGTCACGGCGCAGTGAGTCGAGCACGAGACCGGCAAAGCGCCGGTCGCGGTTGTAGAGGACCGCGGCATGCATGGCGCGGCGCTCGCCTTTGTAGATATCGGTCATGGTGTGTTGCGCCACCAGTATCGTGGTCTTGTTCTCCGCAGCCCGCTCGTCGAGCAACGCGCGCACGCGTTCATGATAGGGCTCGAATATCTCCGCACGGCGCGCGGCGACTTCCTCCTCGGGCAAATTCAGGTTGCCGGGGATCTCGATCGATTCGCTCAATTGCGGAATCGAGCTCGCAACCTTCGGGTCGCGATTGCAGTCAATCACCAGCCGCGAGTAATTTTGCGCCAGCAACGGAGCGTCGAGCGCCGCGGCCATTTGCCGCGCCACAGGCAGCGCGCCGATGTCCCAGGCGATGTGGCGCTGCAATTCGGACGCCGGCAGCCCGAGGTTGTTCAAGCGCCGCGGGATGCGGCTGCCGGCATGATCGACGATGATCACGAAATTGGACTGCCCGCGGCGCCCTAATTCCAGGAACGGCGGCGGCTCATCCAAGTCGAGCAGCTGATATCCCGCGGCCTTCACTTCGCGCGCAAATCCTCGAGCACCCGACCCATCCGCGCGAGGTCCACTTCATGCGGCTCGTCGCGAATCGTCTCCTTGAGCGCGTCGCCGTACCACTCGCGCATCGCCCGAGTTTCCAGCAGGCGATCGACATAGGCGGCCGCGGCGCCATCCAAGCTCAAGCCGTAACCCTGGACTCTGAATGCCACCGGCGCGTAGAAGGCGTCGACCGCGGTGAATTCAGGGCCGGCGAGGTATGGCCCGCCGAAGCGTCGCAAGCCCTCGCCCCATAAGGCGTTGAGGCGCGCGATCTCGCGTTCCAGAACGGGCGGAAATTCATACAGCTTGACCCGCTGGCCGCAACTCATGGAACAGCGATTGCGCAATTCGCCGAATCCGGAGTGCATCTCCGCCGCCGCGCTGCGCGCCCACGCCCGTGCGTCCGAAGCGCCGGGCCACACGCCGGAATGGCGCTCGGCGAGGTACTCGACGATGGCCAGCGAATCCCACACCACCGTCTCGCCGTCGATCAGGCAGGGAACCTTGCCCAGCGGAGAAATTTTGCGAAACTCCGCCCACAGCGTTTCCTGGCCGAACGGCAGCAGATGTTCGCGAAAGGCAATCCCCAGTTCGCGCATCAGCACCCAGGGACGCAACGACCACGAGGAATAATTTTTGTTGGCTATGTAGAGCTCATACATGCTGTTGGTCCGCCGGCGTCCTGGAATCGCTCAAAGATAACTCGCCCAATCGGCGCGCCTCAAGCCAACACCCGGAGAGGATCATCGCCATCGGCCGCGGCGGACGGGCGTTTGCATACGTGGGCTAATAATAGATCAATACCTGTGTATTCGGGTGATAAAGACTAAATATAGGCCGAATACGAACAACGTTCATTCGGAGTTCTTAGTGCTTTCCAGGAGCCAATAATTTCATAGTCTCGCTCGCGAAACCCAAAGCCAAGATCGCATCGAGTTCAACCTCAACGGATTCATACGGGCCGGCGTCGGCGGTTTCGAAACGAAGTTGAACTCGCTTCTTATTCGGCAATACCTTGACGGTAACCGTGCGCAGATCTTTGATTTTCAGTGTTGCCATCCGTGCCTCGCGCGCTGAGTGTCATCGATGCCGGACGCATCGTCGTCCGTTGTTGATTATACCGGTGGAAGAGCACTCAGTACCATATGCGGTGGTACCTAAGATACAGAGCTGCACGCGGCGGTTATGCAATTCTGATTTCACATCTCGAACATCACGCCAATATCGTACCGTGGCAGATGCTGTCGAACGAGCGCGGCGCCAAAGTCAAAGTGGTCCCTGTCGACTCGAGCGGCCGATGTGCATCGAGGCCATGCCGCCCGGGCCAGGCGGAGGCAACCTGATCGAGGATGTGACTTTCGAGAGCATCCGTTACCAGGAGTCGCCGACGCGTTTTGAGGCTGGCACGGGCAATATCGCGGACGTCGTGAGACTGGGAGCGGCCTTCGAATATCTCAGTCGCCGCAGTGTTTTCGTCAGTCGCTCTGCGCCGCGGCCTGGGCCAGGCCGCCGATCGGTGCAAGATTCTTGACCAACGCCTCCGAAAAGCCATGACGCCGTTGAAGATACGTTGGATCGTTATACGCCACCCAGGTGTGCCCGTTAGCGTCCTCAAAGGTGAGGATCTTTAGCGGAAGATCGATTGCCACGGTCGGCGTGGCCGCCATCACCGGGGTGCCGGCAGCCGGGTTTCCAAGGATGATGAGGCCGGTTGGTCTCAGCGTGAGCTTCGATCGGGCGGCATCAGCGCTGAAATCAATCTTTGCGAAGACGGTAATTCCCCGCGCTTGGGCGATTGAGACAATTCTCGTCAGAATTTCTGCCACCGTATGCTGGGTCGGCAGCACGATAAGTCCGTCTATCGAAGGCGCTTCCATGGATTATTCCCCTTTGGCTTGAACCTGGATGAGTTGTCGCGCGGCTCTCGCTGAGCCCGCACGAATGACTAGCGCGAGTTTACTGACAGTCGACGGACATTGAAGCGTAAAGCCTTGACGGAACTGTGAGTTATGGCCGTCGCCTATGTATACACAAACGGAGGCTGGGCCGGCACGAGGTGAC
>Ga0181537_10000797_pt1 | contig 29433 bp, 37 predicted proteins | sample PEATcosm2014_Bin_39_FD_119765 | JGI IMG/M metagenome (GOLD analysis project Ga0181537, IMG submission 119765) | Peatland microbial communities from MTU Mesocosm Facility, Houghton, MI, USA - PEATcosm2014_Bin23_10_metaG | ecosystem: Environmental > Terrestrial > Soil > Wetlands > Peat | place...
AAAACCCAAACGCTCCATCGGTCGTAACGTACCGCGAGCTGCAACGGAATCCGGAGACCAGCGGCAACGATGCGGAGATACTGGTTCCAAGCCTTGATCAAGCGAATGCCACCGCTAAGCGATTGGGAGCGCTCCCGGAGGTTTCGCGCACGCTAACATTAAGCAGTTTCATTCCGACAGATCAGGATCAGAAAATTGCGGCAATCACATCTGCTTCGCGAGGTCTCGCATCGGCGCTCAATCCTCCACGGCAACTACCTGCGCCATCGGATCAGGACGTTGTGGCCGCGATAAGAACTACGGCATCAGACCTTTTAAAAGCTGCCGGAAGCGCGTCTGGACCCAGCGCTGATTTGGCGCGGCATGTCTCGGAGATGCTTTCGCATCTATCCCAAACCGATGCCGCAATCCGGAACAAGGCTGAAGCTGCAGTAGTTCCTCCACTTACTATTGACCTTGATCAGCTTCGGATGGACCTCGCCCCACAGCCGGTGACCTTAAAGACCCTACCGCCTGGTCTGATTCGCGCTTGGTTATCTCCTGACGGTCAGGCTCGCGTCCAAGCCCTGCCAAGAGGCGATCTCACCGACACCAACGTGCTGCAAAAGTTCGCGACTTCAATATTGGCTGCGGAGCCATCCGCGACAGGCCCTCCGATCAGCTACTACGAGTCGGGTAGGACAGTTACACGCGCCTTCATTGAAGCAGGTATTCTCGCGCTCGTATCCATCGCAATACTGCTCTTCATCGCACTTCGACGCGTCACAGATGTACTCTTGACACTCGTTCCATTGTTGCTCGCCGGAGCCGTCACGCTGGAGGTCTGCGTTCTCACAGGGATGGCCCTGAATTTCGCAAACATCATTGCGTTACCGCTACTGCTCGGAGTTGGGGTGGCCTTCAAGATCTATTACACGATGGCTTGGCGTGCCGGAAAGACCGGACTCCTCCAGTCGACCTTGATGAGAGCCGTGATCTTCAGCGCCATGACCAACGCTATCGCGTTTGGAAGCATGGCGGCGTCAAGCTATCCGGGCATGTCAAGCATGGGCAAGCTTATGGCTTTGGCGTTGTTCTGCACATTGGCCGCCGCGGTGCTGTTCCAGCCGGTTCTGATGGGGCGACCGCGGCAACTCGAAGCCAGTCCGGCCCGGATTAATCGGTTCCCGGCGGCAGCGGAATAGAACAATTATTGCGGAGTGACTCGATGAGCCAGTAACAAATCAAGAGTGACCAAAAAAGTGGCCGGCTGACTAACATCGACTCAGTGCTGACTGGAATCAGAACCTTCACCCCAAAAGTGTCCTCGTGACGTGCGAAGATAACTACGCGCACGAAATCGTCGCGCCTGCTCCGAAATCTATTGGTCGGGTGTCGCGGATGTTGCGGCTCTTCCAGGCTGAGCTTCGCGCTGGCTGACCACGTCGCTTGCGCTAACCGCGATCTTTGATAGCTTTGCACCATCACGCTTAATTGGAGCGGAACTTCTCGGCCGCCCCAAAGGGCAATTCGACACCGTATCAGTGAGCCCCCGCGCTCAGGTCGGTGGCCGTCTGAATAGACCTATCTCTCAGGCAACGCCGCGCTATTACAATTTCGGCCTCGGTAGGACCCTGACTTCGAGCCCACGTTTCAGCGGCGGGAGCCGAATATTTTTCGACATAAAGCCGGACAACAGTGCAAGACATTCGATGAAGTTCAACGGCTTCAGCTTGCGCAATCAGCCCCGAACAGAAAAGGACCGCAAATATCCAGCGCTTCCACATAATTCTTTTACCTCTGCCCACGATTAACAGTTTTTTCAGACGAAGGTTCCAAGGGCGGTGCCAAGCGAACTCTGCGCCGATCCTACCGTGGCGGAACAATATCAAAAGATAGTAGGTGAGCGATATTGCACAGACGGCAAATGCTCTCCCGCTCATAATGTGAGCGAACACGCCGCTCGGAAGTCGAAATGGCTCATTTCGTCCGTGCAGAAATATCGTGCCTTAGACTTCTGAACCGTCGAAGGACCTATAGATAATTTTCGGGGGAGGCAGCCGTGAATCCCAGAGGAACAGTCTTTCAACCGGAGCTAGTCGAGCTGATGAGGTCGGTGCTTGATGATGCTACAGCCACTCTTCCCGAAGCAAGGCGCACGTCGTCGATGAACGCTGAAATTGCTTCAGCAATTCTAGCGTGTGCCGCGAAAGGCGAGAGAGACCCGGCAGCCTTAAAAATGGCCGCGATGTTAGCCGTCGTCAATTGTACGCACTATCACGATACATCGCCAGAACGCCGGGCGGTCTGACGGATTCGCTTTAGGAGCGACGATTTCATTCAGATCGACGCGCCGGTCAACAAGGGCAATTCGGGCGGGCCCACCTTCAATATGCGGGGCGAGGTCGTCGGCGTAAACACCGCCATCTATTCTCAATCGGGCGGAAGCGTGCGTATCGCCTTTGCGATCCCGGCTCCCACCGTGCCCTTGGTGAGCCGTTTTGACCAGACAACTCAACGCGCGTCGCTAGATTGCATGTGTGCCAGGGAGGCACAATCCACGACTCCTCAACCCTGCATCGGAACCCCCTTCCTGTGCGGGGGTGTTGGCTTCGGTTTACCTTTCTGAAGAGAGCGGAATTGGGACTCGAATTATCGATTCGAAGCAGCTTGTGATGGAACGATCGAATGGGATGCTTTCTTTGAATTAGGTTCGTCTCAGAGACGAATTTTCAAAACAAAGGAGTCTAACATGCGCAATACCTTGTTCGCGTCTACGCTCGCGTTCGCGCTCGTTGTTTCGGGAGCTGCCTTCGCGCAGTCAACGTCCAGCGCAACCAACCCATCTTCGCCAGATACCACCAAACAGCAAAGTTCGGGTCAGAGGTCTCCTCTGACAATCGATCAGGTCACACAGGACCTACAAAAAGCCGGTTTCACCGACGTGAAGCTTCTGGAAGGTGCTTTCTTGGTACAAGCCAAGACCAAAGACGGTAATCCCATAATCATGACTATTGGGCCGAATGGCGTGAGTGCTATGGAAATGTCGAAATCTAGGCAGACGACGGGTCAGGTTCATTCTGACAACAACCCCGCTACCTCTGCACAGTTACCAAACAAGAATTAGATGAGGCGAAGAGAGCGGCAATTCCGCTCTCCCTCGAAATCAAAATTTCACAACAACGGAGAAAATCATGACATCGAAATTTTTAGTCGCAGCGCTATTGAGCATGTCCTTGATGACGGGCATCGCATCGGCGCAAACCTCCACCACGAATACGGCTGATCGTGCCAAGCCAAATGTAGTGATGCATAAAGATGGCGAGTGGCGCGCTTCTAAACTTGTTGGTCTTGATGTTTACAACGACGCTCGTGAAAAACTTGGCGACATCTCAGAAATGACTATCGACAGGTCCGGCAAGATCGAAAACGTCATCCTGGGCGTAGGCGGTTTTCTCGGTCTGGACGAGCACTATGTTGCGGTCGCGTTCGACAAGTTGAAATGGGAGAATGAGCCGGTTCGCACGTCGTCGACGGTTCCTGCCAAGAGCAGCACAACAACGGTCGGCACTACCAAACGAGGTGCGGCGACGGATGAAGTCAATCAAGAAAACCGACCTGTCCGGGCCGTCGACGAGAAGTGGTACCCAGACCATGCTTTGTATAACGCGACTAAGGATCAACTTAAGGCCATGCCGGAGTTCAAATACAATTGATTGCATGGATTAGCGACGGACTGACGTGGAATCTACGGGTTAAGACTTTACCCGGCAACTCCAAAGCTGCCGGGCTGTTCGTCGAGTTGAGCAGGTTTAGGCGTCGCGAGGAGTGCTGATCAGAGGACATGGCGCGGGCAACGACGCAAGACTCGTTCCGGCCGAAAGGTAGCATGGTGGCTTGACCTATCACCGACCGAGCCTCTCGGCATTGGCGACGACCGTCTGCCTAATGGGCGCCATCGCAGCGGACTGCGCTCCGAAGGCCCAGCTTCCCATTGCAATCCAGATCGAGGTCGCCCGATCGAACCACGCGCGCGCGAACCTGCTTTGCGCCTCCGCTAGGGCGATCGGGCTGGAACAACCGGTCATCTCTATCGTGCCAAGGGCGGTCGTCATGACTTCGTCGGATGCGAAGCGCATCATTTGCCGGTTGGCTTGGCCGGACTGCTTCAGCATGATCATGCTGGCGGTCGAGAACGCCTCGACCTTCTCCGGAACCATACGCGAGAATTCGGCGCGATCCGCCCGAAGGGGATTGAAGGCTGCAGCCATCCCCAGCTTTACGCGTTTGGCAATGACTTGAGTCGTGGCAATAGCGATGTCGCCGCTGCACGTGGCGTTTTGTGTGGCCGCGGCCAAGAAACCGCCCATCCCGTCCACGGTGGAGTCATGGTCATTCATAGCGGTCATGTTTGGCTTTCTACATGTTCTGAAATGCGGGCTCTCTTCCGCAATGCCAAGTTCCGATGCAATCTCGCCGGCAATGGCCGTCGTCATATTCGATTGGCCAACAGCGTTTGCTATCGCGACATGCACAAGGCTGGGAACTCCGTGGCGAGCAATCGGAATCTGGTTTGTCATCTCTGCGAACAGGCGCGGTAGACCTCGCGGGCTTTGGTAGGAAAGGAACGCGACGGTAGCCACACGGGGGTGCCAGCGCCGCAAGGTCGGCTCAATCTCGTCGCGGTCGATCCCCCACGGCATAGACGGGAGGCGGTAACTTGCGGTTTGGTTCAACCCCAGCAGCGTCAAATGCGAAAACCAGCGTGGGATAGCGTCGAACACGAGTTCCGAGCCTGGAAATCGATCGGCGATGCTCGCGAAGAGCTGACGTACTCTCCCCGGCGCGAGATACATCAGCAGCCCCTGAGCGACGATGAAAACGCCGGACGAGGGATCGACCGCGTCCATCCAAGCAGGGTCGAGCGCACTCGCTGCGATATGACGAAAACGATGGGTTGGTGCAAGAAAGCGCTCCCGGAGCCGGATTGCGTCGGGCAGGTCCACAGACAGCCAGCGCATCCGGCCGTTGTCAACGCGCCGCCCCTGCGTTTCTAGACCCTCCCCAAGGGATACGACGATCCCCTCCGGATGGCGATCGAGCCACGACCGTAGCGCCCGATCGATTTCGACCGCGCGGGCCGCGAGCGAGCCCAGAGGATCACCGAAATGGCGCGCGAAGTCATAATTGATCGCCGATCGGATGTGCACGCTCTCGGGATCGACGAGTACGCCGTCGGGTCGTCTGGCCTCGCTTGCGCGATTGTGCAGCGACCAGAGCATCGTTTCTGAGACTCCGGCGAGGTCGGGCAGGATGCCATCGCACGGCTCAGCTTCTTTCATATCATCGCGTGGCGACTCTCCGGGCACTACCTGCGCTGCGAAGGCCGAAAAGGCGAGAGCCCGTTCATCAGGATGGCATCCCTTGTCGACGATACCGATACTTTCCATCTCGAAGCGGGCCGTAACCAGTGTATCCACAATTGTTCCTCTCCAGTGACGGCCGTTGAAGAAATCGATGATAGGGTCAAATGCTTTCGCAAAGAACTTCGATCTGCATTGTCATCGCCGGCGAAATCCGCAACAATCAGCGCCACCGAGGACTAGGAAAAGCATTACGATAATCAGGATAGTCGTCATAGGTTCCTTCGACGCAGTTCGACCCGACCTTCTTCATGTGAGTCTTGGCCGCCAGGTCACCAGTCCCGGAATCTACCTGGTGCGATTCTCATGATCCTGGATAATTTGGTCCTCCAATTCCCGCGCCTTACGCCCCGGCGTCGCGCTTGGATGTTCGCAGATTCCAAAAATGACGTTCCATTGCTCAAGCTCCGCAACAGGATCTGCCAGCTTGATGGCGAAGATGCCATCGGCCCTCCGTAAAAGAGGGTTTCACGCATCTCTCTAACCCGACGTCGGAAAATGCCGCTTCAGTGATGCGTCTGCCGCTCGGCTTCTCCGTTGATCTCGGCTCCGAACATTACGACGAACACCGACAGCCACATCCAGGTCAGCAAAATCAACGGTAGGCCCAACGAACCGTAAGTCTTATTGTAGCTGCCGAAGTAATAAATATAAGCACTGAACAGGACTGATCCGAGGACCCATAGGATTGTAGCCACGATCACTCCGAGGGAGGCCCATTTCCAATTCGGCTCGCTCCGGTCCGGTCCGTAGCGGTAGATCAGCGCCACCATTCCCATGACGAACACGATCAGGAGCGGCCATTCGACGACCAGGCCGATCCAACGTCCCGATCCGTGCGCACCACCCCAGCTTAGTGCCACCGGCAGGCCGGCAATGAGTACGAAGGCGATCAATCCACCGATGATTACCACGATGGTCAACGCAAGGGCCGTTAAGTAGAACCTGATGATTCCACGTCGTTCCGGTTGATCATAGGCGATGTTGAGTGCCGTCATCATGCCGGTCATCCCGCGAACGCCGCTCCAAAGCGCGATCGCGATCCCAATGATGGCACCAAGGCCTAGGCTCGGGCTCGACGCGGAGGCGAGCTCGGCAAGTTCATTGCCGATCATTTCCACGGTCGATGGCGGAAGCATGCCCGACAGGGACTGGACGCCTTTTGCCGCACCGGCGGGGCTTGCGACTAAGCCGTAGACCGAAGCCAGCGCCGCTAAGCCGGGGAACAGCGCCAGCAGCAGGTAATAGGTCACGCCGCCCGCAACGAGTGACAGATTTCTTTCGGCTGTCCCTTTCCATGCTCGACGCAGTATAGCTGCCCAACCGCGCACCGGTATCTGCCAAGGGGCATCCGCATCGCGACCGCGGTCCTGTTCCATCCGGTCAAGTTCCCTTCAATAGCCAAACCGATTTGCCCGGTTCGCCGACGAGCTAACCCATCATCTCCGGCCTGCATTTGCATCATTCGCGTTCGGCGTTGCGGGCAGCGAAGTCGTTCAATTGCGAGCAGCAGGATTGCATGGTCTCCTCAGTTCCGGAGCCGCAGGTCAATATTGCTCAGTTTCTAAAGAAAAATTTAATCGCACGGTCAAAATCGAACAGAGGTTTCGGACGTGACGATCGAAGATGTGCTTGGCGGTTGGTAGGCGCAACGAGGAAGAGACGGACCTGTGAATGCGCCATCTGCGATAGCACTGAGACGATTTACAGCGCCAACCAGACGAGCCAAATTGCCGCCAGTCCCTCGTCTGGTTTAAGAGGGAGTCCTGTCCCCCCCTGCAGGACTCACTTTGGCCGGCTGATTCTCCCTAAGACGTGAATGGGTGCTGGTGCTACAAGCGCTATGGTTGGAGGCGCGCACATTAATCGCAGGAGGGGGTCCTGTGGCGAAGGCCGACGATGACGGGTTCGATCCCAATGCCTTTCTCGCCAAGGTCGGGCTCGGCAAAGAGATCTTGAAATTCAAGAAAACCCAACACGTCTTCAAGCAAGGAGACGTGGCGGATACGGTTTTTTACCTTCAGAAAGGTAGTGTCAAACTCACTGTCCTATCTGAGCAAGGCAAGGAAGCGATAGTCGGGATTTTGGAGCCGGGCCAGTTCTTCGGCGAAGGATGCCTCAACGGCCATCCATTGCGCATCGCGACTACGACGGCGATGGAAGAGTGTGTGATCACCTCAATAACCAAAGAAGCGATGATTGCCGCCCTTCATGCCGAGCCGAAATTCTCCGAGCTGTTCATAGCCTATCTCTTGAAACGGAACAGCCGAGTTGAAGAGGACCTGATCGACCAGCTTTTCAATTCAAGCGAGAAGCGACTCGCGCGCCTCCTTCTTCTGCTCGCGCATTTCGGAAAGGAAGGCGTACCGCAGCCCATTTTACTGGATATCAGCCAGGAGACATTGGCAGAGATGATTGGAACGACCCGATCTCGCGTGAGCTACTTCATGAACAAATTCCGAAAGCTTGGACTCATCAGCTATAACGGAAAAATAGAAGTTCATAATTCGATGCTGAACGCCGTTTTGCATGAAAAGCCCGAGATAAAGCGGGATGATTCAACAGAAAAAATCTAGCCGCCATGTTGCTCGATGAGAAGGCTCTTGTTGAACATACGTTCGCAGAATGTGTTTGTGTGAAATAAAAAGCCCCCTAACCAGTCAGCTTTTGAGCGCATCACTTTCTTACTCTCCTACTCGAAGGAAGGCGAGGAAGCGTGCAAACTTTAGAACATCGCTAATTCTTCCGCGAGGCGGCCTCAATGGCCATCCATTCGCGCATCGCGCGCCGACACAAACTCCAGGACGGACGCTATTCGTTCTACACCAACATAGCAGTTTGGCCTTTTTGCTGAACAAGAGCCCATGTGCCGACGCGGCTAAGCTTCGGGTAACCTGCCGAGGACCACAAAGCGCAACGCGATGACGTGGCCAAAGCGTTAGCGGGCCCGGAGAGTGGTGATGTCGGCGGTCGCTATGGTCAGCCAGTCCGGCGCTCGTCGGTCTGCCGCGGCTCCAGTTTTGCGCTCATGCTTCGCCATCGCATCGAATATCGGGAAAAAGACTGACCAAACCCATGACGGTGTGCGCAAGCCCCATCTCAAGAGCGCGCCGACGAAGTTGAGCAACCACGGCAAAATACTGTCGATCCTGCGATCGAAGGTCATTTATCTGCCGGTTGGTCTGATCTCTTTGGCGTATGGTCCCAATGGAGGTTGCTCCTCTCACGTGCGAGCGATCAAACACCTTTCGCCGTCGCGCGACTTCTCGCAGAACGTTGGTGCACCGGACCACCGGTGTTTGCAAGATTACGAGCTGTGTTGATCAGCGCGAGATGCGAGAAGGCCTGCGGAAAGTTTCCCAATTGTCGCTTGGAGGATGGGTCATATTCCTCAGCTAAAAGGCCAACGTCGTTGCGCAATGACAGAAGTCGTTCGAACAGCTCTCGCGCTTCGTCATATCGTTCCTGCAGAATGTAATTGTCTGCGAGCCAAAAGCTGCAGGCCAGAAATACGCCCTCCCCCGGCGGTAGGCCATCCGCTCCCGCGTTGGTTTGATACCTCAACACAAACCCGTCGCGGAGGAGGCCGTGTTCAATGGCGGCCAATGTGCCGCGAATACGGCGGTCATAAGCCGGCAGAAATCCAACCATAGCGATCAGTAGAAGACTGGCATCAAGCGCTTTGGAATCGTAGGATTGCACGAAAGAATTCTGTGCGGGATCAAACCCCTTGTCGCAAACCTGCTTATGAATGGTATCGCGAATACTGCGCCAGCGTTCGACTGGACCTTCCAGACCGAACTCCTCGACAGAACGAACGATGCGATCGAAAGCGACCCATGCCATGACTTTTGAGTGGGTAAAGTGCTTGCGACCGCCACGGACTTCCCAGATCCCGTCATCCGGCTTATCCCAAATGGTCTCCAACTGCTCGACAAGCGCGCATTCGAGTGCCCAACTCGCGGCATTAGGCGCCAAGCCAGCTTTACGCGCGACATAAAGAGCATCGAGAACTTCACCATAGACGTCGAGTTGCACCTGGCCCGCGGCGGCGTTGCCAACTCGAACCGGCGCAGAATTTTCATAACCGGGCAGCCAAGCCACCTCGTATTCTACAAGCCGCCGCTCTCCTGCGACGCCATACATGATCTGCACATCATCAGGACTACCAGCCACGGCTCGTAACAACCATCGACGCCATTCTTTCGCCTCTTCGATGTACCCGGCCTCAAGCAGCGCGTATAGCGTGAAGGTCGCATCACGCAGCCAGCAGAAGCGGTAGTCCCAATTACGCTTGCCGCCGATCTTTTCTGGCAACGAAGTGGTGCCGGCGGCCACGATTCCCCCCGTTTCTCGATGGGACAGAGCTTTCAACGTCAATAGCGAGCGCCTCACGGCCCGGGACCATTCTCCATCCGCTTTATGTCGTGCAGACCAATTCTTCCAGAATGCTTCGACGTTGGCCAAGGCATCGCTCCGACGGAGTGGGTCGGGTGCCAGCCGGTAAGACGGCGACCAAGTCAGGGTAAATCCGATTTCGTGGTTGGCCGATACCTCAAACTCTCCCACGGTTTTTAGATCCTGGCCGCGAAGCGTGATGCCCGTATCGAGCAAAAGCCGATCCGGACCTGCCATGATTTCGTGGCGGCCGTCGTCTCGGCGCGAAACCCATGGCACGATGGAGCCATATTCAAAGCGGACGACCAGTTCGGTATGCATGGCCACCCTACCGCGCAGGCCTCTCACAATCCGCACCACATCGGAAACCCCATCGCGTCGCGTCATAAAATCGACGACGCAGACCGCTCCGGTCTCGGTCTCGAACGCCGTTTCCAAAATCATGGTGTCGCCGCGATAGCATCGCGTCACACGCACTGCGTCTGCAATCGGGGCCACCAACCATCGGCCGTGGTTATTAGTGCCGAGCAACGCCGAAAAGCAGGCGGCGCTATCGAACCGCGGCAGACCGAGCCAATCAATCGACCCATTGTTACAAACCAAAGCCAAGCTTTCGCAATTGCCGATGGCGGCATAATCCTCAATGCGGGGCATAGATCCTCAACGGCGGGGCTAGTATGGGGCGCGGGTCGGCCGAAGAATGGCTCGTCAACAACGTGCTCACATTCCTCTACTCGCGATCGGTCTCCACTGCAGGAAACAACCTCAAACCGTTCGTCGTTCTGAAGATAAGCTGTGCGAATAGTGTGTATGATGTTCGACCGCTGACAGAGCAGCCAGCTGTAGCATTGCTGGGTTCCTCTCACCCCTTGCAGCACATGCGAGGATTTTAGAAGCTATTTCAGCCTTGGTAGCCGACGTTCGCTTCACCTCGGGAAGCGTTGCAATGGCATTGTCGAGAACCATCTTCATTAAGTCGATGAGCTCGGGTGAAAAGATTGTTCCGATCGAATTCACGACGCGTCTCCTCCACAATCCAACCCCATCCTTCATTTTAGTATGAGAGGAGCACACCGTGTCTAAAGAGTATTTTATCCTTGCACATTGCAAAGCCTCGTTCGTGGCGGAACTCTCCTCTGCTCATAAGGTCGGATCGATAGACCTTTTCAACTACCATTTCATCCCACCAAACCAGCCAAGCGCTCACCTAGCAGCTTGGAATGCATCCGCTCTATGGCCTGACGTATCCCGTAAGCATGCGCGGACCACGGGCCGAAGCTCTGAAATGGAAAGAAACAGATGGCCCGGCACTTAGCGGGCCGATGAAATCCGATAGCTTTGGGATCATGATTTCAAATCACAGTGTTCGCGCGCTGTTCTGGGGCACTCTTTTCAAAAATGGGAGCTGAAGGGGTCTTGCCGTCGAACTCTCTGTTCCGATGGGACGATTGAACCATTGAGGCACAAGTGTCAGATTACATCTATCAAGCAAGAAGATGCAGATTGCGCGCGATCCGCGGTCGGCCGCCAGAGAGTTCAGTAAGAAATCAAACGGCAAGCGCGCGCCGCATCGTGCGTGGGGCTCTGAAAGGCGTAGAGCACCCTCTTCAACGAAGAGATATTTTCCGGGCGGGATGATATAGAGGCAGTCTCGCTTGATTGGCATTCCGTCCGTCGCCTGAAGCACGGTCATCGACGTGTGGCCCGCGAGCAGGCCCACCATCATGGTTTCGTGGGTCGGGTCTGCCAGATTGCGCGCGGTATTAATCAACGCGAGATGCGAGCGGCGCTGCACTCGCTCTCGACAGAATTTGGCGTGGTGAGGCGCGCGGCGTGTTATGCACCGAGCCGCTCAGCATCGGAGGCGACCGTCTGACGAATTGGCGCCATAGCAGCGGTATGGGCGGTTAGCATCAGCATTCACATCGTATTGAGGCTGGAAGTCGCCCGACTGAGCCACGCATGCGCGAATGTGCTTTGCGCCTCTGCCCAGGCGAGCGGGCTGGAGCAGCCGGTCATCTCTATCGTGGCGCAAGCGGTCGTCATCACTTCCTCAGACGCCAAGCGCATCATCTGCCGGCTGGCTTCGCCCGACTGGGTGAGCATGACCATGCCGGCGGCCGAGAATGCCTGCACCTTCTCCGGGATCATGCGCGCGAACTCGACGTGATCGGCGTGCACAGGATCCAAGACGGCCGCCAGCCCGAGCGCCACGCGCTTGGCTATGATCTTCGTCGTAGCCTTGGCGATGTCGTTGCCGCGGCTGGCATTTTGCCTTGCCATGGCCAATATGCCGTCCGTCGTATCTGCACGGGATACATTGGCGTTCGCAGATGTCATCTGTGATTCCTTAAATGTTGTGAGGTTTTCGAATCCATATTCTTCGTGGCTGGATGTGGGAGAAGTCTCTCCGACGATGGTATTTGAGTTCATGGTGGGCAGGGAAGCCGCGTTCGCCATCGTGACATGCACGAGGCTGGGAACGGCCTGTCGGGTGATCGGAATGTGATTTGTCACGTACGCCACGCCAGCAAACGAGGCAGCCCTCGCGGAGCCCGGTAGTCGAGAAACTCGACGGTGACGACACGCCCGAGCCAAATATTTCTCAGCAGATCGAGCAGGACATATCCGCCTATCTGGTGACCATCACAGTCATGAATGCCGCGGTGGGCGTCGCGACGGCAGCGGCGATGTATCTCTGCAGACTTGGCGATCCCTTGTTGTGGGGAGCAGCAGCCTTTCTACTTAACTACATCCCCATTTTAGGACCGTTGCTCGGTACTGTCGTCTTCTTGCTCGCCGGGGATGCTAACTTTCGACAGCTTGGGATGGGCCTTGCTGCCTCCAGCGCTCTATTTCGGCATTCATCTCGTCGAGGGCGAAGCACTGACGCCAATGCTGGTTGCGCGGCGTTTCACGTTGAACCCCGTGCTGGTCATCTTGTCCCTGGTGTTCTGGTTCTGGATGTGGGGCGTGCCCGGAGCGATCTTGGCGGTTCCGATGCTGGCCGTCTTGAAGATCATCTGCGATCGGCTGCGCCCGCTCAAAGCTCTCGGGCATTTCCTCGAAGGATAAATAGAACGGTTACCTTCGGCTGTTCGGGCCCCGCCGTCTTGTCTCTCGGTCATTGAGATACTTGTTAGAGATGCCGAGCTTAGTGTCCATGGCGTACAGCTTTGCCACCGATTTTCGATCACCTTCTATCGGGCAGTGCATAAGCAACCAGATAATCGCCGGCTGGAGTCAGCATGCTGTGGTGACCACCGGCCATGATCACGACGTACTGCTTGCCGCCGGCCTCATAAACCATCGGCGTCGCCTGCCCGCCCGCGGGGAGCTGATCCGACCAAATCGTTTTTCCGGTCTTCAGATCGATGGCGCGAATGAAGTCGTCCGTCGTGGCCGCGACGAAGATCAAGCCGCTCGCCGTGGTGACTGGGCCACCATTGCTGGGCACTCCGATTTCGAACGGCAGCATGGAGGGAATTCCCCATGGTCCGTTGCGCTGCGCCGTGCCGAACGGGTGATCCCACAAGGTTTGACCCGTCGCCAACGCGATAGCGCGAATGCCGCCGTAGGGCGGCTGCTTGCAAAGAACGCCGGTCGGCATCAGCCACCCTTGGTTGGCGGAAATCCCGTACGGCAAATCGGCCTGTGGGCGATTGTCGCCGGGGCCAGGGCCCTTGTACCGCGGGTCGCCCATGTAGAACACGCCGAGTTTGTCGTCCTCCGCGCGGGGCACGAGCGTCGAATAGCTCGGGTATTCATTGTAATTGAGCACGATCACGCCGCGTCGCACATCGACCGAAAGACTGCCCCAGTCAGAGCCACCATTGTTTCCGGGGTACTCGATCCAGGGTTTGTCGACGCTTGGGGGCGTGAATATGCCTTCATAATGCGCCGATCTGAACTGGATGCGGCACAGCATCTGGTCGATTGGAGAAATACCCCACATCTGGCTCTCTGTAATGTCGGGCTGCTGCGTGGTGTTGTAGAGCGAGCGTAACTGGGTCGGAGCGCGTTCAGCTGGCTCAACTCCGCCCTGCGGCGCCTTGACCTCTTCGACCTTGGTCAGCGGCTGTCCGGTACGGCGGTCGAGAATGAAGATATCTCCAACTTTCGTTGTCTGAACCAGCGCGGGCACATTCCCGCTCGGCGTCGGAAAATCCACGAGACTGGGTTGGGACGGCGTATCGTAATCCCACACATCGTTTTTGACGAGCTGATACACCCAGCGCGGCTTTCCTGTCTCAACATCCAGCGCAGTTACGGAGGAACCGTATTTCCGCTCTTCGGGGCTGCGGGTTGAGCTGTAATAGTCGCCCGATGGATTGGCCATCGGCAGATAGATCAGGCCCAATGACTCATCGGCGACCGCGGTCGACCACATGTTCGCGGTCCCCAGCGTATAGGTTTTTCCGGCCGGAGGGAGCTTGGTAATGTCGGGCTGTCCCATATCCCATGCGAACCTCAGCACACCCGTCGCGGCATCGTAGCCGCGCATGACGCCCGAAGGCGCCCACCGGCGTTGGCCGTCGATGATCTGCTGTCCCGTCACGACGACGCCATGCACGATGGTTGGCGCGGAAGTCACCGATACCATACCCGGCGGGACTTCTCCCATTCCCTCGTTCAGATCCGCAACGCCGTTGGTGCCAAAACCTTTGCAGGGTTGCCCGGTGGCGGCGTCAACTGCAATGAGCTTGGCATCAAGGGTTCCGGCAATGATGCGCTCGGCGCACACGCCGCCCGGCGGTGCATCCGCCTGCTTGTAGTATGCGACCCCCCGACAGGCTGAGTTGGGTGGCGCAAATTCCGCCGGCGTCATCGGATCGAACATCCATTTTTGCTTGCCCGTGGCGGCATCCAGCGCAAAAATCTTGTGGCGCGAGGTGCAGCCGTAAAGCACGTCGCCGATCTTGAGCGGGGTCATTTCAACTCCGAAATTCTTCGGAATGTCGCCCGTTCGAAAAACCCAGGCTTGCTTGAGCTGGTTCACATTTTCCGGGGTAATCTGCGAAAGATCCGAATACCGTTGAGCGCCAGGACCTCCACCATAGGTAGGCCAATCCGCTGCCGCCGGAGCAGTTGCCTGATCGAAGTAGACAGTCCCGTCCGGCACGATCGGGACCGGCAAGGTCGTCAGGGGTGCCTTGGCCAGCGGAACAGCAATTAAAAGGCCGAGCGCCAAAATGACTGTCAGACCGGCGGCATACGCTCGTCGCGTCGGCTTCCCGTTCAATAGGCGCGCGGGCATCACCAGCACGGCGAGAACGAGGAGTATGAAAGGACCGACGAGGCGAGGAACCAGGGCCCATCCGTCGAGACCTGCTTCAAAAAGAGACCAAACAATCGTAGCCAAAAAGGCAACAAAGTAGACATAGAGGCCAGCTACGCGACCCGCGATAGTCAAGGCTCCAGAAAATATCAGCGCTATGCCAACCAAGAGGTAATACGGACTGCCTGCGAGCGAGACGAGCTTGACCCCTCCGATGCCGAGCAAGGCGCCGAAGATAAGAATTATAAAACCGAATATCCGCATCGACCACATCCGGATTTCGGAATAGTGCGGCGAGCTGGTCTCACCCGGCATGGATTTTTCCTATCAGACGTTGAAAAACCGGTGCAGGAAACCTGCAGATCACCTTATCTTTAACGCCAGATCTTTAGCGCCAGCGCCATTTGAAGAAACGCCAGCGCCATTTGAAGAATCGAAAACTACCGAGAAATCGGCCTGGGACGACCGGCTATGGACTCTTACAGTCAACTTTAGAGATCCTGCGGGCATAGTCCCAAAGTTCGACCTCTTGACCATCGATCATTCCCGCAGTCCGTTCCTTTGCATCATTGTCGTCGTTGCAGTTGAAATCGAAAGCCCTGATGTAATACCCGTCACGGCCAATAATTTACGCTCAGTAGTGCGGCCATAGCTGCTCTCTCAACAGGCTGAGCATGCCAGCGCCGTCATCGATAATTGCCGTTGCAGTGCAATGACGAGACAAGCATAAGCCATAGGCCTCCGATCTAACGGTCAATATTGCTCACTCTCGACGATTTGACGCGGCGCGATGATGGAGGCCCCTTACTCCGTGAGGAACGCTTCAGAGTGTCTAACATTGGTAAGCTGGAGGTGGTCAATGCCACGCCATTTTTTAATATCAAAGATGGGCATAGACTTGCGGACTCGTCCGGGTTCGACTGCGACAACGATGACGCCGCGATCGAAAAGGCGAAAGTGATGGCGATAGGCGTCTCTCTGGACAAGCCAGCGGTCGATCCAAAGCTGCACATTTCTATTCTGAACTCAGATATAGATGAAATTTCCAGGGTGGCAGTTTATTCTAAGCCAGCATAGAAGTATTTAGATAGCGACGGTCATCACGCCGAACGCTGTAACGCTGGCTTACATTTTTCGACATTGCACGGCGGCACTGAAACCTCGCAAATCGCGGACTCAATAAACAGCCAACATTCTCCAGCGAATTCCCAAAGGGTAGCGATCGAGCCTTCATTTCCGGCTGGCAAGATAACCGACAAAATATACCTCATCGGCCTAGTCGGCTTTCTTTTCCGCGGCCTCGCCTCGTTTCACGATATCGCCTTTTGTAAAAAGGATGTTTTGCAGCTTTGTTCGCCATATTATTCCGGCGCAGAAGAAATTCGAGGTTCAAGGTCGCCCCGGTTCTGTCGCTAGTCACTTCACCTGAACACCCTGTTGAGGCTTGAGGCCACCTTGCATCGCCAGCGGGTCGGTCGGGTCGTAAGGACCAGGAAGTGATCGACAACATAGATCACCCCCACAATGGCGATCCCGCGACAACCAACATGCAGGCGATCCACGCTAAAATCTCTTTGGTCGAATATTCTTCGAACACGCAGGCAGTTTGGCCGCCTAAACTCGTATTTTCGAGCGTCAATGAAAACGGCTCCGCCGGTTGGAACGACGACGCACGGTAGATCGCCAGTCCCCAGCCACAAGCCCTAGCGGCTTTCCCAGATCGTAAATCAGCGGAATCATGGGGCATGTCCGCCCTCTTCCGCCGTCACTCCGACAATCCGCACCAGGTCACCTGACACGTCTACTTCGATGACGTCCGTGTCGGCACGATCGGCGAACGTGCCGGCGTTCCGGTCGACGTTGACCAATGGCACTGATCATGCGGCTTCTATCCCGGCCTACATCGGGGTCAGCATCGCTACGGGACGGCGTCAACGTTCGAAGAGGCTCGCGCCGGCTTCGAGGCCGATTGGAAAGACCTCCTGCCTGAGATCCCCGACGGCGCATTCGAGGAGTATCGACGCGATCGCGAAGCACGCGCGAAGATGAGAGCCATTCAGGCGCGCGGCGAGAAGTTGCCATCCGAGGCTTTTAGCTCGATTATGCGATGCGTCTGCGGCGTACGGTTCGACAGCTGGAAGCCGGAAGAAAGCTATGATCACCGCGGCCACATCTATGCAGCCGAGCAACAAGGAATCCATTGGTGAAGTTTGCCCAGCCTAGACCTTACGCCGACCTAGAAGCCGCGATGCAAAAAGTCCTAGAGATTGCCAGCACCGTCGAGCCGGTCCAAGACGGACGCATCCATATCGAGAAGATCAACGGCCCGTTTCTATTCGAGCACAGCGGTAAGCGGGCCGAATATACGACTGGCATGAAGCTCGCCATCGCCCGTGGCCTTCTGTGGATGCACGAAAGTCAGACCTATCTGAAATTCACTCAAGCGGCGCCGCGATGTTCGCTTGATCGCTCGCAAGCAACTCGACCTCCCTCCCACCGTCGCCCGCGCCTTCGTGAAAGACAGGAAGGCGTTCTCCGCCGAGGAAAACCGATACAAGCAGGACGAGATCGCGTTGCGTCAACTGCACGCGCTCAAAGAGCACCGGTGGCCGCGCGAGAAGACAACAAGGCTCTCAGATGTCAAACAGATGTTCGTCGAGATGAATTGCATGATCGGTTGAAGATACCCCATGGAGTCGCCCTCGAAAGACGTAGATGAAAAAGCCGATCATCAAACCGCCGGAACGTGAATGCCCGCAATGCAAGGGAACCGGCTTTGCGATAGTAAAGCAGCCGCACCGCCCGGGGGTCAGGATTTACCCGGAGCGGTGCAATAAATGTCTCGGCAAGGGGCGGATTGCCGCCGACTGAGGTGCGCTTGGCGCACGCCTCACTTCACATTCAAATTCCCCGCAGATTCCTTGCCGCGGTCGCTGATGATGTCGTACGCAACCTTAGCGCCCTCATTGAGGCCGCTTAGGCCGGCCTTCTCGACGGCCGAGATATGAACAAACACGTCCTTGCCGCCACCGTCTGGTTGGATGAAGCCAAAACCCTTTGCCGCGTTAAACCACTTCACTGTACCTGCCGCCACGGCCGCACTCCCAATTTCGAAAATAGAGCTACAACCTTGATCTATCGTGGCCCATTTGAATTCTGATTTACAAGTCGTTCCATGTCGAAACGCGGGGCTGAATTTTCTTCCGGGAACAAATCACTTTGTAACTTAGTATCCCGGCTCTGAGTGGGCGGGGACGTGATGAACGACGAATTTAAAAATGAAGTTTTTTCGAAATTCGAACTCAATCCGATGGCTGCGTGTAGCCATTGTGGCGAGAAGCCCGCACTCGTTTTGAAAATGCTCAATCCGCAAAATGGCCGCACGGTCCGCATGTTCAAGTGCGGGTGCGGGGAGCAAACTTGGTCTGAAGACAAAAGGTAAAGCCGCTTCCGTTGCCTCACTCGTTAATTTTTTATTAATGATTGATGAACTGAGCAAAATGGAACAGCCGTCGAGTTTCATTCCGCGCAAGCTGGTTGCATCATCGGCCTTATAACGGCATCCACCCGGTGACAGAGAGTTCGGTAACGCTCCCGCCCAATCAGGGAAGCGTCATGACCTATTCCGTTCTATTTTCGACCGACAACGAGCGTCCCCGCTGTTCCCATTGCCAGCGGCGCATGATCATTGAGGGTGTTTCACCAGGGCCAGTCGGGTTTGAACATCGACTATTCGAATGTCCTAAGTGCAAACAAACTAAGACCATCGTGGTGGCATCCGACCCGTTCAAGTCGAAGGCCGCTGGCTGGCTATCCGGCGAGCTAGGTCGTGGCCCTGCCGTTTCCCACGAGGTCAAGAATGGGAGATTGATACCCAAGCCAGCAGGCGAGTAACCTCGAGAGTAACCTGAGCCATCATGTTCCTCACGGACGTTGCGTGCCATTGGTCACTACGCACGAAAGTGACCCACCGCGCTGCATCTTCCTAGTGGCGCGTTTGTGTTTGATGATGTTCGATCTTGTCGGCAACCTCCTCGCAGACGGACGCCAGATCAAGCAGCTCATTTTTGATGAACGTATCGTCGGTCCGCTCGGAAATTTCACGATATATAGTTGCGTGCACGCGAAGATGATCAGGCCAATCCTGCGTGCCATTAGCATCGTCGAGATTGGGGTCGTGACAATCCATCGTCGGGCTTTCATCAGAACGCCGAATGCGTGAATCTGATGTAGGTTCTCTATCTGCGGGCACTATTAAATTCAAATTCAGTCTGAATTGTCGCGCAGCGGAAAATAGCGAATATCAACCATCGCATTGTGTCGCTTTCTTCTAAGATCGTTTCTTTCATATCAAAACGAGCATAAATACTGCTGTTTAGGCTTTCGCCCACACAAAGACGTTGCGCCCGAGACCCATGGCCCCAAGTTCTCAGGAACCGCTGCGCCAACCTGAGCCGCAGCAGCTAAGGCCCTCGGTCAGCGAAGATCATCAATCCATCAACGTGAACGGCACGCTATGGACGATTGCCGGAGCATCGAGGCTCTGCGAGATGTGAACGGCTTGTGGCTTCTATCGCGCTAAAGAAGAATTGAGCGGAAAGGTTGGACACGACGTACGTTATCTCCCTATCTAGAGACAAAGGAGACAGCCATGAAAATTACAGCAATCGCGCTTGGAAAAGCGCTCACGCTCACAAGTACAGTCGCACTTGCGCAGACCAACGGAACGCAAATCCCCGGCACGGAAGGATACGGGTCAGTCGTGCAGCCTTCAGTGGGTTCCTACCAAACCCCGGTCGGGTCATCGAATGTAGTCCCGACGTGGAGAAACACCGGCCCGGCAGCGACCCTGCCCAGAAGGGACGCATCCGTGCAGAACCCTGCTGGGGGCGTACTTGGGGCTCGCAGGTAGAAGAATTCGTAGTGACCGACACCGCTGCTCCGTGAGGAGGCACAATGTGCCTCAACGCGTAGTCGCCATCTAGGATTTCATCGTGATCGTGAGGAATGATCTTGCCGTTTGTCATCGCGGAGAGGCTCAGCCGGCATCATCGCAGAGCGCAGAACGCTGCGCCAGGCCTCCGCGGCCGGTCGGCCGCCGGGCGTCCAGGGCGTAGCGTTGGATATGTTACTCCCGATCTGCTCGCACGGCTCGGGAGGCCGCAGCAATCCAGCACACAAAAAAACCATTTGGAAACATGAGCCTATTTCGGAATATTCGTGAAATAATTTCAGTGCGACAAGCCGATGAATCGTTGATGTAAATTCTTCGGTTCAGCACGCATCGCGCGGCCGTCCTGAAATAATTCGGGTGCGGAAATTAAGGTTGCCGCGCGAATCGTCGCATGCGGGCAGTGCAGCCTGTCTAAGTTAGGGCCATGGAGGACCCTTTCGAAGCGACCATAAAACCACCCAGGCAGACAAAGACGGCCGAAGAGTTAGCGGCGATGATTCTCGCCGACCTGCGGCAGGTCGAGGGCTGTCCGAAGACCGGCGTTACCGTGTACGTCTACGGCATTCCGTGGAACGCGCTGCTCATGTTTGACGCCGCCGCTGGTCCAGTCCGCAACAGGGCCGAGCTAAAACAGTTTTTCAATATTATCGTCGAACGGTTGCAGCGATTGTACGACGCGATCGTTTAAGCTCGACAAGAATTTGCGTGATTGTGAATTAGCTCACAAATACCCGGGGAAGCGCCCGCTAGTCTGGCAGCGCTGGGGATCTAAGGGGCCCAGTAGCAGGCGTCGGCGGGACGCTATATTTCGAGCCCGACGGCGCTCTTTTTGCGTATCCCGGTGCTGTCGCATGTCCGACTTTGTGCTGTTGTCGATATTTTTAGTGCGATGCTCTTCATTGTCGGCGTCGGTGCGGGCAGAACTTCCGGTTGACAAAGCGCAAAACCCCCGGCGCCTACAATCTCACCCAATCTTCGAAGGATATGTGACCGGTACATAGCTTGGCGAAGCGCAGCCGAATTAGAGCCGCGCCACGCGGGGCACCGCCGGCTTGGCTGGGGAAGATGGCAGGGGCCGACCGTGCAAGCCGCGGCGATGTGAGGCCGGGCGCGGCCCAAAAAAACAAGGCAACTGCGCGGCGTGAGTTCCTAAGAAAGGCGGAACAAGGAGGTGCGCCGGCCCCTTTGGTGCTTGCGAGTGAAGGGCCGGCGCTTTCCACGCCCGGAAGGGAGTTCACAGGCGCCATACAGCCTAGCACACGAGCGCGGCGCGTTCCGGGCCGCCATTGGGTGGTGCAGAGTGGGCGCACGTCGGTTCGGCAAAAAGCGGACCATTGGCCGTCATAAAGAGGCGGTATCGTCAGGCCGGCCAAGCCGTCTCCGCCCGACGGGCGCGGCTGCGCGGGTGCGCTCAAGTTTTTCTTTTTTAGTCCTGCCGGTGAGGTGATCGACGACGACGGCCGGCTACAGGAAGTGCAGCCAACTTGGGAAATCGCAAGCGAACTCAGCGCCCATTTTCAAAACAATATCGAATTTTCTAGCCTAGGCCCGAAGAATCGTCGGTTTGAACTGTTGGATGTCTTGAGGTTGCGGTTCCAGCATCCCCGGCCGTGGGCGCACCAGGGCTCGAACCTGGGACCCGCTGATTAAGAGACAGGCCCGGGTTAAGAACAATCAACGACTTACCGGTCGTACCGCTGGGCTTAACCGGCCCTAAACGGGCATCCGTCGCACGATGATAGTCCTTCGTTGCACCGCTGTTATCCGAACGGCTGAACATTTATTCTGGGGGAACCTTGTCATCCAGTTCGGACCGCCAGCGAAGCCTCGTTCGTTGCAGAACTCTCCTCTACTCTTAAGGCCGGATCGACAGGCTTTTTCAGCTTCTATTTCACTCACCAGACCGGCCAAGCACTCAATCACGTAGCCGCCTAGAAGGCACCAGCTCTATGGCCTGGCGCACCGGGTGAACATCCGTGGAGAACGTAACGAATCTGAAATGGGAAGAAACTGATGGCCTGCTTCGTAGAAGGTCAGACGAGCTATTTGGGCTTAAGAACCGCAACTTCCCGCAGATGCACAGTGTTGGATTGCTCAAGGCTGATGAAGCCGAATGCTGCGATTGCGACCAACGCGAAAAGCAAAACGACAGCAGCCACGTTCTCGACCATGCGGGCCTTGTAATCCTCCGTATATCCGCGCGGATTCTCGTATCGAGACAGATCGAGCAATTGGCCTATATCGCGTCCGGCATCGCACGCGTCGCGCTTACGGTGGCCATCGTCACGCGGCGGGAATTGCAAAATCTTGCAACCGCTATCGTCCCGTCTCTTTGGTTCGCCGGGCATCATCGGATCCAACACCACTCTTTTATTTTAAAGCGGCCCGGAGGATCCGAGTTCCCAGCACCGCAATATTGGAAGCGACAAATCGACGTGAGGCAATGTTCGAATGATGCCGACGCTTCTCGACGTCGACGGACCGTAAGAGTTGCAAGTTCCGGGACAGACGAAGCCACAGCAGCCTGCTATCAGGACATAAGGTCCAGACCACGCCCACTGCGCCAATTCTTATTTGCCCAACATCTAGGCTGGAGGCGAGTTTGATCAAAAACCCTTGCTCGCCGTTTTTGTGATTTCATGTGGTACGAGATTTTTCATCGTCAATCGTTGTTACAACGAACGGCGCGTAAGACTATCGCCTTGTCCGCCTTTTTGCAGTAAGGTCGCCAGCCTGGTTGGACGAACTTGAAAGCGCGATGACGTCGGGGATAGCCGGTCACTGACAAGTAAATGGTGAATGTATCGAAGAAGGGCTCCGGCATCGCCGGAGTTCTTCGCGATAAGTGAATTGTTCACAGAGCTTTTCGAAATACGATTTGAGAACCGACTTAGGCATTGAATACCACCACATGCTCATCATGTGAGCCGCACAAAGTCGCTAGATTGGCCAGCAGCAGACTGCGATGTTGACCTGCCGCTGAGCGCCACGCGAAATTTTTGCGTCTTATCTAAGCCAAGGTGTGTCGAGCAACATCTGCCGTCCACGAATCGTTTGATTCAAGAAGCACCGATATGATTTCTCTTCTCAACTGCGGCCAGCTTGGGTTAGACGCCGCCTTTAGTCTGCAGGTTTCCTGGAAACGCCCTGGCCACCCGGCCGCGACGCATCGGGACCGCCGGCATCGGTGCGCGGTTCCGGTCGGGACATGCCGGTGGTCTCCTCGGGAGAACGATTCGGGGGCATCCTGCCGTTATTCACGGTGCCCACGGCAGCGCCGCCACCATTGACTGCCGTGCCAGAATTTTCTGGAACTTCTGCGCCGGCAGCGTTTCCGCCACCCATCTGCGCGAATGGCGGGGTATCCTGGCTAACGTGCATTCCCTCAAGCGGGTGATGGAACGAGCCGACGCTATCCGCGTTAACTAACGGCCTCCACGACAATTTTGCGCGGCCCGATCCTGCATGGAAGGCGATCAAGCTCGGACCGAAGCCATAGCTATTCTCTTCGTACCGTTTGCTTGAAGGATTTACATGGGGCTCGTCAAATACGCGCTCAAGTTCCGAGTCAGCTTCTACGTATTGGCGCTGCTGATGATGCTGGGCGGTGTCGGTGCCATCATTGTTATGCCCAAGGACGTACTGCCGACAGTGGATATTCCCGTCGTCGTCGTGGTCTGGACCTATACCGGTCTCGACACCACCGACATGGCGCAGCGGATCACGACCTATAGCGAATTTTCGCTCTCCAACAACGTCAACAGCATCCGAAGGATGGAAAGCACGACGCTGCAGGGTGTGGCGATAGAGAGGATCTATTTCGAACAGCGGGTGTCGATCGATCTCGCTATCGCGCAAGTCGTCTCGGCAATGAATTCGATCCGTGCGGTGATGCCGCCGGGGATCCAGCCCCCGGTGGTGATGCGCTTTTCGGCCTCCTCCGTGCCAGTGGTGCAATTGGCGCTGTCGTCGCAAAAACAGAGCGAGGCCCAGCTCTACGATTATGCACAATACCGCATCCGCCAGACCCTGACCCAGGTGCCGGGTTCGACCTTGCCATCGCCCTATGGCGGCGCGCCGCGCCAGATCATGGTCGACCTCGACATGCATGCGCTGCAGGGTTACGGCCTCACCCCGCTCGACGTCACCAACGCGATTTCGGCGCAAAATCTCACCGTGCCGTCCGGCCAGGCCAAAATCGGCGACTTCCAGTATCCGATCCGGCTGAACTCCGCGCCAGAGGCGATCTCGGCGCTCAACGTATTGCCGATCAAGGTGGTGGCGGGCTCGCCGGTATTGGTGCGGGACGTCGCCTTTGTGCGCGATGGCTCGCCACCGCAGCAGAACATCGTTCGCGCCGACGGCCGCCGTTCGATTTTGCTGACGATCCTGAAGAACGGCGAGGCCTCGACCTTGACGGTCGTCAACAACGTCAAGGGCTTTTTGGGACAAATCCGCGCCGCCGCGCCCGACGGCGCCAAGATCGACCTGCTGTTCGATCAATCTGTGTTTGTCTCCGGCGCCATCGCCGACGTGGTCCGCGAAGCTGTGATCGCCGCCGGCCTGACCGGCTTGATGATCCTTTTGTTCCTCGGTTCGTGGCGATCCACTTTGGTGGTGCTGGTTTCCATTCCGCTCTCGATTCTGACTTCGCTCGCGGTGCTGGCGCTGCTCGGTGAAACCATCAACATCATGACGCTGGGTGGACTCGCCCTAGCGGTCGGTATCCTGGTCGATGACGCCACCGTTGCCATCGAGAACACCTATCGCCTAATGGAGGAAGGCCACCCGTTCCGGGAGTCGGTTGCCGAGGGCGCGGCCGGCATTGCCAAGCCAGCGCTGATTTCGACATTGGCAATCTGCGCCGCCTTTGTCTCAGTGTTGTTTTTGACCGATACGCCAAAATTTCTGTTCACGCCGCAGGCACTCGCGGTGGTATTCGCGATGCTGACATCGTATTTGCTGTCGCGAACCCTGGTTCCGATCCTGATCGATGTGCTGGTCAAGAAGGAATACGATTCCCGCTTTGGCGAACACGGTGAGCATAGCGGGCACAGCGAGCATGGCGAACATAACGCCGAGCCCACCGCGGCGGCGCAATCCCGGCCCGGCTTCTTCCGCCGCTTTCACGCCGGCTTCGAACGCCGCTTCGCCCGTTTCCACACCGGCTATCTCGGATTGCTGCATGTCGTGATCGGGCATCGGATCGTGACGGTCGCGGTGGTTGGTGTGGTCTTCGCCTTCGCCGCCGTGCTCTTTATATTTGTCGGTCAGGATTACTTTCCGCAGATCGATGCCGGCGAATTGACGCTGCATGTGCGGACCCGCTCGGGGATGCGGATCGAAACCGCCGAGCAGCAATTTTCCGCCGTCGAGAATACCATCCGCCAAGTGATCAAGCCTGACGATCTTGGACTGATCCTGGACAATATCGGCCTGCCAGCCAGCAACTATAATTTCGCGTTCGGCGACGGCTCCTTTGTTGCTAACAATGATGGCCAGATCCTGATTTCGCTCAAGCAAGGCCACGCGCCGACCAACGGCTACCGCAAGACCCTGCGCAAGGTCTTGGCGGAAAAATACCCGGACACCATCTTCTATTTTCAGCCTTCCGACATCATCACCCAGATCCTGGACTTCGGCACGTTGACGCCGATCGATATTCAGGTGAACGGCCGCAACGCCGACAAGGATCTCGAAGTCGCCAAACACATCGAGGCGCGGCTGCGCAAGGTCCGCGGCGCGGTCGATGTGCATATCCAGCAAATCACCGACTCGCCGGAGTTCTTTGCCGACGTCGACCGCCAGATGGCGGGAGAGATCGGTCTCACCGAACAGCAGATCGCCAACACCCTGAATGTCTCGCTGGCCGGCAGCTTTCAGGTCACCCCGAATTTCTGGGCCGATCCCAAGACCGGCATCCCCTATCAGCTCTGGGTGCAGACCCCCGAATACCGCAACGATTCGCTGACCGACGTCGGCAACACCCCGCTCTTCGTCTCGGCCCCCGGCCCGACCACCGGCGGCGTGGTCACCTTGTTCAACAACGTCGCCAAATTGCGCCGGCAGTCGGAACAGACCGTGGTGAACCATCTCAACACCCAGCCGAAATATGACGTGCTGGCGAGCGTGCAGGACCGCGATTTGGGCTCGGTGAGCCGCGAGATCGAGACCATCATGCAGGACGAGCAGAAAAACCTCCCCGTGCCCGATCGCATCTCGGTATTGGGGCAGATCGCGGACATGCACAGCGCCTTCACCAACCTTGGCATTGGTCTGGCGATCGCGATGATCGCGGTCTACCTCTTGATGTCGGTGAATTTCCAGAGCTGGGGCGATCCGTTCGTGGTGCTGGCAGCGCTGCCGCTGGCGTTTTGCGGCATCGTCATGAGCCTGTTCGTGACGCAGACCACGTTTTCGATTCCCTCGCTGTTCGGCGCGATCATGAGCGTGGGCGTCGCCAGCGCCAATTCCATCCTGCTGGTGACCTTCGCGCGCGAGCACCGCGAGCAGACCGGCTGCAGCGCCGCGGAGGCCGCGATCAAGGCCGGCGAGACCCGGCTGCGGCCGGTGCTGATGACCGCGGCGGCGATGTTCGTCGGCCTGCTTCCGATGGCGCTCGGCCTCGGCGAAGGCAGCGAGCAGAACGCAGCGCTGGCACGCGCCGTGCTTGGCGGCATTTTGGTCGGGACCTGTTCGACGCTGTTGTTCGTTCCGTTTCTGTATTCCGTGCTGCGCACCGGCAAGACCGAAGCCCTGAAAGATTACGTATGAACAAAATCGAAAAAGAACCCGTGCGTGGAGAACCCGTGCCGCAAGCGGGCGGAGCTGGCGCCAATGACGACCGAAACGGCAAGCCTGCGGCGGTGCCGCCGCCTTCGAAATGGATATTGGTGGTGGTGCTGGTGGTCGTAGCTTGCGTGCTGGCGTTCGGCGCCTACGGGCATTGGCAGACCAAGGCCGCCGCCGAAGCAACCCAGCGCGAGGCGATCGACTTCGTCCCGGCGGTGCGCACCGCCGTGACAAAACTGCTCTCCGACCCGATTCTGACCACGCTGCCGGGCCAGACCGACGCGTTCGACCGCGCCAACATTTTTGCCCGCGCCACCGGCTACATTGCCGAGCGCAAGGTCGATATCGGCAGCACCGTGAAAAAGGGCGATTTGCTGGTCAAGATCGCAGCACCCGATCTCGACCGCCAGCTCGACCAGGCGGTGGCGCAGCTCAGCCAGGTCCAGGCCGCGCTGGCCCAGGCCCAGGCCCAGGTCACCCTGTCGGAAGCCAATTTGAGGCTTGGTAACCTCAATTACGCCCGCTCCGACGATCTCGTGAAGAAGGGTTTTGATACCTACCAGAACCATGACACCCAGCAGGCCAACGTTTCGAGCCAGCAAGCCAATGTCGAGAACGCCACGGCCGGCGTCAAGGTCGCGCAGGCCAATATCGAGGCCCAGCAGGCCACCGTCAATCGCCTGCGCACGCTGGCCGAGTTCGAGAAGGTGACGGCCCCGTTCGACGGCGTCGTCACCGTGCGCAACGTCGACATCGGCGACCTCGTCAACGCCGACACCGGCGGCGGCACGCCGATGTTCACCATGGTTCGCGACGACATCCTGCGCGTGGCCGTCAGCGTGCCGCAATCCCTCGCAATCGCGATGCGCGACGGCCTCGACGCCAAGATCCAGGTGTTCGAGCTTCCCGGACGCACCTTCGCCGGCAAGGTCGCGCGCTCTTCCGGCGCGCTGTTGTCGGCCTCGCGCACGCTTAGCGTCGAGGTCGATGTCGATAACTCCGCGCATGCCTTGCGCGCCGGAATGTTCGTCAACGTATCCTTTGCCGTTCCCCGCGAGCATCCCGACGTCGTGGTGCCCGCCGAAGCCCTGATCTTCAACCAGCAGGGCCTGCGGGTCGCGGTCGTCAACGCCAACAAGACCATCCATCTGCAGCCCGTGACCATCTACCGCGACTTCGGTTCCACCGTGGAAATCAGCGACGGCCTGCGCGGCGGCGAAGCCATCGTGCTCAACCCGCCGACCAACCTGCAGGAAGGCGGCAAGGTCAAGATAAACCCGGACGAGAAGATCGCGGAGGCGGGGAAGTAGGGGACCGGGGACGGGTTGCAAGCCGAAGATTTAACCCGCCTCCTACGTTTACACTTCTAACTGAAACGCAGGTTGCATTCCGACGCAGCGAATCTTTATGGTGAGCAAGACTTGGCCGGACCCGCCTACCGAGAGTTCGAAGATGCAATGTTTGCTTATGAATGGCCGTTCCACCAATAGCGGCCATTCCAAAACCGCCTATTCCGCGAATCAGACCACGATCCGGCACTTGCATATTTTCTGAAGCTGTTGGGGGAGCGCTATCCCCTGCCAGTGGATCGGGCTTGTTCCCGACGTATTTTTGCAAAGACGCGATCCGTTGCCATAAACCGCGCCAACATGGGCGCAATCAGCTTTGTTGGTTCAGTAACACTCTGCCCGGTTTCGCGAGCTAGCACCTCTGCGTAAGCGAGCAAATCGCGATAGACGCTTGCGGAGAGTTCGACAGTCAACTTCACCGGCTTGTCGTCGGTGATTCCAACGAGCTTGAGCTTTGCCATGTTCGTCCCCTACCCTTTGTAAGGCTCAAGTACCAAATCGCGATTGACAACCACGCGTACCGGAAATCCTGGCCGGATGGTCAATGTCGGTTGAATATTGAGACTCCGCCGAACCACCTGCTGGCCGGTTTGGTTCAGCGAATTCGCCGCGCTCAAGCGGAGCGCCTGAATAATATCCGTGTTACTTCCGCTATCTGCGCCAGAGCCAAGCTCCGCGCCAACGCCAAGAATAGTCGACAGCAGCGCTGCCTTGAAGAGTTCAGCCCAGTGATTGTCGACTTCATCTTCAAGTCCGGAATAGCCACCGGCGTCTGCTCCCTGTTGTCGTTCCAAAACGATCGACCGTCCGTTTGGCATGATCAACCGAGTCCACACCAAAAGCACCCGCGATTGGCCGAACGCGACCTGGCTGTCATAGACCCCGATCAGGCGAGCCCCTTGGGGGATCAGGCGCACGCGGCCAGTTGGGGTGTCATAGATATTTTCGGTGACTTGCGCTGTGATTTGTCCGGGTAGATCCGAGCGAATCCCAGTAATGAGAGCTGCTGGAAGGACCGTCCCTGCTTGCACGACAAACGGGGACGCTGGACGTGAAAGCCGATCGGGCGCCGTAGTCCGCCGATCAACGGGGGCCTTGACGAAGAGAAGTTTGCGATCCTGCCCGTTCTGAGCGAAGGCTTCATCAGAAGATGACGCAGTGTTGGTAGGCGTTTCCTGAGATGCGGCATGCTGCGGTGTCACGGCTGCGGTTGTGGACGCAAATACTTTGCTAGTTCGCGCCGCCTCGGTTTCCTGGTTG
>Ga0181537_10000798_pt1 | contig 29334 bp, 19 predicted proteins | sample PEATcosm2014_Bin_39_FD_119765 | JGI IMG/M metagenome (GOLD analysis project Ga0181537, IMG submission 119765) | Peatland microbial communities from MTU Mesocosm Facility, Houghton, MI, USA - PEATcosm2014_Bin23_10_metaG | ecosystem: Environmental > Terrestrial > Soil > Wetlands > Peat | place...
TCGACATAGACTCAGGTTTGTGCCACAGGGTCTTCGACATAGACTCAGGTTTGTGCCACAGGGTCTTCGACATAGACTCAGGTTTGTGCCACAGGGTCTTCGATATAGACTCAGGTTTGTGCCACAGGGTCTTCGACATAGACTCAGGTTTGTGCCACAGGGTCTTCGATATAGACTCAGGTGATGCTAATGCGTAATGGGAAGTTCGCTGCGGGTTTTCGAAGCTTCTTATTTTTGCTTTGGGTGCTCGGCGAGGGTGTGCGGCTGGGCGCGCAGGCGGATGTCCGCTACGGCGTGGCGGCGTCGAAAAACGTGATGGTGGCGATGCGAGACGGCGTGAAGCTCGCAACTGATATCTACAGCCCGGCGCGAAACGGGCAGAGGGTCGACGGCAAGTTTCCGGTGATTCTGATGCGCACGCCATACAGCAAGGACGCTGCGGCGGGGGGCGCGGATTACTTCGTGTCGCACGGATACGTGGTCGTGTTTCAGGACGTGCGGGGTCGCTATAAGTCGGAAGGGCGCTGGGTTCCGATCCGCGACGATCCGAACGATGGATTTGACACGGCCAAATGGATTGGGGAGCAGCCGTGGTTTGACGGCGGCATCGGCACCATGGGGTCGTCTTACCCTGGCGCGACGCAACATGCGCTCGCCATCGCCAATGCTCCTTATGTGAAGGCGATGGTGCCGCGTAACGCGATGTCGGATTTCGGCCGCTACGGCGTGCGGCACAATGGCGCCTTCGAACTGCGCTTTTTCAATTGGGTTTTGACGCTGGGGAACGCCGCCGGAACTCCGCTCGCGACCACGGCGGCGAAACGGGCGGCGGCCGACCCCGCTTCGGCGGCTGCACTCGTGGAGATGGGAGCGAAGGTCCAGGAATATGCACGCGGCCTGCCGCTGCGTCCGGGCACAACGCCGCTCAAGTTCGCCCCGGATTATGAAGCCTGGTTGATCGAAGCCATGAGCCACGGCGGTTATGACGCATTTTGGAAAGATTCCGGCTCGAGCGTAATCGACCACCTGGCGGAATACAAAGATGTTCCGGAGTACCACACCACGGGCTGGTACGACTCGTGGGGCACTCAGGTCGCCAACTTGAATTTCGTCGAGTTGCGGAGGACCAAGAAGAGCCTGCAGCGGCTGATCGTCGGGCCATGGATACACAGCAGCGAAAACCTCAGCTACGCCGGCGAGGCGCAGTTCACCGATGACGCAGCCCTGGATCTCGAGGCGTTTCATCTGCGGTGGTTCGATCACTGGTTGAAGGGCGTCGACAACGGCGTGGATCGGGAGCCTCCGGTGCGGATCTATGTGATGGGTGGCGGCGACGCGCACAAGACGCGCGAGGGCCGCATCTTCGTGGGTGGCCACTGGCGCGACGAGCAGGAGTGGCCGCTGGCGCGAACATCGCCAACCCCCTACTACTTGCACGCGAACGGCGTTCTCTCTCCGGAGAAAACAGCGGACGACCGGCCTATTATGTACCTGTTCGACCCGCGAAATCCGGTGCCGACGCTGGGTGGGAATGTCTCCTCTCAAGGCGCGCTGATGTTTCAGGGAGCGGCGGACCAGCGCTGCCGGGCAGACTTCTGGCTATGCACCGACACCAAGCCGCTTTCGGCTCGCAATGATGTTCTGGTGTTCCAGACCGCCCGACTCGGAAGCGACATCGAGGTTACGGGCCGGCTCATCGTGAAGCTCTGGGCAGCATCGAACTCTCCGGACACCGATTTCACCGCCAAACTCATCGATGTGTATCCGCCCAGCGCCGACTTCCCGGGTGGTGTGGACCTAAACATTGCCGACAGCATCGTTCGGGCGAGATACCGCAATGGAGGGGACGCGGCCGAGTTTCTAACTCCTGGACAGCCCTACGAATTCACGATCGAGATGTATCCGACTTCGCTGGTTTTCAAGCGTGGGCACCGGATTCGCCTGGATATTTCGAGCAGCAATTTCCCACGCTTCGACATCAACCCGAACACGGGAGAACCGCTCAACAACAACCGGCGCACGCAGGTGGCCGAGAACACTGTTTATCTGGACACGAAGCATCCGTCGCATATCGTCCTGCCTGTGATTCCGGGTCCGATGTAGACTCGGGTCATGCAGCCAGCTCGCCGATCCCTCCGAAGCAAGCTCGGTCGCCGAAACAAAGGGCGCCGTCTGCCTTCACTTCACGGTGATGGAAGCAGGTGCAGCAAATAGTAAGAAGGCCCAACGCGGAAGCGGTGATGAAGTTGCAGCGGCGTTAGCCACATCAGCATCGAGGAGAGCATCACCTGGAGCAAGGCCAATCCGAGCACCGTTCTGCAGTTCTCAAAAAGGATGCACGCCAGCACACCCCAGAAAAGGGTTCCGACCATCAACACCGGATTTGGGACGTGAAATAACGCGAATACAAGGCCCGAGATCAGCGCTGCCACCCAGCGCCGCTGCAGGGTTTTCCGCAGAACGCCGTACACGACAGACTGATAGACCAATTGCTGCACGACACACCAGGCAAAGTAGAGGCTGCCGCGCGCAAGAATATTGAGGTTGGATAGAAGACGCCATCCCAGGAGCACGAACAGCGTGGCGGTCAGGATCCATAGGACACGCCACCGGCGCAGCGACAGGATGAAAGAGGAGAATCTTAAGCCGAGGGAGTCGAGGGTCTGCGATTGTTTGCGCCAAAGCAGCACTACTAATGCGATAGGGAAGACGACTGTCCAAGGCGCGATTCTTGCCGGCAGCCATATATAAGCGGCGGTTGTGACGGCAATGGCCGCGGAAATGGCAAGCTCGCTTCGATTTGTGTTCCGGACGCCCGGGTTTAGAGGCACAACGGAAGGGTATCGCAGTGCCGGATGGGCGACCGGGGGTCGCCCCACCAGCGGGCTCAATGCCGCACAATAGAGATGCTTGATATGCCGCGCGCCACCAAGCTCGATCCGGAGCGCCTGTGGAATTACGCCTTGCGCCTTCTTGGCCAACGCGCTTACTCCGCTGGCGAGCTGCGCGCGAAATTGATATCACGTTCGGATTCAATTGGAGCCGCCGAGCAGGTGATGACGAAGCTTGCCGATTACGGTCTTCTCGACGATCAGAAATTCGCCGAGACGTATGCCGTGTCGCGCCGCGAAAACGACCAACTGGGCAGGCTGCGCGTCATCCGGGATTTGCGCGCGCGCAGGGTGCCGCATCAAGTGGCGGAACGCGCTGTGAGCCGGGCCTTTTCCGGAACGGACGAGCAGGAACTGGCGGCGGCGCACCTCACTCGCAAATTCCGCGGCAAGGACCTGGCGGAATGGTTGAGCGACGAGCGCCATCTGGCCAACGCATTCGGGCGTCTCCAGCGGGCCGGGTTCAGTACCTCGGCATCGATTGCCGTGCTGAAGCGATTCGCGGCCGGCGCGGTGGAACTCGAGAACCTGCCCGAAACGCCGCCGGCAGACGACGAAGCCGCGGAGTGAGCAGTGGCCGAAGCTGGCCGGGAGAGCGCTCCCTTGCGCTTCGCGAATTTTGATCGCGGAGAAGGCAGGCGACGTCACCTTGGAGCAGAAGCCGCCCCTTGGCGGGCGACAACATCGCCTGCCCCACCAACTCCTGTTGCCAGAACTTTTCCTGACGGCGCAGCGTATTGTCTGAAGGAAGGGGTGGAATTATGTATTGCACTTCCTGTGGAACGGAATTGGACAGCCAACATCGGTTTTGTCACCAGTGCGGGGCTGCGTACGGGGCGGCTGCGGCGAACCTGCCGCCGAAGCGCCTGAGCCGCCCGCGGTATGACCGAAAAGTTGCCGGCGTTTGCTCCGGAATCGCGCGCTATTTGGGTGTGGATGTCAGTCTCGTGCGAATTCTCGTGATCTGCCTTACGCTTTGGCCGCCCTCCTGCGGTCTGATCTTTTACATCGTCTGTTGGATCGTGATGCCGCGTGATCCGCTGGCGCTGCCTCAAGCAGACAATGCCAGCCTCGCTTCATCGCCGACTGGCGCGCACGCGGTTTCTTAACCGCCGCATCTCATTGACCTGGCTCAGCGTGTGGCTGCCCGAGTCGCTGGGCGAGCGGAAACGCGCAGAAAGAACCAACTGATAAACCGGTGATAGCAGGTGTGGCAGCGCATCGGTTTTGCGCCCAACAGCCACAATGGCCATTCGTATCGCCGCCATCGGGACGCCGTTACCTTTCTGGACTGGCAACCCGGACAGTTCAGCGGGTATTTCTCCAAAGAATGCATAGTGTCGACCCTCCTGTCGAGACGCTTGCGTCACTCTGAAGAGACAGTGGGTAGACGGCCGGAGTTATCTCTGGCGGAAATTTCCGAATGTCTTGCCTGGGAGGGGCTCGATTACCTAATACGAAGTTGCAGAAGTCGTCCGCTTCCCTTACGGTCGCGGTTCAGTGCGGGCCTGTGCCTGCAGGGCGTTTACGGCAGGCCGCAGATAGCACTGAACCGCGCGTGTCAGCAAGCGGACAGGCAGACTTCTGCGACTTCGTACTAGGTGTGGCTGACCTGCATCAACTCGTTGCTGACGCGTTTCAACTGGCCACAGGCGGCGAATATGTCGCGGCCGCGCGGCTTACGCAAGTAGCAGGGGAGCGATTTGCGGAGGATGCCTTGAAAGCTGGCAACACGCTCGGGCGGCGGCGTGGTGAAGGGAATGCCGGGTCCCGGATTCAGCGCGATCAGATTCACCTTGCAGTTGAGGTTTCCCAACATGCCTGCCACGCGGCGCGCGTCGGCATCCGAATCGTTGACGCCGCCAAGCAGGACGTATTCGAACGAAAGCTTCTCCCACGGACGCAGCGGGTAGCGCCGGCACGCGTCCAACAATTCGCGCAAGTGATATTTGCGTGTTATCGGCATCAGCTCGCGGCGCTGCTCCTCCGAAGACGCATTCAAGGAGATTGCCAGTTTCGGGCGTACTGCCGCGCGGCCCAGCTCGTCGATTTTCGGAATGATCCCAGAAGTTGAGAGCGTGATGCGCCGCGGGGAGATGGCCATGCCCTCCGGGTCGCACAGTAGCCGCGTCGCCTTGAGCACCGCCTCCAGATTCAACAAAGGCTCGCCCATGCCCATCAGCACCACGTTCACGCGGCCGGCAGCGGCGCGCAAGCCATGCTCCCGCATTACCACCAGCACTTGCCCAACAATCTCTCCCGCCGTCAGGTTCCGCTCCAGGCCCATCAATGCCGTCAGACAGAATTTGCAATCCACCGGGCAGCCTACCTGGCTAGAAATACAAATGGTATCCCGGTGCTCCTCCGGCATCAGCACGGTTTCCACTGTGCGGCTGTCGGCCAGACGTAGCAGGTAACGGCGCGTGCCGTCGGACGATTGGAAAGCCTGCTCAATTTCCGGCAGACCGGGCTTGAAGACTGTAACTAATTGATTGCGAACAACTTGTGGCAACGACGAAATTTGTCCTAAATCCGAGACTTGCTGCCGGTAGAGTGCGTCAAACAATTGCCTGGCTCGGAAGCCGGGCTGATCGCCGCCAAGCGCCGAGGCCAATTCGGCGAGCTCCAAACCGATGAGCGGGCGGCAGACAAGTGATTGCACCATCTAGAGTTAGTGTAACTCGGGAGGGTACGCGCCGCAGTGCGCGAGCTTCTGGCGACGAGGAGCCAGGCCGCCAGCAACGCTACACTGAAATAAGATGACGAGTACGCAACCAATAGGCCGCTACGGCATGCCGACTACTTCCACGGCACGGGAAATCGAGCGAGCCTCGTTAGCCAACGGGGTGCGGATCGTTACCGAGTTCATGCCCGGGGTGCGCTCGGTGTCACTCGGCGTATGGATCGGCACCGGTTCGAGAATCGAAAAGGGCCCCGAAAGCGGCATCTCGCATTTCATCGAGCACATGGTGTTCAAAGGCACGGCCACCCGGAGCGCCGAGGACATCGCCCGGGCGGTGGATTCCATTGGTGGAGGGCTCGACGCCTTCACCAGCAAGGAACTGGTGAGCTACAACACCAAGGTGTTGGATGAGCATCTGCCGATAGCCTTCGACGTTTTGTCTGACCTGGTTCTGAGCCCCAACTTCGCCGCGGACGACATTGAGAAGGAAAAGAGCGTAGTCCTCGAAGAATTGAAAATGGAGGCCGACCAGCCTGAGTACCTTCTGCACGAACTCTTCGTCGGCAATTTGTGGAAACACCACGGGCTGGGCAAGCCAATTCTGGGCACTCGCGAGTCGGTGAAGAAGTTTCACCGCGATCCGCTGCTGGATTATTATCGCCGCGTGTACTCGCCGGGAAACATTCTTATCACGGCGGCGGGCAGCCTGGATCACGATCGCATTGTGGAGATGGTGCGCGATCGCTTCTCCGGATTGGGCTCCCGGCTCGCGCCCGAAGTGGAGAAGGCGCCGCGGGCGGCCGCGCCGATCATGCTCAAGAAGAAGGATTCGCTCGAGCAGGTGCACATCAACCTGGGCGTTCCGGCTTTCGAGTTGTCGCATGAATTGCGCTTCCCGCTCTACTTGTTGAACACTGTGTTGGGTGGCGGAATGAGTTCGCGGCTCTTTCAGAACATCCGTGAGCGCCAGGCTCTGGTTTACACCGTCTACACGGAACTCCATCTGTTCAGCGATACCGGATGCCTTGCCGTCTACGCCGCTACCGGCGCCGAGACGGCTTCTAAGGTGGTCGAATGCGTGATGACGGAACTCCGCCTCATGAAGAATAACCTGATTGGCGAGGACGAGTTGCGCCGAGCCAAGGACCATTTGAAGGGATCCCTGATCCTGGGCCTGGAATCCACCTCCAGCCGCATGTCGAATCTCGCGCGGCAAGAGCTGTATTTCGACAGTTTCATGACGCCCGACGAAATGCTTGAATCCATCGAAGCCGTGACGCGCGACCAGGTGCAGGGGCTGGCGCAGGAGTTCTTCTCGACGGAGAACATTGCACTTGCAATGATCGGCAGGCTCAGCGGCCCCGAACTGAGTCGCGATAATCTGGTGTGTTGAGTACGCGCGGCTGCCGCTTTTCCGGGGAACAACCTGGCTGATTATTGCGTTCTCAGTTTTGAGCAGCGTCGCGCGATTGGGTGCACCGGCGGAACTCGGTTTTCGAAACTGCCCCCAAAACTCAACGATGACCAGCTCACGAATGACAGGCTTACCGGTGACACACGCTATGGTGATAAGCTCGCCGGGGGGCTCCTTTTTCGGTACTGCAGTCCTGCTGCTCGCCCCACGAGGGCCGTCGCGCGCGGCTTGAGCCGCGCCTGGCAGCGATTCTCATGAAACATTCCATCCTGCGCGCGTGGTCCGCGGTTGCCATACTGGCGGCGGTTCTCGCGTTCCCGCTTCTCGGAAAGGTTGACGTCGACAAGCTGAAGCCGCAAGGCTACCTCAGTGACTACGCCGGTGTTGTGGATGACGCCAGCCGCGCCGAGATTGAGAGCTATTGCACGCACGTTGAGCAGGCGCTCAGCATCCAGTTGGGCGCGGTCACGATTTCAACCATTGAAGACGAGCCTCCTGAGGATTTTGGCATCCGTCTCTTCCGCCATTTTCGGCCTGGCGACCCCAAGACCAATCAGGGCGCTCTGCTGATTCTTGTGATTAACGACCACAAGAGCGACATCGAGTTAGGGCGCGGTTTGGAAGCTTACGTCAATGACGGCTTCGCCGGCGGCATTCTTCGCGGCATGCGGCCTCAATTGCGCGCCAGCGCCTATGGCCCGGCCATTCTCTCAGGCCTGCATCAGATGGCGGAGGAAATCGCCCGGGGCAAGGGCATCGCGTTTGAAGATGCTCCGCCCGTTCCTGTGCGCAGGCAGCCATCCGGGCGGCGAAGCGGCATCCCGTTTGGGCTGATTGTCTTTGGGTTCTTTGTGCTGGTTTGGCTGCTAGGCCTGGGCTCACGCGGCGGCAGGGGAGGCGGAACCGGCAACTTCCTGCTAGGCATGTTCTTGGGCAGCATGTTCGGCGGCGGCCGTAGTTCAGGCGGTTGGGGTGGCGGCGGGGGATTTGGCGGTTCCGGCGGCGGTGGCGGCGGCTTCGGGGGATTTGGCGGTGGAGATGCCGGTGGCGGCGGCGCCAGTTCCGATTGGTGACGCCGGCGGCGCGCTGGACGGGCTTGACAGCTTGACGACAGCGGGGAGGAGAGGCCACAAGTGGAGAAAAAGCTAGCTCAATTGACGGAGCGGTTGCAGGCGGCATTTGGAAATCGTTTGGTTTCCGCCACCCTATATGGGTCGGCGGCGGCGGGGGACTGGCACGAGCACGCTTCCGACCTTAATGTACTCTGTGTTCTTACGCGCGTGACACCCGTGGAGCTGGGAGAGTCCGAGCCGATTTTCCGGTGGTGGCGCGAGCTGGGCAATCCGCCGCCCTTGCTGATGAGCGCCGAAGAGGTGCGCCGCTCGACGGATTGCTTCCCTATGGAGTTTCACGACATGAAGGCGCAGCGCCGGGTATTGACGGGTGTGGATGTCATTGACGATCTCGAAATTGACAAGGGCTATTATCGGGCGCAGGTTGAGCATGAATTGCGCGCCAAGCTGCTACGGCTGCGCCAGAAGGCGGCGGGAGTGTTGTCGAGGCCCGAGCAACTTTCGAAGCTGCTGGTGGATTCGGTTTCGACCTTCTGTGTGCTGGCCCGGCACGCTCTGATTCTGGGCGGACGCGAGCCCCAGTGGCGCAAGCGCGAGGTTGTCAGTGAGGTTGAGAAGACGCTTGGCAAACCGATGGCAGGCTTTACCGCCGTGCTGGACGTACGGGCCAACGGCAAGTTGCCCCAGGGTATGACCACAGGGGTGTTATTCGAGAAATATCTGAGCGAAGTGGATTCATTGGTCGAGTACGTAGACCACATTGAAAAGTAAGGAGGAGAAAAAAATGAAGGCCGTATTGATCACTCTCGTAGTTGTAATTCTGGTGGCGCTGGTTGTGGGTGGCCAGCTAGTAGGCATGCGCAACGGACTGGTAGTCGAGAGTAACGACATTCAGGGCAAGTTTGCCGAAGTCGACAACTCGATGAAGCGCCGCGCGGACCTGATTCCCAACCTGGTCGAGACCGTGAAGGGGTTTGCCAAGCAGGAAAAGGGAGTTTACGATGACATCGCCGCGGCGCGGTCGCAACTGCTGAATGCGCAATCGCCGCAGGAAAAAATCAATGCCAATAATCAGCTCACCGGCGCCTTGGGGCGACTGCTCGTGGTGGTTGAGAATTATCCCCAGCTAAAGTCCGACGAAAACTTCCTGCGCCTGCAGGACGAGCTGTCGCGGACCGAGAACCGCATCGCTATCGCACGCAGGGATTACAACGACGCCATCACTAAGTACAACACCGATATCGAACTGTTCCCCAAGAGCCTCGCAGCGTCGCTCTTCGGTTTCCATCGCAACGACGCATACTTCAAGACCACCGAGGAAGAAAAGAAAGTCCCGCAAGTGAAGTTCTAATAAAAGAACTGGACGCACTTGTGGTGTCGAGGGCCGATTGACAATCGGCCCGCAGGGTTAACGACCTGCCCCACAACGTAGAGTGAACAGCTTGATCGTATGATTCAAACCTTTGGCAACTACATTAGCGGCGAATGGGTCACGAAGGGCGACACGTTCGAGAATCGCAATCCGGCTAACACCGATGAGATCGTCGGTCTTCTGGTGAAAGGCAGCGCCGCGGATGTAGAGCGCGCGGCCGAGGCTGCCGATGCAGCCTTCCCCAAGTGGGCGGCGACTGCGGGTCCGGCGCGTGGAAACTATTTGTTCAAAGTGGCCGATCTGCTCGATCAACGCTTTGAGAGCATCTCGGCCGAAATGACCCGGGAGGAAGGCAAGACCCTGCCCGAGGCGAAAGGCGAGGTGCGGCGCGCGATCAACATCTTCCGCTATTTCGCCGGCGAAGGCTCACGGCTGCCGGGGTTCCTGGTGCCGAGCGAACGCGATCGCGTTCATATGTTCGCTTTGCGCAAGGCGCTGGGCGTGGTGGGGTTGATCACTCCCTGGAATTTTCCGATCGCCATTCCGGCCTGGAAGCTGGCGCCTGCTTTGATCTGCGGCAACACGGTGATTCTGAAACCGGCGTCCGCTTCGCCGCTCAGCGCCTGGCGCATCGTCGAGGCCTGCCATGACGCCGGCATCCCCGCTGGCGTGGTCAACTTCATCGCCGGTTCCGGAGGCACGCTGGGCCACGCCTTGTTGAACGCCAGGCCGCTCAAGGCGGTTTCCTTCACCGGCTCCACTGAGACGGGCCACTGGATTCATGCAGAAGCCAGCAAGCGGCGCCTCAGGATCCAGCTCGAGATGGGCGGCAAGAATCCAACCATTGTGCTCGCCGACGCTCCTTTTGGCGCCGCTGTTGAGAATGTCGTTAATGCGGCCTTTTTCTCCACCGGCCAGAAATGCACGGCAACGAGCCGCGTGATCGTGGAAGCCCCAATTTACGACAAGTTCCTCGAAGCGCTGGTCGAGCGGACAGCGAAGCTCAAGGTGGGCAACGGGCTCGAACCCGGCATAGAAATAGGTCCGGCTATCGACGCTGGGCAACTGGAAACCAACATGCGCTATTGCGAACTGGGGACGCGCGAGGCGGGACCGCCAAAAATAGGAGGGAAGCGGCTCACGGGTCCGGGCTATGACAAAGGGTACTTCTTTGAGCCGACCATCTTTGCCGATGTCACGCCGGAAATGCGCATCGCGCAGGAAGAAATTTTCGGGCCAGTGCTCGCGGTGATGAAGGCCGCCGATTCCGCTGACGCGCTGCGGATTGCGAACCAGATTCCTTTTGGGCTGTCGTCGTCGATCCAGACCTCGAGCCTGACCCACGCTTTCGATTTCATCCACGGATCGCAGGCCGGCCTGCTCACCGTCAACCTGCCGAGCGCCGGCGTGGAATACCAATTGCCGTTTGGCGGAACGAAGGATTCCAGCTTCGGGCCGAAAGAACAGGGTCCGGCGGCAATGGAATTCTACAGCGATCTGAAAACCATCTACCTCAAGTACTGATGTTGAGGAGTGGGCCGGCCAGGGGGCCGGCTGCGGACCAGGGGGTCCGCCCCACAAGTTAGAGAGGCAACCGGTGCCGTCGGTCTACACCCAGCGTTTGATTGAGGAAAGTGTCATACCTGCCACGGTGGCTCCGGCCTACCAGGCTGCCATCGATACCTACGCCGGCGAAATCAACAAAGTCGCAGCCGTCTGGCTCGGTTTCTCCGACGCGGATTTGGATTGGCGGCCGCATCCTCGCTCGAGCAGTGTTGGAGAAATCCTCAAGCACCAGTTGTTGAGTGAACGCCGCTTCTTCGGCGAATTTCTCGGCTGTCCCGAGCCGCCGCCCGATGCCGTGCTTCCCGCCGAATTCACTGTGGCAGCGGCAATGCAGCGCCTGGGTCAATTGGCACGGCGGCGCTTGCCTTTCCTCGCGGCCCAGGAAGAAGCCTGGTGGCTGGAGCGGGTCCACTTTTTTGACGTCGAGCGCGAACGCGCGTGGATTTTCTGGCGGCGCATCCTGCACACCGCTCACCACCGCACGCAGCTCGCCGTGTATTTGCGCCTGCTCGATCGCCCTGTCCCTTCTGTCTATGGGCCAACGGCGGACGAAAAATGGGAAGGCGCGGACCCAACCCAATCGGTATCAGCCGCGGGACGAAAATGAGGCTCACGCCCTCGCTGGCCTCTTCGTCAACGAGCTCAGTGTTCTCTCCACGGCTAGCTCTTGCTCTGATTTGGTGCGCTTTCCTCCTGCGCGGCATTTTCTACTGCGTGGAACAGCCGCTGTGGGAAGGCTTTGACGAATGGGCCCACTTTGCCGTTATTCAGCACGTTGCCGAACACGGCTCGCTGCCATCGCGAGCCGACCTCATCTCGCCGGCCGTTCAGCGCTCACTCTCACTCGCTCCGCTTTCGCGAGCGGCTGCCGGCGGCATGCCGGATCGACTGACTCACGATTCGTTCTGGCGGTTGCCGGTGGAGCAGCGCACCCAGTTTCAGGAAGCACTCCGCGCGTTGTCTTCCTCAAGCCCCGCCCCTGCCCCGATCGAAGCCATCGCCAATCAGTACGAAGCGCAGCAGCCTCCTCTCTACTACCTGCTCCTCGCGCCGTTGTTTCTTGCCACGCGCGGCCTTTCCCTGATCGCTCAAGTTCTTTGTCTGCGGATGGCGAGTCTCCTCATTGCCTCACTCATCGTTCCTCTCGTTTTCGCCGTTTGCCGCGACATATTGCCAGACGTGCGTTTCGCGCTGCTGGTGGCGCTGCTGACGGCAAGCTTGCCAGGCCTGTTTATCGACATTTGCCGTGTCGCCAACGATGGTTTGGCGGCGGTTGCAGCTTCAGCGGTGATCCTCTACGCGATAAAGGCGTCGCGGCCAGCGGCGAGGTTGCGGGTCTGGGTCACTCTTGGCCTGCTGATGGGAGCCGCGCTATTGACCAAGGCGTACCTCCTCGTTTTCCTCGCACTGTTGCCGCTGGCTGCCATTCTTCGAATCGCGCGTGAGCATAGGAAACGGCGGATTGCAGGTGGCTGCGCGATCGCGATCGTCACGTGCCTCGTCATCGGCGCCTGGTGGTATGTCCGAGCCTGGTGGATCACGGGGACACTATCCGGCGAACAATTGGATGCACAGACCGCGCGTCTCCCTCTCTCTCAGAAGCTTTCCGCCGTCCTCGCCATCGATTGGCGCAAAGTATGCGACGATGCCGTTCGCTCTCACATCTGGGTTGGCGCCTGGAGCTTCCTTGTAGTTCACGCTTGGATGTACCGAGTCTTCGAACTGGTGGGGCTCATTGCGATTGTGGGGCTGCTTGCCTTTTTCTTCAGGCTTCGCCTCGATGCTTCTCGAGTGGCAAATGTTCGCGCGGCTGACATCGTCTTGCTGCTTGCCGCTTGGGTGTTAGTCTGCCTCGTCGTTGCCTATCACTCGCTCGTCCTCTTTCTCACACAAAGCTCCTCCACGGCCCAAGGCTGGTACCTGTATCCGGGGCTCGCCTCTGAATTGACTCTCATTGCGGTGGGCTTTCTGGGCCTCTTCGGGGAACGGTGGTCGCCGCGCTGCCTGGCGCTGCTTTGTTTGCTGGCGCTCGCCCTCGACCTCTACACGCTCCACTCCCTTCTCGCGCCCTATTACACGGGCATCATCAGCCACAACGCGCGGGGAGCCCTGGCGCTGGCTCAGCCCGGAACGCGGAAAGATTCCGCTCTGGTTCTCGAGACTCTCCAGCGGCTCTCTGCCAGCAAGCCCGCCGCCATCAGTCCGCCAGTTATCGGCGTGTTGTGGGGCCTGTACCTGGCAGCTTCCGCGACTCTCGCCGCCGCGGCTCTTTTGCTAGGCATCGGTCCGGCCCCGAGCCCGGAGCGCGACAGAGCATAGTTCACGGGACAGGCCGTGCAACACCTGTATTGCCTTCCGGCGGTTTCGCCCTTTCTCTCAACCGCGGTACAATCGCCCCGATGCGTCTTGGACAAGTGCACTCTCACGGCCGCGTTGTCGCCGCCATCTACTCCGACGGAGGCGCGCGGCCAATCGGCAACTGGACTCTGGTTGAAGTCATTGAGCGCGCCGAGGCCGAGGGCTTGTCTCTCGAGGACTTCGCGGAGCGCGAGGCCGGCCCCATTCAGTCTCTGGATCCGGCGATCGTGATTTCTCCGCCCGAGGTTTGGGCTTCAGGCTGTACTTACGAAACCAGCGCCGCCTTCCGCGATGCGGAGCACGGCACTCGCGAAGGATTCTATGCCCACGTCTATCGCGCCGAGCGGCCGGAAATTTTCTTCAAAGGCACGGCCCGGCACTGCGTCGGCCACAATCAGCCAATCGGCGCAAGAGCCGACTCAAAGTTCACGGCGCCCGAACCCGAGCTGGCTGTGATTCTCGGCGGAAGCGGCCGCATTCTCGGATACACGCTGGCTAACGACGTTTCCGCCTGGGACATCGAGCGCGAGAACCCTCTCTATCTGCCGCAATCGAAAACTTACACAGGTTGCTGCTCGTTAGGACCGGTTCTGGTCACACCGAGCGAGATCCCCGATCCTTACTCCCTCCAGATCACTTGCCGGATCAAACGCCAGGGCCGGATTATTTTTGAAGGCTCGACTTCAACTTCGCGCCTGAATCGGAAGCTCGAAACCATCGTCGGCTTCCTGCGCCGGGCGAACCCGGTGCCCGCCGGAACCGCGCTCTGCACGGGAACTGGGATCATCGTGAAAGAGGACGCCGCACTGGCCGCCGGCGACGAAGTGGCTATTGAGTGCGCACCCATTGGAGTGTTGTCGAACGAGGTTATCGTCGTGAGCTAGGGTGGCAAACGCAAGGCTGTGGGGCGGAACCCCTGTTCCGCGGGCGACCCCCTGGTCGCCCTGCTTTGCCGTGAGAAATCAGCGCGGTTCGTGGAACCACCTTTGTATGGCATTCTACCGGCGGCGCCTTCCACACCTCTACGGTATTGGGCAGCCCGTGTTCCTCACATGGCGTCTTCATGGCAGCCTGCCGGCCCATCGAGTCTTCCCGGCAGAGGCCCTAAGTTCCGGACGCGCCTTTTCCGTGATGGACCGGCTACTGGATGAAGTGCGGTTTGGCCCCTTTACTCTTCGGCAGCCGGCCGTTGCCGACATGACCGTCGAAGCCATGCAATACAACGCAAGCATCCTTCGGCACTATGACCTGCACGCTTTCGTTGTCATGCCGAACCATGTTCACCTGCTGGCCACTCCAGCTGTCGCGCTGCCCAAACTGATGAGATCGTTGAAGAGCATCACGGCAAAGCGCGCCAACGTGATGCTGGGGTGTACGGGAAGTCCCTTTAGGCAGGAAGAGAGCTATGACCATCTGGTGCGGCATGATCGGGAGCTCGATAAGATCCGGGACTATATCGAGGGGAATCCCGTGCGGGCGGGGTTGGTGAGGGAAGCGAGCAAGTATCGGTGGTCGAGCGCGGGATGGGCGACCAGGCCGAAGTAGGGCGGACCCCCTGGTCCGCGCGGGTCCCCCCGGACCCGCTCCTCCTCCTGTGGTCAATTAATACTTACTACATGGGGCAAGGCGTTCGGCGCGGGATGGGCGACCAGGGGGTCGCCCGCGGACCAGGGGGTCCGCCCCACTAGTTGAGCATGCCCGGTAGGGTCACATAGAATGGAACCTGTTACAGCCCCAAGAAGAAGGCTTGCGCATCTGTCAACTCTCTCTGGCGCCACGTTTGATGCTCCGCTTTGCCTTATTGATTTTTTTCTTTCCCGCGGCGCTCCTGCCGGCGGACCAAAATCCCTGTGAACGCTGTCATGCGGCCGAAGTAAAAGCATTTCAACGCTCGAGCATGTCCCGGTCGGTCAGCGCGGTTGCCAGCCAGCCGGATGGGCGTGTGCACCACAAGTTATCGGGGACCACGGTCACTATACGCCACGACGACCAAGGCGGCATGCTGCAACATCTCGTCTCTGACGGCTTATCCGCCGAATACAAAGTCGACTACGCCGTAGGCGCGGGCAAAGTGGGTTTTAGTTATGTCGTCTCCATTCCGCCCTTCCTGTTCCAATCACCCGTTTCGTTCTACTCGCAAGAGGGCGTCTGGGACGTCACTCCCGGCTACGAACCGGAACGCACCCTCGACTTCACACACCCCATTCCGGAAGGTTGTGTGTTTTGTCACACCAACACCGCAAACCTGAGGCCGGGGACAGACAATCAGTTCAATGAACCCGCCCTTACCCCCATTTCCTGTGAGCGTTGTCACGGCCCCTCTGCCGCTCACTTGCAAAAACCGGTTCCCGGCTCCATCGTAAATCCCGTCAAACTCCCCGACGCGGCGCGCGATAGTGTCTGTGAGCAGTGCCACCTGGAAGGAGAGGTGCGCATTCTGGATCCGGGGAAGCACTGGCAGAATTTTGTGGCCGGCGAAGAAACCGAGTCTGTGTTTTCCACTTACCTGGTGCGGGTTCCGGCGAACGAAGGAATAAAGGCCGTAACCCAGTTCGAGCAGCTATCGCTCAGCCGGTGCGCCCGGGAGAGCGGCGGCCGCCTCTGGTGCGGTACGTGCCACAATCCGCATTCGGACGCGACAGATCGCGCCAAAGAGGTTCGCACCGCGTGTCTCGGGTGTCATGCGCAGCTTTTCACCGCTCAAAAACACCAGCCCGCCGAAGAATGTGTCTCCTGTCATATGCCGCGCATCCGTCCGAATAACATCGCGCATGCGGCCATCACCAGCCACGTGATAGCGCTGCCCAACATTGCCGCGAAAGCAGAATCGCCACAACCCGGAGGGGTGGCTCTGTCCGCCTGGCGCAGTCCTCGAAACGGGTTTGCCGATCGCAATCTGGCGCTGGCTATATTTCACGTGGCAGCCGGAAAGAAAGACTCCAGCCAAATTCTGCGCGCTTACGAGATGCTGTCGCACTTGCGCGAACGAGATCCGGAGGTGTTGGCAACCCTCGGCTCAATTCTGCTGGGACAGGGCTATGGAGACCTCGCGGTTTCCCTTTACCGGGAAGCCGTCGGCGCCGCGCCGAACAACGCGCGATATGCCTTCGTGCTGGGCTCGGCCTACGCGAGCCAGGGGAAGCGGACCGCTGCGATCGAAGAGTTGCGCCGCAGCATCTCCATCGACCCCTCCTCCCCGGACCCTTATCGCAAACTCGCCGAAATATACGAAAAAGCGGGCGCACACACGCAGAGCCTTGAAGTGATAGGTGAATACCTGAAATTCATGCCGCAAAATCTCGAATTCCGGCGAGCGCAATTGTCAAACGCGGCAAACCAGTCCGTTCCGAACAGAAGGCCCGGACAATAAGCGAGGTCTCGGGATCCGCAGCGAGAACCTCTCCGTTGCGCTTCGCGAATTTTGGTCGCGGCTCGGTCAGCAAGTTAACGCGTCAACATGGTCCCGAGCTCGGATTCTTTCTTCTGTTTGATCCGCAGGCCTTCTTCGAAAAGGCGCTTGCTCTCGTCAAGCTGGCCTTTCTGCCGGAGGATCTGGGCGAGCGTGTTGTACGGCCCCGGGTCTTCACTGTTGAGCTTAATGGCGGTTCGCAACGCCTCTTCCGCTGGACCCAATTGCCCTTTCTGTTTGAGGACGGTTCCCAGCATGAAGTACGCCGCGGCGTATTCGGGCTGCTCACGGATGGCCTCGCGCATTTCCGCGGCGGCCTGGTCGAAATCGCCGGACTGCCAGCAGGCGATGCCGGTCATGTAATGCGCTTCGGCAAGCTTCGGGTCAATCGCGAGGGCGCGCGCGAATTCGGCTTTCGCTCCTTCGATATCGTCCTTGTTCTTCAGAGCGACCCCGAGGTTGTAATGGACCGCCGCAATGCCTGGATCGCGCGCGATCACGTCTCGAAACGCAGCGATGGCCAGGTCCAGCCGGTCTTTCTGCAAATGCGCAAACCCGATGTTAAATAGAGCCGCGTTGTTCGAAGGATCCAAGACCAAAGCTTGTTGAAACTGGGCGATTCCCTCGTCGGCTTGACGCGTGTTGACGAGCGCCAACCCGAGAGTGTTTCTGGCGTCCACGCTGTTTGGATCGAGATCGACTACGCGCCGATAGGCATCCACCGCCGCCATTCGATCACCGGTCTTACCGAGCGCCATGCCCAGATTGTTCCAGGCGGCGCGATCGCGGGGCTCAGCGGCAGTGGCAATCTTGAGATGCCCGATGGCGTCTTCATATTTGCCGGCCGTCGTTAGTGCTTGCCCCAGTCTGGATTGATAGGCCGCGTTGCCCGGATCAAGGGTTACCGCGGACTGAAGCTCCGCCAGCGCGGCCGATGAGTTCTGCGCGAGCCAATAGGCTGCGCCCAGGTGAAAGTGGGCCAGGCTCAGCTTGGGATCAAGCTCGATCGCCCGCTTGAAATGCGCAACCGCTTCGTCACGGTGGTTCAAAACTGCCAGCAGGAATCCAATCTCGTCCTGATACGGCGCGGACTGGGGATCAAAAACGGCAGCCTGCTCATACGCGGCAAGCGCTCCCTGGGCGTCGCCCTGTGATTTCAAAGTGGCGGCGCGGGCCTCAATTTCTTTCAGCTTGGCAGCGTCACCAGACGACTGACCGCCAATTGCGGCCAAGCTTGCGAATGCAGGTTCGCCGAACACCAGCAGCGGTACAAGCAAGGCAAGCACGAAACTGCGTTTCGCCGGCAAACGGCTATTCCGTTCCCTTCCGAGGAGAATCACCCTCTTTCACAGTTAGCACCTGATTGGCTTTGATTCCTGGAAGCATGTCGACAACGCCGCTAGGCCAGTGGATCTCGATGTCCGCCTTCTCCGCGGAGCCGAGACCGAAGTGAACGCGCAAATCGCTTTGCGAGATGTAAGAAGAGCCGCTGCGCACTTCATCTATCTGGCGATGGCCGGGCGTAGAACAGGAGATACGGGCGCCGATCCCGGACCGGTTGGACTTTACGCCCACAGTCTTGATCCGGACCCAATTGTTCTTGGACGTGGATTCGCAGCGCAGAAGCTGCGGCACATCGTTGACGCAATTCACAAGCACATCGAGAGCACCGTCGTTGTTAAAATCGCCGACCGCGCAGCCACGGCCGGAAACTTTCTCGAGGATGCCGGGACCGCCATCCATCGAAACGTCAGCGAACCGGCCGTTTCTTTGGTTCTTGTACAAAATCTTGCGCTCACGGTGGCCGGATTCGACCTCGGTGTCGGCGACCTGGGCATACACGTGTCCATTCGTCACTAAGATGTCGGCCCAGCCATCGTTATCAAAATCGAGGAAGCTGACGCCCCAGCCCAGGAAGCGGGTGTTCCGGCCGAGGCCGGCGAGATAAGTAACATCTTCGAAGGTCAAGTTGCCTTGGTTGTGATAGAGGGTCGAGGTATCGCCCGCAAAGTTGGTTTTGACGATGTCGAACTTGCCGTCGCAATCGTAGTCGGCCGCGGAGACGCCCATGCCGGCCTGGGGCTTTCCATCCGCGCTATAGGCGACACCTGCTTCAATCCCAATATCGGTGAAAGTGCCGTCGTGGTTGTTCCTATAGAGCGTGGATGAGGTGGAATCATTGGCGACGTAAATATCGGGCCAGCCGTCGTTGTCGAGGTCTGAAACCAGAACGCCGAGACCATAAGTGCCGGGCGTATTCAAGATGCCGGACTTTTGGCTGACGTCGGTGAAGACGCCGTCGCCATTGTTGTGGAACAAAATATTCTTTCCGCCCTTCAGCCCCGGAGGACCACAGGGCACCAGGATGCCTTTGTAGAGACAAGGGCCGGACTCCGGAAGCGGCGCGGTCTTCGGATCGAAATCGATGTAGTTGGCGACGAAGAGATCCAGGTGTCCGTCCTTGTCGTAGTCGACAAAGGCACAGCCGGTGTTCCAGCGGGATTGGCCATTCGCGGGATTCGTCGTGACACCCGCCTTTGGGGCCACATCGGTGAAGGTTCCATTGCCGTTGTTGTGCCACAGGGCGCAATCGCCCCAGTAGGTGACATACAGGTCGTCAAAGCCGTCATTATCGTAGTCGCCCGCGCACACCCCCTGCCCCCATCCGGTTCGCGCGACACCAGCCTTGATAGTGACATCGGTGAACGTCCCGTCCCGGTTGTTCTTGTACAGCCGGCTGACCGGCGCCTGTCCGGCGGGCCAGTCGGCTTCGAAGCGCGTGCCGTTGACCAGGAAGATGTCGAGCCAGCCATCATTGTCGTAGTCGATGAAAGCGCAACCGCATCCGGTTGTCTCGAGCAAATACGTATTCTTGCGTTCACCAAAAATGGTTGGCGCGTTCAGCCCGGCTTCCCGGGCGACATTGACGAACTGGACGCCCAGTGGGAGGCCCGCGACGAGCTGGTCAAAGGAAAAAACCGGAAGCGTGGCGCACAGAGAGCGGATGAAGCCGCGCCTGGAGACAGGAAGGAACATGCTTAACAAAGATGAGCCCCCGGAGGACCCTGATCCATGTTAGCGAAGCACGGATTGTTGAAGATCTCCAGGGGCGCCAGATCCGCTGGTATCAATGCGAAGCGTATTTCGGGTCGATCTTGGCGGCGAGCGTCATCTCCGCTTCCGCTTCCTGCTTTTTGTTGATTCGATCCAGCGCCACACCCAGGCTGTAATGCAGCGATGCGTCCAGCGGGTTTAGGTTGATGCCCTGTCTGTATAACTGAATAGCTTCTTCATATTGACCCTTGGCGTACAGCGCTCCGCCCCAGTTCAGGTAGGCAGGCGCATAGTCCGGATCGATTTCGAGAGTCCGCTTGTACTCTGGAATTTCCTCTTCACTCTTCATCGCACCGTACGCCAGACCGAGATTGTAATGCGCGCCTTCGTCTTTTGGATAGAGACGTGTCGCGATTTGCAAGATGCCGGCTCCGATATTCGGGTTGCCGCCAACGGAGTAGGCTATGCCTAGATTCGTCAGCGCACGCAGGAAGTTCGGATAAATCTTGAGGGCCTCGATCAATGCAGCGACCGATTCCTGTTGCTTGCCTTCTTTACGCAGCTTTATTGACTCGTTAAACTTTGCATCCGCGTCCTCGCGAAAATTGCGCGTCATGCGCTGCAGGATGACGTACTTTCCGTTCGCCTCGACGACGCCGGAAATCTCTCCGAACTGGAGCTTCAGCGCTGTCGCCGACCACGCTGTATCGAGCTGTCCTGGCTCGAGGTCCCCCATATAGCCGCCGTTGACTCCGGTGGCGCGGTCGAGCGAATTCGCCCGGGCAAGTTCGAAGAACGATGCTCCCGAGAGAAGCTGCTGCCGCATGGCCGACGCTTTTCCCGCATCGTCCAAAACGATCATGCGGAGATAAAGGTGCCTGGGAGTAAGCGTGCTCCGCCATGCCGGATTATGTTCCGCCACTGCGGTCTTCTGCTCAGGGTGGACGCGAATCCAGTGATCGGCCAAATGAAACGCGCCGCGAATGTAGTTCGGCAAATGACATCCAACGCAACCGCTGACCCGGTTTACCGGGCACAGACCCGCATGCTTGATTACCGTGGCGCTATGGCAACGCAAACATGTTTTTTCGCTCTTGGCGACCACCACGGAATGCGGCGCATCCTGATGCGGGCTGTGACAGTCTGTGCAAGCGATCTGACCCCCGCTTTGACGCCAGCACTCGCTGTTTTTCAATCCGGTTATTTGATTGGAAATCAGCAAGTTGACTGGCAGAGGGTCTTCCACGGCGCCAGCGCCCGCATGACATTGCGAGCAGGGCCGCATGCGCTCGGCAACCGGCAGCTTGTCCGGGTTCAGTATGCCCAGGTCTCGCGAGTGTGCAGCGAGCGCGGCTAAATGCGCTTGGCCCGGGCCGTGGCAATCCTCGCAAGCGACGCCGATCTCGGAGCGCGTTCCCAAAATTCGCGGCGCGGTGTGACAAGCGAGGCATCTCTTCTCCAAACTCGGAGTTAAGACGCGGCCAAACGCTTCTTCGTAATTCGATGGCTTCTCTTCGGAAAAACCGAGCTCGAGCGCCAGCCCGTTCTCCAGCACCGAGTGGATGTAGCGGCCTTCGACAAGAGGCGCACGCGGCAGAGGCAAGCCGTCGAGCGCGGGAACGCGGAACAGAAAAGTGACCCCGTGGCGTTTGCCGCCGATGATGCCCTCCACTGGAAATTCGAGCGCTGGCTGGCCGGGCATTTGCACGCGATATTGCAGCTTCTCGCCGGTTCTTTGTACCGCGTATTCGATCAGGGGCTCGGGTCCCTCCGCATGCGTCTCAGAATAGTTCGCCGGCAGTTGATGGGTAGCAAGTGCCTGCCAGGTCCCGGCCATATTGGTTTGGGACTGGGTTCTGGCGATGTCCTTGTGGCAGCCGGCGCATACGTCACTCCCCAGATAGCCGCCTTCGCCGGCAAGCGCGAGCGAGGAGATCATCAGCAGCAGGTAGATCGGACGCACGGGCGCGACCCTATTTGCCTTCACGCTCATGATTTTATCCACCTGCCCCGCATAGGTGGATAGATTTTAGACCACATAAGCACAGAAAGGGCCGGTCGAGCTTGCTGCTCGACCGGCCCTTTTTTTGTTTGAGATTCAGGCGAAGCCTAGAACCGGACGGTGCCGGAGAACTGCAGTGAACGCATATAAGCGCCGCCTGCAAGTCCGGTGATCTGCCCGACGTTCGGGCTCTGCACGTCGGTGTTCGGACCACCCAGGTTGGTGTGGTTGAAGACGTTTCTCGCATCCGTGCGCAGCGTGAAGCCGACGTGCTCGGTCACCTTAAAGGTCTTTCCGAGAGACAGGTCCTGCTGGATGAACCGAGGTCCAATCAGGGTGTTGATCGGGTAGTTGCCGAAGACGTTGGACGCCGGGTACACGTATGGGCCGGTGGAACAGTCTCGGTCGGGACAGCCCAGGAACCACTGAGCGCGGTTCTGCGTTGAGGGATACAAAGCGCCAGAACCCACGTCAGGCCGGTTGTTCGGCCCAGTGTTTGGCTGGGTGTTCGCGCCGTAGTTCTCGAGGCTGGGTGAGAACGGGAAGCCACTGTAGTAGGTGGTGATGCCGCTTAAGGTCCAGCCGCCGAGAGCCATGTCAAGCCCGCGGTTGATATCGGCGCCATAAGTGCGGCCTCGCCCGAAAGGAACATCCCAGACCTCGGAGAAGATCCATTCGTTGTGCGGCAAGACATTGTCAGTGCCATACCCTCCCGAGCGGGGACCGTTAACGTAGTAGTAGTTGCTGTCCCATGGGCTGGCGCCATCGCCATATTGCTGCTCGTAAGTGTAGCTCCCCTGCAGGGTCAAGCCACGATATGCGTTGATCTTGATGGTTGCCTGGAACGAGTTGTAGTCCGCATTGGCGCAGTCGCAGTAATACTGGAGCCCAGTCTCGCCAACGGTTCCAAGGTTGTAGTAAGGATAATTCGATGGGCCGACAGGTTGGCCAGCAATAAAGACTGGCTCATTCGGGTTTGTGGTGTTGCCGCTGACGCCGAGGAAACCGTGACGGCTCATGTTACCGACGTAGCCGGCGGAAACCGCAATATGACCCGTCAACTGACGCTGGATGGTGGCGTTAAACAGATAAACCTGCGGATACGTAGCTGTCGCTGGCCGGAACTTCGGGCTTACGCCAGCCGGCAGAGGGAACGTCCCGTTCGAGCTAACAGCCACGGCGGGTGGTAGAGCCGGGCCTTGCGCGAGAGTAAATACATCCTGGAAGCTGTTCGGCACCGGATAATTCTGATATTCGAGCACTGGCGGATTCTGGGACACGTTGTGGCCGAAGGTAGAACCGAACACGCCCAGATCGTAGCCCCAGCCGAAGCCGGCGCGAACTACCGTCTTCGAATCGATCTGGTAGGCGGCGCCGAAGCGCGGCGCGAAGTCGTGGTAGTTGGCGGTTTGGATGCCATGGTTGGAGACGCCACCCTCGCCGAACACATACATCAAGCCATTCGCGAGGTCAAACGTGGCGCCATTGCCAGGAGCGGTGCTTTCTGGCTGAACGATTTCCCAACGTATGCCGATATTGAGGGTCAGCTTGGACGTCGGGCGCCATTCGTCCGTGCCGTAAAAGTAGAGGCGCGGTTGATGTTCCGAGGCGTTTGTCGAAGAACTGTAGTATCGATCGAAGCCACTCACCTCACCCAGCAGGAAAGTCGCCAGGCCTACGCCTGTAGCGCCAGTTCCGGCGCCGACAGAGGAGACGTCGCCGGTGTTGCTGGCGTTGAAGGTCAATTCACCAGCGCGGTGGCTATCGGAGGGCACGCGGAGGTTTTCGGCAAAACGAATATCCGCACCCACCTTGATCGTATGCTTCCCAATGGTCTTGCTGAGGTTATCCACGAATTCGAACTGGTGCTCGGTCTCCGTCAGCGGGCAATTGCACTGATTGGTGCCGAGAGCGTAACCCAGTTGCATCGGATCATTGGGGCTAGTGATGTCGAAATACGGCATACCGGAAGCATAAGTACTGTTGATGTTCAGGCCGGGGATGCCGGCGGTGGTAGCCGGCGTAGTACCGTAGCCATTCGGAACATCGAACACGTGATAACGTTCCCAGCCGAACCGGAACTCATTGATCAGGGTCGAGCTGATGGTATCGGTCCAGCCGAGTGCCAAGCTCTGGTTCAAAGCTTGAGAGTCTCCGGCATAGTTGACGAAATCGGGACCACCTGCCAACGAGCCAAACGCGCCAGGCGCTTGCTCGGTGAACGCAGCATAGCTATACCGGCCGAAAATGGTGTTCTTATCGTTGAGGTAGTAGTCTTCGCGCGTATCCCAATTGTTGCCGGTGATTGCCACATTACCATCTTCGGCAAAGTTGTTCATGAAAGGCGCGCCGGCAATCTGCTCATAGTTCGCTGGCAGGAAGTAGGCCATAATGGCTGCTGCCTGCGGGCTGATTTGGCTGCCCGGAATGGTGTTGTTCATGAAGGGGATACGGCCGACGCCGGTGGCGGCATTCCCCGTATTGGGCTGATAAATCTGGTAGGAGGAATTGTAATTCAGCCAGTCGCTGAAGTTGCCGGTGCGGTTCAAGGCGTCGGGCGTGCTAGTCACGATCGAACCGCCCTGCGATTGCCGGTTCAACTGTGCGTCGCCAAAGAAGAATAGCTTGTTCCTCTTGATCGGACCGCCGATTGCGCCGCCGAACTGGTTCTGGCGGTACACAGGAGCGGCAAGGCCGGTAAACGGGTTCGCGGCGAAGGTGACAAAGCCGGGCGTATTGATCTGCAAATTCTCGAACGCTGCGCCGTGGAATTCGTTCGTGCCGGACTTCGTCGAGTAGGTGTTGGTGCCACCGGCGACGTAGGAATATTCGGCCGAGTAGTTCTGGGTAGCCTGCTTAATTTCGGAGAGCGATTCGATGTTGGGGTTGATGACGATGATGCCGAGAATAGGATCCTGGTTCGTGGTGCCGTCGAGCTCATAACCCATCTGGGAGAAGAGCAGGCCGTTCACGACCATCTGGATGCTGTTCTGCGGGTTCTCGTCCGAAGCGTGCTGCCAGCCGAGCTTCGCGGTGCCGGGTTCCAGCAACGTCATGGACTGAACGTTGCGGGAGATAACGGGCAAGTTTTCGATTTGTTTTTCGTTGAACGTCTCCGAGACGTCAGCGCGATCCGACTGGAGAAGCGGCGCCGCAGCCGTGACTTCGACTTCCGTTGTGACGTCACCAACCTTCAGGCCAACGTCGTAACGAGCCGCTGCGTCCACCTCTACGTTGATGATGTCGGAAGAGACCTTCTGAAAGCCGGCCGCTTCAATCGTGACCTTGTATGGGTCAGGAACTAATTGGCTCTTGTTGTAGTTGCCGGAAGCATCCGTATTGACTACAAACACCGTCCCCTTACTTGTGTCTGTAATTGTGATTTTGGCATTGTTGACCGCTGCGCCCGAGGCGTCTGTGATCGTGCCGTAAATGCTGCCGAATACCTGCTGAGCAACGGCTGTGGAAGCCACTACAAACAAGAGGACTAAAACGGCAAAAACCCCTGTGCGTACCCTCACCATAATTCTTTCTTCTCCTTGGAAGATGGATCAAAACTTAGGCACGACCCCTAATCTCCTTCGTGCCGCATAACTTGGAGTTTTGTCCAGAAACAGAATAGCAGAAATCTGCTAATGTCATCACACTATGGAGTTAATCAATAGAGGGTAGCCGGGTTTAACACCGAGGACGGTGTGTAACGATGATTTTCGGGATTATTTTGCCAGTAATATCAATGACTTCCGTTTTCAAGAGACCCGATTTCCCATTTCGGAAGGCTGGCTTTCGCGCCCGAAGGCGAGGCGCGCGTTCGCAACCGAGCCGCTCATCGAAGGGGGCGTGGATCCCGATGGCTTTGATCGTCTGGGCGCGTCGTCGTACATCTGGAGCAATGCGGACACTTGGCCGCCAGGGGAAGCCATACTTGCGCGGGCGCAGGCGAAACCGGTAGAAATACGCATAAAAGGCCCGCCAGCAAGGCCCATAGCGACGGATGGGGGGCGCAGCTCAGTTATTCTTCAGTTGTGCCTTGCGCCTGCGAGAACACGTTTCGCAACACGTTTCGCAACCCAGTTTGACTTCAACGCAAATCCGGTCGTCTGCCAGTATACTGAATGACGACGATCGAGTGTGACAACTCACTTGCCGGGTAGTCTTTCGAGCGGGTGGGGTGTAGAGGCCAGCAAGCGGCTGATAATATTAGTGCTACATTAATGCGTAACATCTGTAACAGCGAAGGCGGAGGACCGCTGCTGTTACACGTTACCAAATGTTTCAGGGGCCAATCATGCCCTCGCGCAACACTGGCCGGCCTGTCGACGCCACACGCTCGATGATGTCGGCCGCGCGGCTGAGGCCGTTCCGTTCCGCAAGGATGCGTTGAAACCGTTTGGCCGATTCTCGAAAGGTAGCGTTGCCGAGCACGGTCTCGATGGCAATGCCAAGGCGCGTAGAATCGCATTCGGAGGCGCGAATACGCACGCCCGTGCCGGTCCATTCGATCCGAGCCGAGACTCCGTGTTGATCGTGGGCGATCGGAACCGCAACCATCGGGACCCCAGCCGCAAGGCTTTCGAGCGTAGAGTTCATGCCGGCATGGGTGATCATAAGGACAGCTTGTTTAAGAATGTCCAATTGCGGAGCAAAGGGAACAAGCAGCAGATTTTCCGGCAGATCCTCCGGAAGCCCTCCTGCTTCCGCGCCACCGAGTGAAAGGACAACCTGCGCGTCCAGGCGCGCCGCGACATTGGCGACGGCCTCATACAAGTGCCGATTCCGATTCTGCGTCGTGCCGAAACTCGCGTAGATCAAGGGCTTTCCGTTCAGCCGGTCCCAGGGGAAAGGTGTTGACGGACGATCGGACGGGCGGGCGAACGGTCCCGTAAAGTGGAAACACGCGGGCAGGTTCCGGCGCGGAAACTCGAATTCCGCGGGCTGCTGGGTGATCTGCGCCAAGCCGGACCAAAGGGTGTCGAAGCTGAACGGGCTCATCCCCGCTTCGATCCGGCGTGCCCCGATGTAATCGCGGAAAGGCTTGCTGGTCGCGAGAAGTGCCTCGTTAGAACGGCGGTCGCGCTCGATGACGAGAGGGTCGTCGGTGTAGATCTCGCCGCTGAATCCAGGCACGCCGTCCTCAATGTGCCGCATCAGCCCGACGATCACCGACACAAACGGAGCCTGCATGCAGGCCGCCAGCGTCGATGCGGCATAATCCATGTGGTCTACCACCCACAAGTCCAGCCCGGCTTTTTCTATCACGGGTCCGGCAGTGGTGAACAAGGCGTCGGCCTGGGAAATCAGAATGTCCAGGCCTGCCCGGCTCGCGGGCAGGCCTTCGAGCCGGCTCATCTCGCGGTAACGCTCGGCGAACGTGCCTGCCGGATACTCGCGCTCGCCAAAAGCCTCGAAGTGGAACCCGCGATTCCGAACCGGTTCTGCGAAATCGGCTACCTGAAAGAAAGTAATCTGGTGCCCTCGGTTTATCAGTTCCCGAGCCAGCGTGGCAAAAGGATTAAGATGCCCAATCCAGGGCAGACAGAACATTCCCAAACGAGCCATGGCATGCGTACGAAGTGGATGCGGCACCCGAGAGCGCCAGCGGCGAACAGTCTAACATGGCGAGCGGCGATTGCGGCTCTTAGGGTAGCATCGCTAACCAACGCCCGGCGCATTGGTTATGCTCTAAATTCGCATGCATTGCCCCAAGCTCATTCGTTACGTTCTCCCTGCGTTCCTTTTTTCATGCGGGGTATTTGCTGCGAATGAGTCGGCTTCGTGGTCTGGCGTCTTGCGCGATGCCTCCGGACAATATGTCGCTGGGGCGCGAATTGAACTTCGCGGCTTGGAGGCTGGAGACGCCGCAGTGGCTACAAGCGCCACCAGTGCGCAAGGAGAGTTCGCCTTTCGCGATCTCGCGGTGGGCAGTTACAAGGTTTCCGTAAGCATCGGAGAGAAGAAGATAACGCTGTCGGATCCGTTGACTTTCGCAAGCGGGGTTGCGCGGACCGAATCGCTTCAAATCAAAACCGATGGCAGCCTGGCTCTGAAAGCGCCGCCGGCTAGTGCGGGGGAATCGTCGGGAGGCGCGCAACTGTCGGGTAACCAGGTGTCGGCTCTTCCGCTCAACAAGCGCGACTTCAGCCAGTTGCTGCTGCTGGCCACGGGCACCCAGACCGATTCGAACGATGCCGCGAATTTCACGCAGCAGTTCAGCGTGAATGGCCAGCGCGGCAGCGCCACGGTTTTTTCCATGGACGGCGCGGATACCACCGATCCGGAACTGGGTGGCGCAACGCTTACGAATTTCAACGTGGATGCGATCGAGGATATTGAATCAAACTCCGGCGTGATGCCCGCGGAAGTGGGGCACGGCGCGGCCGGCTATACGGCGGTGAAGACGAAAGCGGGAACGAACGACTTGCACGGGTCGGTGTTCGAGTTCGTTCGCAACGCCGCCTTCGACGCGCGTAACTTCTTCGATCTGCGCTCTGCCGCACAGCCCGGGCGAATCCCGCCGTTTCAACGGAACGAGTTTGGCATCACGAATGGAGGCCCGGTGGTGGTTCCCGGAGTCTATGACGGAAGGAACCGCACGTTTTATTTCGTCGAATGGCAGGGCTTCCGTCAGGAGATGGGCACAACGCAGGTGATTCCGGTGCCGTCGCTGGCCGACAGGAAGGGGCTGGATACGTCGGCGTTTCCCGGAGACACGCTGATTGTGCCGATCAATCCGGCCATTGCGAAAATCATGGCGAGTTATCCTCTGCCGAATGACCCCGGGGGCTCTTACGGCGACCGGACTTACGAGATCTCGTCGAAGGTAGCCACGGATTCCGATCAGGCTTCGTTGCGGCTCGACCACAAGCTGACGGCGAAAGACCAGTTGTTCGCCCGTTTCACTTTTGACAACACGATTGGCCCGGTAACCAATCCGAGCCAAACGGCCATCGATCCGACATTCGGCATCCAGTTTCTCGACCGGCAGCGCAACGCGGCGCTAAGCTACACGCGCACCGTGAGCCCGCAGGTTGTGCTCGACACCTCGCTCGGCTTCATCCGCTCGACGCCGATTTTCCCCGCCGGCAACCACACGCAGCCCGCGATGACGTTTGGCGACGGATTGTATGAAGGCTACGATACGGCGGCGGGCCAGATTCTTGGAGCGTTTGGCAACCTGTTTCAGTTGCGGCAAACGGTTTCGTGGAAGCGCGGGGCGCACAGCCTGAAGTTCGGCGCGGAAGTGCGGCTGAACCGGGACACCACGGTATTCGGCACTTTCCCCAACGGCCTGTACACCTTCGGAGGCGGTGCGTCTTACTCGCCGGCGCCAATCGAATCTTTGAGCGGAGCGCACGACATTCCGGTGGGCGGCCTGCTGCCGGATTCGCTGACGGCGTTCCTCACTGCGTCGCCGTTCTCCTACACTGCCTCGGAGGCTCCGCCGCTTTTTGCGCAAGGCCAGCACATTGGCGACAGCGCGGTCGACAGAGAAGCTTACAATTTCTTCGCGCA
>Ga0181537_10000799_pt1 | contig 29278 bp, 13 predicted proteins | sample PEATcosm2014_Bin_39_FD_119765 | JGI IMG/M metagenome (GOLD analysis project Ga0181537, IMG submission 119765) | Peatland microbial communities from MTU Mesocosm Facility, Houghton, MI, USA - PEATcosm2014_Bin23_10_metaG | ecosystem: Environmental > Terrestrial > Soil > Wetlands > Peat | place...
GACGGTCACCGAGAAGGTCGCCGGAACGCCGGCAGGGTACTCCGACTGGGCATGAAGCACCACGCTTGTGTCCGCCGCAACCGGCACCGGGCACACGAATTCGCGGATGCCGAGGTAGTAGGGTACGCCGGGCAGGCGGTCGGGGAGCTCGAAGTGGGCCGTCCGCGCCGGGTTGGTGAGCAGGTATACCCCCGGCCTGATCGCGAAGCTCCGGCCCGCGCTGGCCGTCACAAACCCGTTCCCGTCGTCCAGGGCCTCGATCTTGAAGGAGTCGCCGAGGTCCGGAAGGTCGATGCTCATCGGCCAGGTGCGACGGATGAGGCGGAAAACCGGTCGATCCGCCCGCACCGGAGCGAATGGATCATCGACCTGGAGCGAGTCGGGATAGACCTCAAGGCGCCATGCTCCGTCCCCGAGCCTGTCGAGGAAGTAGAGCCCGGTTCCCTCGTAATGGACCACCGGGGACGATCCGAAGCCGACGATTCGCCGCAGCTTCTCGGGGGTGGGGGGGCGGCTTGCGGTGTTGTTCGAGTAGTAGAAGAGGTCCGCCGAAACCAGTTCGCTCAGGTTCTCCTCGTAGCTGACCCGGAAGTCGCCGAAGCGCATGTTTCCGGGGTAGGCGCCGACCGGCGTCATCCTGGGGATCCTGCGCATGACCTGGCTCGCGATGATCGCGCTCGCGGCCTTCTGCGGCGTGTAGACCATGTTCAGGCAGTGGGTCTGCCAGCCGAGGTTGGTGGGGGCGGTCGCGAGCATGTCGTAGGAGAACATGGCGGCAAACTGGGCCCCGACCGAGCGGAAGGTCCGCACCATCGCGGGGTAATGGTACCCGCTCATCACGTCGGGCATGTCGTACTCGTAGACGATGCGCGGCCTTCCCTGGAGCTCGGGTGCGAGCATCGGGGAGTAATCCTCGACCGTGCGCAGGAAGCTGCCCCGTTGCTGATGGCCCGCGACGAGGCCGGAGGGATACCACGCGAAGCTCGCCCCATCGGCCCTCGACGCGGCGATCGCGGGAGCCATCGCGAAGTCCTGGCTCAGGTTGAAGAACGTGATCTTGCTGCAACCGGCATCGTGCACCGCGTCAACGAGAGCGTTTATGTAGGAGACCGACCCCTCGAAGTCCTCCGGATGATGCGCCGGCTCGTTGATCGGCTCGACGAAGCAGATGTAGGGCTCGTCCTTGAGCGCCAGCTTCGTGTACGGGTTCACGTGGTTGAGCAGCTGCTTCAGGTAGTTCACCTGGGCGGCGATGGCCTTGGGATTCGTGCCCAGCTCCTCCTTCTTGAAGAACCGCGAGAATCCGACGGCGGACGGGTCGTCGGGACCCGGCCACATCGAGCTGTAGGTGACGATGGGGCTCAGCAGCATGTGCATGTCCCTGCGCTTGGCCTGGAAGATCAGGTAGTCGAGCAGGTCCAGGTGGTCGTTCGCCACGAGGTTGCCGTCCTTGTCGCAGCACTCCCAGTCGCCCCAGAAGCTCAGGCGCAGCGCGTCCCATCCCATCCGGGCGAAATGCGTCATGTCCTGCTCGATCAGCTTCTTTCTGTCGGCGCCGACGACTCCCGCGGCGCGATAGTCCGACGCCGAGGGAAGGCAGTAGTTCGCCCCCAGCATAGCGACCTCCACGTTCGAGGTCCTCCAACGAAGCACGCCTGCGAGGTCGACGTAGATCAGCTCCTTGGAGCCCGCCTCGGCCGGCTGGCCCCATAGGCCCGCCGCACAGGCGCAGGCCGCGAGGAGGAGCGTGATCGTTCGCGCCTTCACGGCTGGTTTATTTCGCGGCCGGCGCGGCGGGATTCGAAAGGAATCCGCCCGTGCGCATCCACGTCATGAACAGCGGCATCCACGAATAGACCGATTTGTCCTCGTCCCGGATGCCGAAGCCGTGGCCGCCCGTCGAGTAGATGTGCAGCTCGGCCCAGACCCCCGCGGCCGAGAGGTTCGTGTAGAGCTGCACCATACCGGAGGTGAGCCCGAACTGGTCGTTGGACGCGCCGCACAGGAATGCCGGAGGAGTCTGCAGGGTGAGGGCGGGCTGTTCGCGGGGGAGGCCGGGGTAGAAAAGGCCCTGGAAATCCGGCCTGCAGCTGAGCGCATCCACGGCGTCGTGCGAGCCGACCACCGGGGTGTCGAATCGGGTCGCGGCGAGGAAGGCCACCTCGCCGCCCGCCGAGAATCCCATGATCCCGACCGCGGCGGGATTGACACCCCATTCCTTGGCTCGGCTGCGGACCGTACGAATCGCCCGCTGGGCATCCATGAGGGATTCGCGCTCGACGGTGTAGGGCGAACCCTCCGCCCGGGCCAGGCGGTACTCGAGGATGAAGGTCGCGACCCCGTGCTCGGAGAACCATTTTCCGACGGCATACCCCTCGTGCTCCATCGCAAGGTTGCGGTGTCCGCCGCCCGGGCACACGACGATGGCGGCGCCTGTCGCCTTGTCCGGCGGCGGGAGGAAGGGGATGATCGCCGGGACGTGGATGTCGGTGAGCACCGAGTACCACGTGGTCTTGTAGTTCTCCCAGCGCGCCTTGGGGCGCGCCGTCATGCCCTCCGAGCCGGGGGCCCCCCCCGCCCAGAGGGGGATCGCCGGCGGCAGGTTGGAGAACGTGGGGTCCGCCGTCGGCTGCACGTGGACCTCGGGGTCGCCCCGGCTCACCTGGGAAAGGGCCGAAAGGAACAGGACCAGTGCTGCAAGCTTCAATCGTTCTTTCATGGTGGGGGTTCCTTCGAAGGGCCTTCGCTGGGTTCGGGTCGGGGTTTGCGGGCAGCGCGGCCCATTTGGGAACGCGCCGCCTCGTGTCTTTCCCTCCCGCCGCCGCAACGCGAGCCTCTTTTTCTCGGCGTCAGGGAAGGGCGGCGTCGGGATAGATCGCGATCTGGTGGTTTCGCACCTGCGGCGCCACCGCCTGTCCCTCCACCTTCGAGACGATCTTGCCGGTCTGCTGCAGAGGCATGTGGCAGTCGACGCAGCGGTTGTCGATCGCATGGCCCATCGCCTTGAATTTGCCGCAGCTCTCGAGCTTGTGGCACGTCATGCAGACGCTGGAAAACGAGTCGGCGTCGCGCTGCGGCGCGTGGACGTTGTGGCAGGTGATGCACGTGAGGGTCGTCGTGGACTGGAAGCAGCGGCTTTTCTCGAGGAGCTGGACCTGGCTTGCGTGGACATCGATGTGGTCCGACGGCTCATACTTGGCGAAGGCGAGGAAATGGAACAGCTCGTCGCCCGGCGTGAACGTTCCCGATGGGGCGGTCGGCTGGCCGGCGCCCGCGTGGCAGAGCGCGCAGACGTCGATCTGGCGCGCCCGGGACAGCCTGGCGGGGTTCACGATCGCGGTGTCGGCGGGAGACTTCGGGGACGCGGCGGATTGGAACCGCGCGATGTGCTCGCTTCCGGGGCCGTGGCACCGTTCGCAGGAGATCCCGAGGACTAGCCCGGCGGCCTTGAAGCGGTTGTCGGGCGGCGCGTTGATCTCGAAGGAGTTGGCGTGGCACTCGAGGCAGCGCGGAAGGATCGGCCGGTCGAACTCGGCCGTGCCGTCGGTGTATCCCGGGCTGTTGACCCAGGCGTCGAGGCCGGTCCAGTACGACACCGGGAGTTCGAAGAGCTGGTCCTCGTTCCAGTACAGGTACGTCTGTCCCTTGCGCCCCGACCCGACGACGATGTCGAAGCGCTCCGTGCGGCTCAGCTCCTCGGTCGCCGAGGTCCGCATGTGCGCGGTCACGAAATACCCCTTCTCGAGCGCCTCCATGACGAAGACCAGGTTGGGGTTCACGGTGTTCAGCTTGTTGGAGCCCTCGGTGAACTTCCCGCGGATCGTCTCGGCGGAGGGAAGGCTCGATGTCTTCGCATGGGCCGTCTCATGGAACGAATGCACCTTTTCCTGGTGGCAGGCGGCGCAGGCCTGGTCCCCGACCAGGTGTGCCTTCGCCTTCCACGCCGTCGCCGCCGAGGGGAGCGTGATCGCCGCGTCCTGGGAGCGCAGCGCGACGGCAAGGCAATAGAGCGCGATCGCCGCTCCGCCCCGCAGGCGCCGGGCACGCTCGTTCGATGAGAGCTTCGTCTCGCGTGCGGGGCGCATCGGGAATAACTGCGTCGGGGCCTGCGGGCTTTCAACCCCTAATCGCCGCGCCTGCGAGGGCCTTCTTGACGGACCGCGCGCGCCGACCGAGTCTCGTCGGATGCGGACGCGGTTGCCTTCATTCCTCGTTCTCCTCGGACTCACGCTGGCACCGGCAGCCGCCCGCGCGCAGATCGGGGCCGTCCAGAACATCGCGCCCGGCGTGTACTTTCACGAGGGGGATCCCCGGCTGGGGACCTGCAACAACGGATGGGTCGTGATGAACGAATACGTCGTCGTGGTCGATGCGAACTACCCCGTGGGGGCAAAGGTGCTCGTCCCCAAGGTGCGCGCGACCTCGTACAAGCCGGTGCGCTTCGTCATCGACACCCACTTCCACCCGGACCACTCATTCGGCAACGAGGTATGGGCCGAGCTGGGCGCGATCCCGGTGGCGCAGGTGAACGCGTTCGAGGAGTTGGCGTCGAATGGAGCCGCGATGTGGGAGCTGTCGGCGAAGGCGCGCCCCGACGTCGCGGCGAGCAGCCTCAGGCTGCCGGGCATGACCTATACAGACTCGCTCGCGTTCGACGATGGGGGCCACCGGGTCGAGCTGCGCTGGCCCGGGCACGCCCACACCCGCGGCGACACGCTGGTCTGGCTTCCACGGGAGCGGATACTGTTTACCGGCGACGTTTGCGTGAACGGTTCCTATAACTACATCCACGACAGCTTTGTCGGGGACTGGATCAATGTCCTCGAGTCCGCGAAGAAGCTCGGTGCGGTCAAGGTCTGCCCAGGCCATGGTCCGATCGGCGGCCCGGAGATCATCGCCGACCAGGAGGCGTATTTTGCCGCGCTTATGAGGGGTGTCCGGGACTTGATCGGCTCCGGTAAGTCGGCAGCAGAGGCCGAGGCGGCCGCGCCGGGACTCGCCGCCGAGCTGAAGAAGGACCGGCAGATCGTGCGGTATGTCCCGTCCGACGTGTACTTCACGGCGCACGTGCAGCGGGTCTATGCCGAAATTGCCGGCGCCGGCACTCACTGAGCGCGCCGACGTTTTTCACTTCGCTTTTCCTTCCTTCTGCCGTACATGGACCGGAACGACCGGCCGCCGCGGCCGTCAATCCTCACCATGGGACGACTCGCTACATCCGCCTTCGCCGCGCTCGCCGCGGGCTTCGGATTCGCCCACGGGCTGCGAGCGGAGGGATTCGACCCGGTCGCCGTGGCTGCGGGTGCCGACGCGGGCTATGTCCAGAGGAAGTTTGCCGCGGACGGCAAGGCGCCGCGTTCCGAAACCTACCTGTTCGCAAAGGGGAGCCACTTTGGAGGGTACCTGCGCGACCCCTCGCTCGAGCATGAGCAGTTCATGGCCATCGCCCAGACGCTGGCGCCCGACCTTGCCGAGCAGCGCTTCTTCCCCGCGCCCGCCTCCAAGGTCGCCGACCTGTTGATCGTCATCCACTGGGGCCTCACCTCCGTCGAGAATGACACTGCAAACTCCGATGCCGAGAGCCTCATGAAGGACCTCGGCACCCAGGGCTCGGGAAAGCAGGACATGGACCGCATCAACCAGGACCTGGACTTCATGCGGGCGAACTCCGCCCTGTCCTCCCAGGGGCCCGAGGCGAACGCGCAGCTGCTCGGCTTCTCATCGGAGCTCAAGAGCGAGGAATACAAGAGTATCGCGACGGCGACCGGGGCGACCTACCTGGACCATGTGCTGCGCGACGATCTCATGGACGACCGTTATTTCGTGATCCTCATGGCCTACGACATGAAGTCGCTAAGGGTCGGGGATAAGGGCAGGAAGCCAAAGCTGCTCTGGTCGACCCATTTCAGCATGCGGGCTGTCGGGCACAGCTTTACGGCGGCGTTGCCGATCATGGGCAAGGCGGCCTCGGGATACTTCGGGCACCAGGTCGACCAGCTGGTCCTGGACGCGGGCACCGTGCCCGAGGGCAAGGTCGAGGTCGGTGAGCCGAGGACGGTCGAGGAAAAGAAGAACTAGCGGACCCGCCTACGGGAACTCGAGGGTAAGGAGCGACACCGCCCGGCGCGGAAGGGCTATGTCGAGGGCGGCTTGGCCCGCCTCGACGGCGACTTTGTCGGCGGTCTCAAGCGTCGCAAGTCGGCCCGCTTCCTTTAGCTGGGCATACTGGAGGTCGGTCGGGGCCGGCGGGCTGCCCATTTGCCTCCAAAGCGTGAAGGCGTTGCTGTGGGTGTCGTCGACGCGGTAGTGCACGAGGCGCGCGGAACCCGAGGCCATGGGAAGGTGAGAAAGGAGCAGGTGCACTTTCGCCTCAGGGCCCGCGACATCGTCGTCATGGTAGTGCCACAGGAGCACGCAGAGCTTTCGGCCCTCGAGGCTTGAGAGGCCGGCCACATCGGGAGCCCCGCGCACGCCGCCGCTCATGATGGCCTCCATCGGCACCTCCGCCGTGCTCGTTGTCTCCACCCGCTTGCCTCCCATCCGGCTGAACATCCTGAAGACGTCCAGCACCGGCAGGTCGATCCCGTTGGTCGATAGGACCCGCTGCCCTGCGAAGTAGGGCTGGTCCTCGAACTCGAACGCCCACGTCAGGGCTCCCTCGAGGTTGACGCCGTTCCTGTCGGCGAGCGCGTATTCCCGGGCGACGCTCGCGGCGGTGTAGCTCGAGTACATGGCGCCGGTGCGGTAGCCGAGCTTGGCGCCCAGGCATGCCGCGCATCCGTCGGGATCGGACTCGCCGATGACGATGGGCTTGCCCCTGAGCTCGGGAACGGCCGCGATCATGCCGAAGCCCCGGTTGATCTCGGCGAGCTGGGCGGAGATTCCCAGGCGGACATGGCCGTCGACGAAGCTCGGCTGGCCCTTGGCGTGGAACGAAAGGAAGTCTGTCGGCGTTCCCGCCGACCCTGTGGCGTAGTTATTGCCGCGGGCGCAGTGGGCCAGGAAGCCCTCCATGAACTTGCCCCCGCTTCCGGCGACGTCGGGGCCGCCGACCCGCGCTGTCGGAAGGGCCCGGCGCACGGCGTCCACCGCGTAATCGTGGAGCTTGTAGAATTCCTCCGGGGACGCGTGCCAGTAGGAGGATCCGTTGGGCTCGTTCCACACCTCCCAGTACCAGCGCTCTACCTCTTCGCGGCCGTAACGCTCCACGCAGTGGCTGACCCAGCTGTACACCAGCTGCGCCCACTTCGCATAATCCTTGGGCGGGTAGGCCCAGCCGGTGCCGATCACGTCGTAATTGAGGCCGGGGCGCCATTCGTGCTGGTAGGGCTCGGGGTGGGTGGAGAGCGCCTCGGGCATGAACCCGATCTGCGCGTAGGGACGCACGCCCCGCGCGCGGTAGGTGTCAAAGATCCGGTCGAGGATCGTCCAGTCGTAGACCGGCCGGCCGGCAGCGTCCTCGGTGTAGGCATTTGTGCTGCCCCACTTGAGCGCGGGGGTGCCGTCGCCCGTGCAGAGCAGGTTGTGGCTGCGGAAGAACACCTCCTGCGGGCGGAGCTCCCCGAGCTCGGAGAGAAGCCGCCTGCCATCCTTCATCGTCGCATAGTTCGGCTCGTCGGCCCCGAAGAACCTCCAGATGGGCTTCATCTCGCCGATGGCATGGGAGGCGTCCACGCTCACCGTGACGGGGAAGGACGCGCTGGGTGCGGGCTCCGCCGCGAGGAGGGGCATGACGGCTGCGAGCGCGACTGAGAGGATGATCCGGGGCGTCATCGGGGGTAGGTACCGCGGGGATTGGGCCTCTTTGTAGGCCGTCCCAAGGACGGCACGAAGCTTACCGCACTTGACCGTAACGCAGAAGTCGGAAATGGGTGGGCTGCCGCCCCAATGCCTGGAATCACCCTCAAGGACATCGCGCGCACGCTCGGTTACTCGAAGAACACCATCTCCCTCGCGCTGCGGGGCAGCCCCCAGATTCCCGCGGTCACGAGGCGCAAGGTGGAGGCCGAGGCCGAACGCCTCGGCTACCGCCCCAACGCGGTTGTTTCCCAGCTGATGGCCCAGCTGCGCTCCGCGCGCACGAGCCGGCTCCAGGCGAAGCTGGCGCTTGTGAACGCGAACCTGGACCCCGGGGCCTTCCACGGTCATCCCACGGTCCCGATCTACGTCGAGGGCTGCGAGAAGAGGGCCGCCAGCCTCGGGTACGACTTCGACCGTTTCTGGCTGCACGACCCGGAGCTGACGGCGAGCCGCTGGCTTAGGATACTCACCGCCCGCGGAATCAAGGGCCTGGTGCTCGTCGGCCTTATGGACACGAACCACCTGCCCGCGCAGCTTGAGCCCATCTGGACCAAGTTTCCCTGCGTGGTGACCGGCGTGCGCACGCGCGACCCCGCCCTGTCATTCTGCTGCGTGGACCACTACAACCTGGCGCTTCTTGCCTTCGAGCGCGCGCTGGCGCTCGGCTACCGGCGCCCCGGGCTTGTCCTCGATGACGTGATAGATTCGCTCGTGGAGCGGCGCTTCTCGGCGGGATACCTGACAGGGCAGCGCCTGCTCCCCGCCTCGCAACGGGTCCCGGTATTCGGCGACGTGAACGGCCCCGGGCGCGCCGAGATGCTCCGGGCCTGGCTCGACCGCCACCGGCCCGACGTCATCTTCACGCTCTACAACAGTGTCCTCGGTTGGCTCAAGGCGGCGGGACTCAGGATCCCAGAAGACATCGGCGTCATTCAGCTGGAATGGCGGTCCTCACGCCCGGACATCGCGGGGATGAACCAGCACAACCGGGTCTCAGGGGAGGCGGCCGTCGACATGGTCGTCAGCCAGATCCACAACAACGAGCCGGGCGTGCAGGAATACCCGCGCTCGACGATGATCGGCGCGACCTGGGTGGACGGGCCTACGGTTCGCCCGCAGGCCGCGCCCGCGAAGGGGCGAAGGCCCGCGGGGCGCAAGAAGCGCTAGGCGGCAGAAACCCTCAGAGCTCGAGCACGACGACCGACATCGCCGGAAGGACCACGCTCAGCTTGCCTCCGGATACCGTCGCCCCGGTGAAAGCAACGGGCTCGACGGTGTGCGGCTTGTCGAAGGTGTTGTGCGAGGTCATCTCCGGCGCGGTGAGGATCCGGCCCGTCGGGGCCCTGAGTTCCTCGCCGCTCAGGGTGCACGCGACCGTCACCGGCGCGTCGGGGTTGGTGTTAACGAGCGAGATGTGGATCTTGCCCGCCGCGTCGCGGGAGGCCGACGCGCTTACGGTGGGAATCGCCTCGGTCGTCTGCGAAAGGTTGGGGGTCTTAAGCACGATCGGGAGGGACGTCGCGTCCTGGTGGACCCGGAACATCTCGAAGACGTGGTACGTGGGCGTGAGCACGATTTTCTCGTTGTCGGTGAGGATCATTGCCTGGAGGACGTTCACCATCTGGGCTATGTTCGCCATGGTCACGCGGTCGGCGTGCGCCTGGAAGATGTGGAGGGTGAGGGCCGCCACGAGCGCGTCGCGCAGGGAGTTCTGCTGGTAGAGGAAGCCGGGGTTGGTGCCGGGCTCGACATCCGTCCAGACGCCCCATTCGTCGACGGCGAGGCCGACCCGCTTCGTGGGGTCGTACTTGTCCATGATCGTCGAATGCTTGGTGATCAGCTCGTCGATCTTGATCCCGCGGAAGAGAGTGTCGAAATACTGATCCCTGCCGAACATCGTCGCGGAGCCCTTCTTAGCCCAGTCGCCCGTGGGGAGGGTGTAGTAATGGAGCGAAAGACCATTCGCCTGCTTTCCCGCGATCTTCATCACGGTGTCGGTCCAGTCGTAGTCGGTGTCGCTCGAGCCGCAGGCGACGCGGTAGATCGGGTTGTCGCGGTCGTAGTCCTTGATGAAGGTGTTGTAGCGGCGGAAGTTGTCGGCCGAGAACTCGGGCCGCATGCTGCCGCCGCAGCCCCAGCTCTCGTTGCCGACGGCGATGTAGTGGACCTTCCAAGGCTTGTCGCGGCCGTTGGCGCGCCGCAGGTTGGCCATGGGCGAGCTCGCATCGGAGGTCATGTATTCAACCCACTCCATGGCTTCCTGCACCGTGCCGCTCCCGACGTTCACGCAGACGTAGGGCTCGATGCCGAGCATCTCGCACATGTCGAGGAACTCGTGCGTGCCGAAGGCATTATTCTCGACGACGCCGCCCCAGTGAGAGTTGTACATAGACGGTCGCTTTTCGCGGGGGCCGATGCCGTCCTTCCAGTGGTACTCGTCGGCGAAGCAGCCGCCCGGCCACCGCAGGATCGGCACATGGAGGTTCTTAAGGGCCTCCAGCACCGCCGTGTTGTAGCCCTTGGTATTGGGTACGGGTGAATCCGGGCCGACCCAGATGCCGTCGTAGATGCAGTGGCCGAGATGCTCGGAGAACTGCCCGTAGATGTTGCGGTTGATGACGGGGCCGGACTGGTCGGCCCGGACCGTGAGCAGCGTGTCCGAATCCGCCGCCGCGAATGCGGGGGAGGCGAGCAGGGCGAGCATCGCGGCCCCGCGGAGTAGGGGTAGGGTCATGCCTGTTGTCGTAGGGACAGGGCCCGGGGAAACGAACCTATCGTTACTTGACAGTAACTCCCCTGGGGCGCTCAGGCTTCAATCATCGCCTTGATGACGCCCGTCTCGGGGCGCGCCCACGCGGGGAAAGCGGCGACGACGCCGGAGAGCGGGGCCCGGTGGGTGATCCAGGGGGACGTGTCGATGCGCCCGGCTTCGATGAGGCGGATGATGCGCGTGAAGTCCCCGGGAAGGGCGTTGCGGCTTGCGAGCAGCGTTAGCTCGCGCCGGTGGAAGCTGGGGTCGTTGAAGGCGACGTCGCCCTGGAACAGCCCGACGAACACCAGGCGGCCGCCCGGTGCAGGGAGATTGAAGGCGCCCGCCATGGAGCCAGGGTTTCCCGTCGCGTCGAAGACGACCGTGGGGAGGTCCCCGCCGCCAAGCCTCCGGATCTCCTCCAGGGGATCCCCGGCCGAGGCGTCGACGACGTGGGGCACGCCGAGCTGGCGCGTGCAGAACGCAAGGCGCTCCGCGTTCACGTCGAGCACGATCACCCGTGCTCCCGCCTCCGCCGCGAACTGGATCACGGAGAGCCCGATCGGCCCGGCTCCGATCACGAGGACGGCCTCTCCGGCCTCCAGCTGGGCGCGCTCGACGGCGTGGCAACCGATGGCGAGCGTCTCGACGAGCGCCAGTTGATCAAGCGTCAGCGTGCGGGACGCATGGAGCTTTCGGGCCGGCACGCAGATGAGCTCCCGCATCCCGCCGTCCGCGTGGACCCCGAGCACGCGCAGCTCCGCGCAGCAGTTGGGTTTTCCGCGCCGGCAGGCGATGCACTTCTGGCAGTTGAGGTAGGGCTCAACCGAGCATCGGTCCCCCGTGCGGACCTGCGAGACTCCGGGTCCCAGCTCCACCACCTCGACCCCGAGCTCGTGCCCTAGGATCCTCGGATAGGTGAAGAACGGCTGCTTGCCCCGGAAGGCGTGGAGGTCCGTCCCGCACACGCCGATGCGCCGGACCCGCACCAACGCCTCGCCCTCGCCGGGCGGCGCCGGCGCCTCGGCCTCGATCGCCGCGAACCGTCCCGGTTCCTCTAGGCGTATGGCCTTCATCGCGCTCACAGGCGTTCGCGCAGCTCGGAGGGCAGGAGCTTCTGCGAGAGGGCGCGCAGGTCCGGGTCGGCGATCTCCAGGCGGAAGTGCCGGAAAAGCACGAGGAGGTGATAGAGCGAGCCCGTCGTCAGCGAACGCAGGCGCTCGGGATTCATGCCCGCAAGGCAGCGCTCAGCCTGGGTGCGCGAAAGGTCCTCGCGGCCGCCGAGGGCGAGCACGACCGCAAGGCTCACCCGGCGGTCCCAGGCGAGGCCGCGGTCGGATCCGCTCGCCATGTTCGAGGCCAGCGAGGAAAACACCTTCTGGAAACCCTCGTCGTCCCCCTTCGCCTTTTCGACCTGGGCAAGCGCGACGAGCGCGCCGAGGTCCGCGGGGTAGCGCAGCAGGCCCTGGCTCGAGAAGGAGGCCTGGTCCAGCTGGTGCATCTCGATCAGGTATTCGACCAGGCGCCCGCGCAGCGTCGCGGGGTCGGTCTCGTCCGTCACCTCGAGCACCAGCACGGACTGCTCGTTGAATCCGGTGATCGCCGGCTGGCTGTAGGGCATCGGGCGCAGCCAGTTGAAGATTCCGCCGTCCGTGCGGTGCAGGGCGACGATGAAGGAGTCCTGCGGCTGCTTCAGGCCCATGCGCGCGAAGTCGTCGAGATCGTTGTCCCAGGAAGGAACGACGATGTGGGTCACGCCGCGCTGGTTGATGAGCGCCAGGGTCTCGTCGGGCCGGGTGGAGGTCACGATCCTGAAGGTGGCCGACAGGCCGTCTCGGTTCTCCCAATTTGGGGTCCCGAGCCCGCGAAGGCTGCCATAGAAGCAGAAGCTGGAGGTGCGAAGAGGAGGGGTGAGGACCGTGGCGCCGTCCGGCCCGGCGCGGTCGGATATCCATTGGGCGAGAGCGCGCTCGTAGAGGCCCTCGACCTCTGCCCGGGTGAATCGGAATTCGGACGTCCCACCCGCCGCGTTCGGGGCGAGCTGGATGAGTCCAAGGACAAGGACGCCCGTCGCGGCGGCGGACCAGACCCAGCGCTTGGCGTCCGGCCCGCAGACGCAGGCGACGGCGAGCGCAAGGAGCGCGCAATCGACGGTGCTCCACCAGCGCAGCTGGCCGCAGGCGAATATGAGCGCCGCGCCCACCGCTCCGAGCGCGAGGGCGACCGCTGTTCGCTGGCCTGCCGGGGCCTTTCCCCTGGCGAGGATCCACGCCGCGGCGACGACAAGGACCAGCGGGACAAGGGTCGCCGCGAGCGGGCCGCTCAATCCGTCGCGTGACCCCCACGCGCGCAGGCCCGCGGCCACGACGCCGTCGGGGAGATTGGTGAGCCTGGAATCGAGTAGGTTGCCCGCCAGAAACGCCTGGCCGCCCGTGAGGCGAAGCGCGACCGGGAGCGAGGCGACCGCCGCGAGCGCGGCCGCCCATGCGAGGATGTCCCAGGCGCCCCTGACCGGCTTGGCTCCGCGCGACCAGGACGCGATCCGCCAAAGGATCTCCGCCAGGCCGATCCACGCGACCCCGTAGAGCGGGTAGTTCACCCGCAGCTGCGGCTCCATGTGGGACGGGAAGTACTCGACGAGGTAGGCGAGGAGGCTCGTGATCGCTCCCCCGAAGCCCCACGCCCTCCAGGGCGGCACGGCGGCTTGGGCCGCCTTGCCGCGGCAAACGAGCGCCGCGAGAACGCCGCCCGCCGCTATGCCGACCAGAAGGGGAGCGGCGCCGGCCGCGTCCAGCCAGAGGGAGCAGCCGCCCGCTATCCCGGCCAGGAAAAACCAGCGCGGCGCGCCCATCTCCGAGGCCGCGCCCGCGACGAGGAGAAGGAGGGCCCAGAACAGGCTGATTTCCTGCAGGCCGAAGTCATTCGCGACCCCGGGCAGGAAGCTTGCGGCGAGGGGATAGAGCGCAGCAATGCCCGCGGAAACCAGCGTGCAGGCAAATGCCCCGAACTTCCGGGCAACGAACACAGCCGCGCACGCAAGGAAGACCAGGTGCAGCAGCGGGTCGGCGACGAGCGCCGAGCGCTCCACGCAGAGCGCGATCGGGCGGCCCGTGGCGGCATGGTCGACCCAGGCGATCGCCGCCATCCACCACCGGTAGGGCGAGGCCGCGTGGACCTCGCGGCCAAAGGGAGCGTTCTCGTAGTCGACGCTCCGCACGCGCCAGTCGCCGCGCGCCAGCATCAGCTGCGTCTCCTCGATCCATTGGTAGGTCGGGTTGTTGTGCTCGGGGACGATCAGCCAGCGCTTGCCGCCGGCGTAGCCGCTGGGGGAGCGCGCATCGACTGCCGCGTCCTCATGTGCGACGTTGGAGACGAACTCCACCCTCTGTAGCCGCAGGTAGCCGCTCCATGCGACGAGCCCGAGCGCGAGGACCGGGATCAGGATCCAGGCGCGGGGGAGAAGCCGGGAGGATTTGATCATTCGGATTTTTCGGCAGCCGCGGGGTGATGGAGGCGCAGAGGCAATCGCATGGGCAAATTCTCGGCAAGCATAGTGATGCCCCGCGTGTTGGCCAGACCGTCCTTGACTCCGACGCGCGGCGATTCTCCCTCTCTTACCTTTGATGCCCGTCGCCGCTGGAAATCGCATTCACTAGGCCGCCGTGAACCGAAAGAGATTCATCGGCATCATGGCGGCGGGCGGGGCGGTCCTCGCGAGCCGCCCCTTGTCGCTCCTCGCGGCGCCCGCGCCGGGGCCGTCGGCCGCGACTCCGGGAGAGGGTGGAGGCATTTCGGAGAGGCCTCTCGCGCCGCGCTCCGGGCCGCGGGGGCCCACGATGTTCAGGGTGCTTTCGCCCCAGGACACGGGAGTCGTGACCACGAACCCATACGACGACCCGAGGATGTGGGGCTCGCGCTACAGCGAGAACGAAACCGGGGCGATCGGCACCGGCGTCGCGATCGGCGACTACGACAACGACGGCCGACCGGACATCTTCGTGGTCAGCAAGACCGGAAGCTGCCGGCTTTTTCGCAACCTCGGCGACTGGAAGTTCGAGGACGTGACGGAGCGCGCCGGGGTGGGGGACAAGGGCGAGGCGGCCGGCGAATGGAAGCAGGGAGCCACTTTTGTCGACGTGAACAACGACGGCCTCCTCGATATCTACGTGTGCCGGTTCAACGCCCCGAACCTGCTCTACATCAACCAGGGCGACGGCACGTTCCGGGAGGAGGCGGCCGCGCGTGGGCTCGCGGTCAAGGATGCCTGCGTGATGGCGGCGTTCTGCGACTACGACCGCGACGGCTTCCTCGACGTCTTCATCCAGACGAACCTCCTCGACTCGGACGGCCATCCCGGGGGCCAGCGCGACTACCTGTTCCACAACAACGGCGATGGGACGTTCACCGATGTCTCCGAAAAGGCCGGGATCAGCGGCGAGGCGCAGGGGCACTCGGCCGTCTGGTGGGACTACGACGGCGACGGCTGGCCGGACCTCTATGTCGCGAACGACTTTGCGGCCCCCGACCGGCTCTACCGCAACAACCGGGATGGGACGTTCACGGACGTGATCGACTCGGTCGTTCCGCACATGCCCTATTCCTCGATGGGCTCGGACCTGGGCGACGTGAACAACGACGGCCTCGTCGACTTCTTCGTGGCGGACATGGCGGCGACGACCCACCAGAAGGACCAGCGGTCGGTGGCCGTCATGCGCAGCTTCCTCACCGACCCGCCGGAGCGCTCGCCTGCGGCTCCGCAGGTCATGCGAAACGCACTTTATGTCAACACGGGCACCGGGCGCGTCCTCGAGGCCGCGTGCCTCGCCGGGCTCTCCGCGACCGACTGGACATGGTCCGTGCGACTGGAGGACCTGGACAACGACGGTCGCCTCGACCTCTACGTCACGAACGGGATGAACCGCGAGAGCCACAATGCCGACATGACCTCGCGCAAGGAATTGGCCGAGACGCCCGACGAGAAAATCCGCATCGAGCGCGCAAGCCCGGTCCTCGCGGAGCAGCACCTCGCCTTCCGCAACCTGGGGGACCTGCGCTTCGAGGACGTGAGCGCGGCCTGGGGCCTCAACCAACGGGGGGTGGCCTTCGGCGCAGCGTTCGGGGACCTCGACGGCAACGGCAACCTGGACATCGTGCACTCGAACCTCGACGGCGGAGTGACCGTCCTGCGCAACGAGTCGGACACCGGCCACAGGATAATCGTCGAGCTCCGCGGGACGCGCTCGAACCGCTTCGGGGTGGGCTCGCTTGTGCGGATAGAGACCGACGCGGGCGTGCAGGTGCGCCCGCTTGTTCTGGCGCGCGGCGTCCTCTCAAGCTCGGAGCCGATCCTCCACTTCGGCCTCGGGGCCGGCACGCGCGTGCGCAGCCTCACCGTGTCGTGGCCGAGCGGGCACATCCAGTCCTTCGAGGACCTCTCCGCCGACCGCCGGTTCACGATCACCGAGCCAAGCGGCCCGGCTTCCCCGGCGCCGGCGGCCAGGGCCGCGGCGGGGCAGTTCTTCGACGCGAGCGAGGCCTCGGCCTTCTCGCTCCTTTCGCGCGAGACCGCGGTGGACGAGACGGTCCAGGAGCCGCTCCTGCCGATGCGCCAGAACCGGCGCGGCCCGGCGCTCGCAGTGGGGGACATCGACGGCGACGGCCGCGACGACGTGGTGATCGGCGGCACGGCCGCCGATCCGGCCCGCATCCTTCTGGGCGGCGACGGAGGGCGCTTCTCTCAGGTGGCTGCCCCGGGGCTCGCGTCCGACGGGCAGCTCGACGACGGCCCGATGCTGCTTTTCGACGCCGCCGGCAACGGCCGCAATGACCTTCTCATCAGCTGCGGCGGGACCAACCTTCCGGCGGGCGCGCCGCGGTACCAGCCCAGGCTTTTCCTGAACGACGGCCGCGGTGCGTTTGCGCCGGCACCGGCCGCGGCGATTCCTGCGCTGCCGATCAGCGTCGGGGCCCTTGCCGCGGCGGACTTCGAGCGGACCGGTCGTCTGGGGGTGTTCATGGGGGGTCGGGTCCTTCCAGGCCAATACCCGCGTCCCCCCCAGAGCGCCCTCCTGTCGAACCGCGGGGGCACGTTCGAGGATGTCACCGACCGTCTCGCCCCGGGGCTGCGCGCCGTGGGAATGGTGACCTCGGCAATATGGAGCGACGTCGACGGCGACGGGTGGCCCGACCTCCTGGTTACCCTCGAGTGGGGCCATGTGAGGTATTTCCACAACAACGCGGGAAAGGGGTTCGAGGACTGGACCGAGCGCGCCGGATTTGCCGCGGCGGGCAGGGGATGGTGGACCTCGATAGCCTCGGCGGACTTCAACGGCGACGGCCGGCCGGACTTCGTGGTAGGCAACGTGGGCCTCAACACCCCGTACGGCGCGTCGCCCGAGAGCCCCGCCCTCATCTTTCTCGGGGATTTCAAGGGCGACGGCGGCGAGCAGCTGGTCGAGGCCTACTACGAGGGCGGCCGCCTGTACCCGCGACGCACGCGCCGGGAGCTTGGCGCCGTCATTCCCTCCGTGCTCAAGCGTTTCCAGAGGAACGACTATTATGCCCGCGCCACGCTGGGGGAAATCCTAGGGGAGGACAGGCTCGCGAAGGCCGATCGATTTGAGGCCACCGAATTCCGGAGCGGGGTGTTCGTAGGGCAGCCGGACGGGACCTTCCGCTTCGAGCCGCTTCCGCGCATCGCGCAGATCTCGCCGATTCAGGGGCTCGTCGCGGGCGACTTCGACGGCGACGGAAATGCCGACATCCTCGCGGTGCAGAACTCGTTTGCACCGATTCCCTCTGTGGGCCGGTTCGACGGCGGACTCGGCCAGTTGCTGCGCGGCGACGGTCGCGGCGGATTCACGCCGGTCCCCGCAGCCGAGAGCGGCGTGGTGGTCCCCGGCGACGCAAAGGCGCTCGCCGCGATCGACCTGGGGGGCAACGGCTGGCCCAGCCTCCTCGTGACGAGGAACAATGCGACGACGCTTGCCTTCCGAAACTCCGGCGCGCCGGGACGTCGGGCGCTTCGCGTTTCCCTTCGCGGTCCCGCGGGAAACCCCACCGCGGTTGGCGCAAGGGTCACCCTGGATTTTGAGGGCGGGGCGCGCCAGACGGCCGAGGTGCGCTGCGGCTCCGGCTACTGGTCCCAGTCGAGCGCGGCGTGTTTCTTTGGCTACGGCGCCTCAGCGCCGCCGTTGAGGGCCCGCGTGAGCTGGCCGTCGGGAACGGTGACGACGCACGAGGTCCAGGGGAGCCCCACCGCGCTCGTCTTTTCGGCGCCGCCCTCGTGAGATCGAGACTGTGAACAGGAAGCGATTCATCGAGCTCATGGCCGCGGGCGGCATCGCGTTTGCGGGGCGGCCGCTGGCTCTCGTCGGGCAGGTGACGCAGCCGGGTTCGGCGAAGACCGGGAACAGTCCCGCGGGCGGGGGCATCTCGGAGGAGCCGCTCGCCCCGCGCGGGGGCCGCAGAGGCGCGACGATGTTCAAGCTCCTCTCCCCGCAGGACACGGGGGTCGTCTCGGAGAACAAGTACGACGACCCCAGCATCTGGGGCGCGCGGTACGGCGAGTTCGAGGTCGGCTCGATCGGCACCGGCGTCGCCATCGGCGACTATGACGGCGACGGACGGCCCGACATCTTCGTCGTCAGCAAGACCGAGAGCTGCCGCCTGTTCCGCAACCTGGGCAACTGGAAATTCGAGGACGTGACGGACAAGGCCGGCGTGGGCGACAAGGGCGACGCCGCGAAGGTGTGGAAGCAGGGGGCGACCTTCGTCGACATCAACAACAACGGGCTGCTGGACATCTATGTCTGCCGCTTCGGGGCGCCGAACCTCCTCTACATGAACCAGGGAGACGGGACGTTCAAGGAGGAGGCCGCGGCCCGAGGGCTCGCCGTCGTCGACGGCTGCGTCATGGCCGCGTTCTGCGACTATGACCGCGACGGATGGCTCGACGTCTTCATCCAGACGAACGCCCCGGAATCCACGGGCCATCCGCGCGAGCAGAGGAATTACCTCTTCCACAACAACGGCGACGGGACCTTCACGGACGTGACCGCGAAGTCCGGCATCTCAGGCAGGGCGCAGGGGCACTCGGCGATCTGGTGGGACTACGACGGCGACGGGTGGCCCGACCTCTACGTGGCGAACGACTTCACCCCGCCCGACAAGCTATACCACAACAACCGCGATGGCACGTTCACCGACACCATCAACTCGGTCGTGCCCCACATGCCCTTCTCGTCGATGGGGGCGGACCTGGGGGACGTGAACAACGACGGGCGGGTCGACTTCTTCGTCGCCGACATGGCCGCGACGACCCACCAGAAGGACCAGCGCACGATCGCGAGCTCGCGCGGGCTTCTCGAGGACCCGCCGGACGACTCGGTCGAGGCTCCGGAAGTGATGAGGAACGCCCTCTACATCAACACCGGCACCGGCCGGTGCCTCGAGGCCGCCGAGATGGCGGGGCTCTCCGCGACCGACTGGACGTGGTCTGTGCGCCTCGAGGACCTCGACAACGACGGCCGCCTCGACCTCTTCGTGACGAACGGGATGTACCGCGAGATGAACAACATCGACCTGCGCGCGCGCATGACGATGGCCGAGTCGCCGGAGGCCAAGGTGGCCGCAGAGCGGGCGAGCCCGGAGATGGCCGAGCAGCACCTCGCCTTCCGCAACCTGGGCGACCTAAGGTTCGAGGATGTGAGCGCCGAGTGGGGCCTGAACCAGCGGGGGATCAGCTTCGGGGCCGCATTCGGTGACATGGACGGGGACGGCAACCTGGATATCGTCTACTCGAACTACCACGGGGGCGTGACGCTCCTGCGCAACGACTCGGAGACGGGCCACCGCGTGGTCGTCGCTCTCCGGGGCACCCGCTCCAACCGCTACGGAGTCGGCGCGACCGTTAGGATCGAGACCGACTCGGGGGTGCAGGTCCGGCCGCTCGTGCTTTCCCGGGGAATCCTTTCGAGTTCCGAGCCCATCGTACATTTCGGCCTGGGCGAGGATTCGCGGATCCGGCGCCTGACGGTCGCATGGCCGGGCGGCCACCTCCAAAGCTTCACCGACCTCGCCGTGGACCGCAGGTACACGATCTCCGAGCCCGCCAACCTGGTGGCTATTGTGGCGCCGCCCCCGCCCCCGCCGGGGCAGTTCACGGAGGTGAGCCAGGCGCTTGGCTTCTCGGTCAGGTGCCGCGAAAGCCTGATCGACGAGACGGCCGGCCAGCCGCTCCTGCCGATGCGCCAGAACCGTCGCGGGCCTGCGCTCGCCGTGGGCGACGTGACCGGAGACGGCCGGGACGACGTTGTGCTCGGGGGTACGCCGGCCGATCCCGCGCGGGTATTCGTGGGCAGCGCCTCGCTGCGATTCGCGGCTGGCTCCGCGCTCCCGGCTTTGGACAGCCCTCTAAGCGACGGGCCGATGCTGCTCTTCGATTCGCTCGGGAGCGGCTCGAGCGACCTCCTGATAACGCGCGCGGGCAGCGCGCGGTCCGCCGGATCCTCTGACTTCCAGCCCAGGCTGCTGCTGAACGACGGCCGCGGGGCGTTCCGCCCGGCCCCGGAGGCAACGCTTCCTGCGCTGCCGATCAGCGCCGGCGCCGTGGCGGCCGCGGACTTCGACCGGGACGGGCGCCTGGACCTTTTCATCGGGGGCCGCGTCCTGCCGGGCGAGTATCCCCTGGCCCCGCGAAGCGCCCTCCTCGCCAACCGGGGCGGCAGGTTCGAGGACGTGACCGACTCGCTGGCCCCGGCGCTGCGCGAGGTCGGCATGGTGACCGGCGCCCTCTGGAGCGACGTCGACGGGGACGGATGGGCGGACCTTCTCCTCACGACCGAGTGGGGCGGCGTGAGATACTTCCACAACAACCAGGGAAAGGGATTCGAGGACTGGAGCGAGAGGGCCGGATTCGCGGCGGCGGGCACGGGATGGTGGAGCGCGGTCGCCTCCGCGGACTTCAACGGCGATGGACTGCCCGACTACGTGGTCGGCAACGTCGGGCTCAACACGCCCTACCGCGCGAGCGCTGAGCACCCGACGCTCCTCTTCCACGGGGACTTCACGGGGGACGGAGTGCCGCAGCTGGTCGAGGCCTACTACGAGGGCGACAAGCTCTATCCCCGGCGCACCCGCCACGACCTTGGGGCGGCCATCCCATCGGTCCTGAAACGCTATCCCCGCAACGACTACTATGCACGGGCCACGCTCGGGGAGATCCTCGGCGAGGAGAGGCTCGCCTCCGCGCGGAAATTCTCCGCCACGGAGCTTCGGAGCGGGGTCTTTCTCAGGAAGCCCGACGGCACGTTCGCCTTCAATCCGCTGCCGAGGATCGCGCAGGTGGCCCCCGTCCAGGGACTCGTGGCCGGCGACTTTGACGGCGACGGCGTCGCCGACATCTACGCCGTGCAGAACTCATACTCTCCGATACCGTCGATCGGCCGGTTCGACGGCGGCCTGAGCCAGATGCTTCGCGGGGACGGGCGCGGCGGGTTTGAACCCGTTCCGCCCAGCGAGAGCGGGCTCGTGGTCCCCGGCGACGCGAAGGCCCTTGCCGTCATCGACCTCGACCAGGATGGCTGGCCCGACTTCCTCGTCACGCGCAACAACGGCACGTCCCTTGCCTTCGGCAACAACGGGATCGTCGGCCGACACGCGCTGCGCGTCCTCCTGAGGGGCCTTCCCGGGAATCCGACCGCGGTCGGGTCGCGCGTCTCTCTCGAGCTCTCGGACGGCTCGGTGCAGGCGGCCGAGGTCCACGCCGGCTCGGGCTACTACACGCAGTCGGCCGCCGCGTGCTTCTTCGGCTGGCGCGAGGGCAACCCGCCACGCCGCGTGCGCGTGCGCTGGCCGTCGGGCGCCGAGTCGGTCCATGCCGCTGACCCAAAATCAGGAACGATGACCCTCGCAGCGCCCCCCGCGTGAAACCGCAAGGAATGAACCGCAAGAAGTTCCTGGAGATCATCGCTGCCGGGGGCGTCGTCGTGCTCGGCCGGCCGATGTCCCTCCTGGGCGCCGACAAGGCCGCCCCCGCCGGCGCGACGGACGGAGCGATCGCAGAGGCCCCCTTTGCGCCGCGTGCGCCGCGCGGGGGCAGGACACTCTTTGCCGAGATGCCCCCGGAAATCACAGGCGTCGTGACCGAGAACAACTATGCGGACCCGGTCGCGACCGCGAACGGCTACCGCGACCCCAGGGTCTGGGCCGACCGCATCCACGAGTTCGACGTCGGCGCGGTGGGCACCGGCGTCGCCATCGGCGACTACGACAACGACGGCCGGCCGGACCTGTTCATCGTCAGCAAGACCGAAAGCTGCCGCCTCTTCCGGAACCTGGGCGGCTGGAAGTTCGAGGACGTGACCGAGCGGGCGGGGGTCGGGGACAAGGGCGACGCGGCGCGGGTATGGAAGCAGGGCGCGACCTTTGTCGACGTGGACAACGACGGGCTCCTCGACATCTACGTCTGCCGGTTCGGCGCCCCGAACCTCCTCTACATGAACCAGGGGGACGGCACGTTCAAGGAGCAGGCGGCGGCCCGGGGCCTCGGGGTCACGGACGCGTCGGTCATGGCCGCCTTCTGCGACTATGACCGAGACGGGTTCCTGGACGTCTTCATCCAGACGAACCTCCTCGACGCCGCCGCGCACCCGAACGGGCAGCGGGACTACCTCTTCCACAACAACGGCGACGGGACCTTCACTGACGTCTCGGAGAAGGCGGGGATCCGCGGCGAGGCCCAGGGGCATTCCGCCGTCTGGTGGGACTACGACGGCGACGGCTGGCCGGACCTCTACGTCGCAAACGATTTTGCCCAGCCCGACAAGCTGTACCACAACAACCGCGACGGGACCTTCACCGACGTGATCGACTCCGTCGTGCCGCACATGCCCTTCTCCTCGATGGGCTCGGACCTCGGGGACGTGAACAACGACGGGCTGATCGACCTGTTTGTCGCGGACATGGCCGCGACCAACCACCAGAAGGACCAGCGGACGATGGCCGTCGCCCGCAGCTTCCTGAAGGATCCGCCGGAGCAGTCGGCCGGGGCACCGCAGGTCCCGCGGAACGCCCTCTACGTCAACACGGGGACGGGACGCATGCTCGAGGCGGCTTACTTGGCGGGCCTCGCCGCGACGGACTGGACCTGGTCCGTCCGGCTGGAGGACCTGGACAACGACGGCCGCCTCGACCTCTTCGTGACGAATGGGATGCACCGCGAGGTGACGAATGCGGACCTGATCATGAAGGTGGCTCTCGCGGAGTCGCCTGATGACAAGGTCCGCGTGGAGCGCGCGAGCCCCGTGCTCTCCGAGCAGCACCTTGGCTTCAGGAACCTCGGGGACCTGCTCTTCGAGGACGCGAGCGCCGCCTGGGGCCTCAACCAGAAGGGTGTCGCCTTTGGCGCGGCCTTTGGCGACCTCGGTGGAAACGGCAACCTGGACATCGTCTATGCGAACTACCGCAAGGGTGCCACGGTGCTGCGCAACGACTCGGACAGCGGCCACCGGATCACGGTCGCGCTCAGGGGCACGCGCTCAAACCGCTTCGGTGTCGGCTCCACGGTCAGGATCGAGACGGCCTCGGGGCCGCAGGTGAGGGCGCTGGTCCTTGCGCGCGGGGTGCTTTCGAGCTCCGAGCCCATCGTTCACTTCGGGCTCGGCGACGACGCACGCGTGAAGCGCCTCACGGTCCTTTGGCCCAGCGGCCACGTGCAGTCCTTCACGGACCTCGGCGTCGACCGGCGGTTCACGATCACGGAACCCTCGGGCGCGCCGCCGCCGCAGACGCAGCAGCCGGAGGCCGCAGGGCAGTTCTCGGACGTGAGCCTGTCCTCGAAATTCTCATTCGTGTGCCGGGAGCCCGCGGTCGACGAGCTGGTGCAGCAGCCCCTGCTGCCGAGGCGGTTCAACCGCGCGGGCCCCTCGATCGCGGTCGGGGACGTGAACGGCGACGGCAGGGATGACGTGGTCCTTGGCGGGACGCCCGCCGACCCCGCCCGTATTATCCTGGTCGGCGCCAAGCGCCAGGCCACGGTCGCGGACTCCGCGGCCCTGGCCGGGGACGGGACGGTGAGCGACGGTCCGCTCCTGCTTTTCGACGCCGACGGCGACGGCCACAACGACCTGCTGATGACCCGAGGGGGAAACAGCCTGGCCGCCGGCTCGCCGGGGTACCAGCCGCGGCTCCTCATGAACGACGGCACGGGCGGCTTCCGCCCGGCGCCCGAAGGGGCGCTGCCGCCGCTTCCGATCAGCGCCGGCGCCGCCGCGGCTGCGGACTTCGACCGCGACGGAAGGCTCGACCTCTTCATCGGGGGCCGCGTCCTGCCGGGCCAGTACCCGCTTGCGCCGCGGAGCGCGCTCCTCGCCAACCGGGGGGGGAGGTTCGAGGACGTGACCGACAGCCTCGCGCCCGGGCTGCGCGAGGTCGGCATGGTCACGGCGGCCCTCTGGAGCGATGTCGACGGGGACGGCTGGCCCGACCTCGTGCTCACGCTCGAGTGGGGCCACGTGAGGTATTTCCACAACTACAGGGGCAAGGGATTCGAGGACTGGAGCGAGAGGTCGGGTTTTGCGGCCGCGGGCACCGGCTGGTGGACGTCGATCGCCGCGGCGGACTTCAACGGGGACGGCCGCATCGACTATGTCGTCGGCAACGTCGGCCTGAACACCCCGTACCGTGCGAGCGCGCAGCATCCCGCGCTCCTCTTCCACGGGGATTTCCGGGGCGACGGGTCGGCGCAGCTGATCGAGGCCTATTACGAGGGCGACAAGCTCTACCCGTGGCGGACGCGCCAGGACCTGGGGGCGTCCATCCCGTCGATCCTGAAGCGGTATCCACGCAACGACTACTACGCGCGGGCCACGCTCGGGGAGATACTCGGCGAGGACAGGCTTGCCGCCGCGAGGAGGTTCGAGGCGACCGAGCTTCGAAGCGGGGTCCTGCTGAGCAAGCCCGACGGGACGTTCCGGTTCGAGCCGCTCCCCCGCGTCGCCCAGATCTCGCCGTTCCAGGGACTGGTCGCCGGGGACTTCGGCGGGAGGGGCAGCGCAGACATCTACGCCGTGCAGAACTCCTTCGCCCCCATCCCGTCGGTGGGCCGCTTCGACGGCGGGCTAAGCGCGCTGCTCCAGGGTGACGGACGAGGCGCCTTCACCCCTGTCCCTGCGCGGGAAAGCCGGCTCATCGTGCCCGGCGACGCGAAGGCCCTTGTCGTGACGGACCTGGACGAGGACGGCTGGCCCGACTTCCTGGTCAGCCGCAGCGGCGCGACGACGCTCGCCTTTCGAAACAACGGCGTGGCCGGGGGAAATTCGCTCCGGGTCATCCTGAGGGGGCCCGCAGGCAATCCGTCGGGGGTGGGGGCGCGTCTCACGCTGCGCCAGCGGGACGGCTCCGTGCAGGTGTGCGAGGTCTACGCGGGGTCAGGCTGCTACTCCCAGTCGACGGCGGCGTGCTTTTTCGGCTACCGGGATTCGAATCCGCCCGTGAACGTGCATGTCCGGTGGCCCTCGGGGGGCACCTCCGTGCAATCGATCCAGGCCGGGTCGTCCACCATCGAACTGTCTCCGTAATTGGTGCCAAATAGTGGCACAAACAGCTTGAGAGAAAAATTGTTTCACAAGTTGAAAAACTGTTGACAGGTCTTTTGCGGATTATCATCGATGGGTTGTTTTACCCACGTTTCCCCGCGTTTCGCCCCACGAATTGCCGTTTAGGCCCCCGGTTTAGCAGGTCTCTGCACGGCTATTAATTCCGTTCCAGAATTCCGTAATAGAACACCAGACATGCAAGCACCCTACCTACCAAAAGCACGATACTTCGTTTCAGCGGCGGCCCTGTCCATGCTGCTGAACTCGGGATTCGCACAGGTCGCAAATCCCAGCACCACGCCGGAAACGGCGGGCACCACCACGACGACGACGACGGTCACGACGTCCTCGACCGGCGAGACGACCCCCATCGTCCTGTCGCCGTTCGAGGTGGAATCCACCCAGGACAGCGGCTACCGCGCCAGGAACACGCTTGCGGGCAGCCGCATCAGCACCGACCTGAAGGACCTCGCGCAGCCGATCACGGTTGTGACGAAGGACTTCATGGACGACATCGGAGCCGTCGACGTGAACGACATCCTCACCTATGAGGTCGGCACCGAGGGCACGAAGGACTTCCAGTCCAACACCCCGCAGCTCGGCCGCACGAGCGACAATGTCGCACAGGACCCGAACTCGTCCACGCGCGGCCGCGGCCTCGCGGCGTTCGACATCACCCGCGACTACTTCTTCTCGCTGACGGTAGGCGGGGCCCCGGGCTTCTCGGACCAGTCGGTCGGGTTCGACACCTACAACCTGGACAACGTCACGATCGCGCGCGGCGCCGACTCGATCCTCGCGGGCCTCGGATCGCCCGCCGGCATCATCAACTACGCCCCGCAGCTGGCGCTCCTCGACAAGAACAGCACGGACCTCGCCTATCGCTTCGGAAGCTACGGCGACAAGCGCGCCACGCTGGACACGAACATCGTTGCGATCCCGGAGGTCCTCGCATTCCGCCTGGCCGGCCTATGGAAGGAAGCCGGCTACGAGCAGCAGCCGGCCTGGGACCATGACCACCGCTACTACCTGGCCGCCACCTGGAAGCCCTTCCAGAAAACGGTCATCCACGCGTCCTACGAGGACGTGAACGTCAAGGCCAACTACCCGAACACCTACACGCCCGAGGACGACATCACCACCTGGATCGAGGCCGGCAAACCTTCGAGCCCGGCCCCCGGCGTCGGCGCCCCTGGACTTTCCGGCGGCGGCTACAACTCGGGCCCGAACGTCTACTACAGCTCGAATGGCTCCCTGATAGGCGCGTACAACAACAGCTCGCTGTTCACCTTCTACGCCCCGTACCCGTCGAACGTGGGCATCTTCCAGCCGCTGCGCTTCTCGAACAACGAGTACGGAGACTGGTACAAGCTGAACACGAACGGCACGCGCCAGACGAACACGCTCGAATCCGAGGAGGTCTCCGTCGACCAGGAGGTCCTCCCGGGCCTGAGCGTCAATGCCGCGTACTTCCACGAGGTGGCCAACTACGGCCAGCTGAACCTTGGCCGCCCCGACTTCGTGGTGGACTCGGTCGACGTCAACGAGGAGTTGCCCTGGGGCGCCCCGAACCCGAACTACGGCGACACCTACATGTACTATTCCGGCCTGGACAACCGGAACGGCACGTATGAGACGAACCAGGTCGCCCGTGCCTCGGCGACGTACGACCTCGACCTGACCAAGTACAACAAGTGGCTTGGGCGCTATGTCTTCACCGGCTTCCTCGAGGACCGTCACACGACCTTCGACTTCACCGACTTCAACGCGACCCAGACCGGTGCGGGCGCGGCGGTGGGCGGCGGCCCCGGTGTCATCACCTACACCGGTGGCACGGCGGCGAACAACTATTTCACGACCAACACGGCCGTGACCCCCGGGCTCTTCACGAACGTCCCCTTCACGGGCACCAACGGCCAGACGGCCAACACGTTCTCTACGGCCTACGACCTCAAGGAGGAGGAGAAGGGCATCACCGAGCTGAGCACCTCGGCGATCGTGCTCCAGGCCTACCTGCTGGACAACCTGGCTGTCGGCACGTTCGGCCTCAGGCGCGACGTCGACCATGCCGGGTTCGCCTCCAACAATGCCGTCGATCCGGTGACGGGCGTCGTTGACCCGCTCCCGGGCGACCAGTACGCCCAGGGGAACCTGGCCACGGTCCAGGCCCAGACGAAGACCTACGGCCTCGTCCTGCACGGCCCGAAGGTCGGCGCCCTCGACCTCAAGTGGCTGAGCGTCGGCTACGACCAGTCCCAGAACTTCATCCCTAACGCGGGATCGGTCGATCTCCTCGGAAACCCGACGCCGGACCCGACCGGCACGACCAAGGACTACAGCATCGCCGTCGACCTTTTCGGCGGGAAGCTGAACGCGAAGATCGACTGGTTCACGAGCCTCGCCAACAACGGCCCGGCCCCGACGGTCAACTTCCCGCTGGTCCAGTGGAGCCTCCCGTTCATCAACCTGGTGAACAACAATGCGAACGGCATGGGCGCGTTCGCGGACCTGGCGCGCCAGGCCGGCATCACCAACTACACCTCGGGCCTGGCCCCGGGAATAACGACCGGCGATCCCGCGCTCGCGAACGCCTACACGGCGAACAACCAGTCGAAGGGCATGGAGTTTGAGCTCACCTACAACGTGACAAAGAACTGGCGCCTGTTCGGCACGCTGACCCGCGAGCAGGCGGAGCAGTCCAACATCGCCCCGGCGCTCACCTCGTTCATCAACCAGAGGGTAGCCTACTGGCAGTCCCTCGGGATATGGAACGGCCCGCTGACGACCAAGCAGGACTGGAGCGGCCAGCCGGAGACCGGCCAGCAGGTGTACGACGACGACGTGCTCGGGCCGTTCGTCGCCTACCAGGCGGCCTCGGGCCAGCCCTCCCAGCAGCTGCACAAGTGGAAGGCCTCGCTGGTCACGAACTACACCTTCGACGAGGGCATCGCCAAGGGCTTCGGTATCGGCACGGGCATCCGCTACCTCGACAAGACGATCATCGGCAACCCGGCGATCTACAGCCTTATTGGCGGAGCGGAGACGGTGACCGGCCTCGACCTGGCCAACCCCTACACCGCCCCTGCGCAGACGACGGTGGAGGCATGGCTCACCTACAAGAGGAAGATCTACCACGACAAGTATGTCCTCTCGTTCCGCCTCGAGGTGGACAACCTCCAGACCAGCGGCGGGTACTTCCCGGTCAACGCGAACTCGGACGGCACCCACCAGCTCTTCACGATCATGCCGCCTCGGACGTACTACTTCACGACCGAGCTTAAATTCTAGCGGCAGGTTGATCCCTTCAAGGCCCCCCCGGACGTCCCGGGGGGGCTTTTTTTTCTTGTGAAGCCGAGACCAGGCACGAAGGACGGCGACCCGATGCGACGGGCCTCGACCCTTGGAAATTTTCCGCAAACATGGGCGGGGTGACCATCAGGGCCAAAAAGGCGACTTGGGGAATCGCGGCTGCCGTCGCGTGCCTTGCCGCGGCGGGCCTCTTACTTGAGCGCCGCGCCCATGCGCCGCGCCTTCCGGCCGACGCGGACACCCGCGGCCTTCCCGCGGCGTTTCGAGCTGCGCTCGATGCGTCGCGGGCAAAGGTCGTCGACGGCGGCTTCAAGCCGGACGACCTGCGGGCGCTGGCTCGCCTTTATCAGGCCAACCGACTAAACCCGCAGGCGCGCGCCTGCTACGCGATCATCGGGCCGGTCGCGGCCACGGCGCACGACCATTACTACCTCGCGGGCATGGCAGAGGACGACGGCGACCTCGATTCAGCCGCCGCCGAGCTGCGGGGCGCGATCAAGATTGATCCGCTATACCTGCCTGCGCGCCTGGCGCTCGCGGAGGTCCTCTTCAAGTCGGGGCAGCCGGATGCCGCCGAGGGCGAATACAAGGGCATCCTCGCCGCCGAGGCGAACCAGCCCCAGGCGCTGTACGGGCTCGCGCGGATCGACCTGCAGCGGGGCAATGATGACGCCGCGGTGGCGAGGCTCGGGGTCCTCATGGCCAGCCATCCCGAGATGACCTCGGGCGCCGGCCTTCTTGCCCAGGTGTACGACCGTCGCGGGGACAAGGAGCGCGCGGAGGTCATGAGGCAGTGGAGCCGCCAGAAGCCTGAGCCGGTTCC
>Ga0181537_10000800_pt1 | contig 29260 bp, 19 predicted proteins | sample PEATcosm2014_Bin_39_FD_119765 | JGI IMG/M metagenome (GOLD analysis project Ga0181537, IMG submission 119765) | Peatland microbial communities from MTU Mesocosm Facility, Houghton, MI, USA - PEATcosm2014_Bin23_10_metaG | ecosystem: Environmental > Terrestrial > Soil > Wetlands > Peat | place...
CCGCACGATCCGATTGCGAACTCTAAAAATGATCCGTTTGCCGCCGCCGTCGCGTTCTACCCCGGCTGCGAATATGCAACACCCGTCCGCCGCGAGCTCTACATGCCGCTCGCGCCGGTCTTGATACTCATCGGCGATAAAGACGACTGGACGCCCGCGGAGCCCTGCCGGCAACTGGCCGCGGCGAGCCGCGCCGCCGGTTATCCCGTCGAGATCAAGGTCTACCCCGGCGCCTATCATTCCTTCGACAGCGACCACCCGGTGCGTTACGACGCGAAGCGCACCAACCTCAGCGCGCCGGGCGGATTCGGCGCGACCACCGGCGGCGACCCGGCAGCATGGGCGGATGCGAAGAAACAGGTCACGGCGTTTTTTGCGCGGCACTTGAAGCCGCAACCTTAATGCAATGCACTGGACACCGATGAAACCATCGCTGGACCGCCTGCTTACCGTTGCCGTCCTCGTGCTCGGCGTCGCCTGCGCCTGGCTGGGCCCGCTCGACAAGCAAGCCTCGCAGGTGGTGGAATCCGGGCTCAAGCGCGCGCTGGTGAGCTTTGCCAGCGCGCGTGCGGCGAACATGATCCTGTCGGTGGCGCAAAGCGCGGATGTCAGCGCCAAACCGCTCGGCGTCGGCGTCAGTGTCGAAGTCGGCCAGGTGCTGCATCCCATCGACGAAGTGGTGTCGCAATTCGCCGAGCTGATGCTCGCCGCCTGCGTCGCTTTTGGCGTGATGAAATTTCTGATTGTGATTGGCGGCGTGTGGCCGGTGTCGCTGCTGCTGACCATTGCCGCCCTGTGGTGGGCGTGGCTGCGCTGGCACGGCAAGGCGCGCCACGCGCTGTTGTCGCGCGTGCTGATTTTGCTCATCCTGATCCGCTTCGCGGTGCCGGTGGCCTCGGTGGGAAGCGATTTCGTGTTCCGCGAATTCCTCGCAGGCAATTACGAGACCGCGCAACAGGCGCTGCCCGCCGGCGGCAGCAGCATGTGGGCGGCCGCCAAAGACTGGGCCGCCGCACCCTCCGAGATTCCCGCGAAAATGGAAAAACTCCAGCAATCCGCCGAAACCTGGGTCGAGCACATCGTCGATCTCATCGTGCTGTTCCTGCTGCAGACCTTGCTGCTGCCTCTCGCGCTGTTGTGGATGCTCTACCGGATTCTCGTGGCGCTGATCGATCCCAGGCGGGTGGCTTGAAGCAGAAGTTAAAGATCCATCCGATAACCCTGTTACTGTTTGGGGTTGCCCTATTCTTTTACGCTTTTGCCTGGACCGGGGTTGCCGTGGCGCTTGGAGTGTTGGGGTTCATTTTTGAAAGTTTCGCGTGGATTTCTTTATGGATGACAAGCAATCCCGGCGAAACCACTCGTGAAGAAGACTAGTCAACGCGTCACGCCCGGCCCGGGACAGGAATCAGTCTGGGATTATCCGCGGCCGCCGCGCCTGGAGCCGGTCGCCGAACGCTTGCGCGTGGTGTTCGCGGGAGAAACCATCGCGGACACGACTGCGGCGTGGCGCGTGCTGGAGACCAGCCATCCGCCGACCTATTACATCCCGCGCTCCGACGTGCGCGGCGACGCAATGCTTGCCGCGGAGGGCCAATCGTATTGCGAGTTCAAAGGGCGGGCTGTCTACTGGACCATCGCAGTCGGCAACCTCCGCTCCGAGCGCGCGGCCTGGAGCTACCCCGATCCGACGCCCGCATTCCTGCCGATCAAGGATCACCTGGCGTTTTACGCGTCGCGCGTCGACGCGTGTTTTGTCGGCGGCGAGCAGGTACAGGCACAGCAAGGCGATTTTTACGGCGGCTGGGTGACGTCAAAAATCGTCGGCCCGTTCAAAGGCGGCGCGGGAACGCTCGGATGGTGAGACCGCCCACCATCCTCACCACCGAGCGCCTGCGCCTGGAGCCGATGGCCGACTCGCATCTCGACGGCCTGCACGCCATGAACCGCGAGCCGGAGGTAATGCGTTACATCAGCGGCAAGCCGATGACGCGCGAAGAAACGATGGCGATGATCGCACGCGTGAAGGCGCGCTGGGCCGAGTGGGGTTTCTCCTGGTGGAGCTTCATCGAACAGGATACCGGCGACATCATCGGCGCCGGCTGCATCCAGTACCTGGGCGGCAAGACCAGCAATCCACTGGAAACCGGATGGCGCCTGCGGCCCGACAAGTGGCGCCAGGGTTTCGCGTCCGAGGCCGCGCGCGGCATGGCGTCGTTCGCCTTCGAAACCATCGGCGGCGATCTGCTGTGCGCCGTATGCCACCCGGACAACACCGGCTCGTCGCGCATCATGCAGGGTTTGGGCATGCACTACCGCGGAATGGAACGCTGGTACGAGCAGCAATTGGCCGTGTACGAGGTGACGCGCGGCGATTGGGAGAAAAAATTCAAGCTCAAGTAAATGAAGCCTGCACTGCCGGCTGGCCCGCTTCCTATTTCCGCTTCCCGGAAAAGACACGCACCCACAGCCTCGATAACGACTGCCTGAAAATCACCCCCAGCGCGATGACGATGATCGCCGCGAGTATTCCATACAACGCTGCGGGTCCCAGCCAGGCTTGGAGTTGTTTCCACTGCTTGCCGAAGTAATACCCGATCAGGATGTAGGCAACGCTGTAGGCTGCCGAGCCGGTGAGGTTGTAGAAAAGGAACGTCCGCCACGAAATTTTCGACATGCCGGCCAGCACGTTCGCGGTGGCGGGCGGAAACAGAAAAATGAAGCGCGCGATAAAAATCGCCTTGGCGCCATGCCGCTTGAAAAATCGCTCGGGCCATTTCAGCCGTTCCGCGGTGAGATGAAGCCAGCGAAAACGGTGCAGTCCGCTGTGGCCCAGCCGCCGGCCAACCTCAAACGCGCAAATGCCGCCCACAAAGCAGGCCGCGGTCGACGCCGCCATGGCTTCCCACAGCGGCGTCTCCGATCTGCCGAGGATGAATCCCGCTCCCAACAGGATCGACTCTCCCGGCAGGGGAAAGCCGAGGTTATTCAGAAATACGACAATGAAAATGAGCGCAGCGCCGTAATGGGGGAGTCCCGGCAATAACGAATGCAGCCATTCGAGCATGTTTGTTCCTGGTGAACGACCACCCTCCCCGCGTTGAGAATACTCGCAACAATCGGAGCGCTTGGCCAGTCAATTCCGCAAATGGAATAAAAAGCCGCCAGCCCTTTAATTGAGCGGCGACTCCAGCATCGGGACTCCTCGCTCGAAAACCTCGGCGCGCAAACTATTCCGGTTATCGATCAGGCGCTTGTTCAAACCCGGCAATCGCTGACATCTCATTGAAATACATCGCAAACCCGGGGGCCGCGCAAATAATTCTCCATACGTGCGGAACCGCACCGAGGCTGCCGCTGCCACAGCCGAGACTACAGAAGCGCGATGGAACGCGGCCCCGGCTTTTTGCCGGAAAGTCCCGTCGGCGCTGAAGCGGCATGGGAATCGCGCCGCAATGAAAACAAAATGATCGTGGCCGCGAAACCGTCGTGCGCGGTTGGGTTTGTGGGTGGCGACGCCCGCAACCCGGCGCCGCCGGCCTGGCCAGGCGAAAGCCCGGTGAATGGGAGTATTTATGGAATGGGAAAGGCATGCAGTCCCGCCTTCCTTGCGGCTCCGCCTGGCAGCGAAGTTGTTGCCGGTGGTTCGGAGAGTCGGTCTTGCCATCAGTCTTGCCTTCTCCTCGCGGCAACGCATTGGGCTGGCCGGATGCCCCGGCGCCCTCGCCACGGGTGCGGCCGCTGAGCGCTGGCCTGGCCGGTCGCGAGGTGCGGGGGCCATCGCACGGAATCCGGTGTTCGGCCCCAGCGACGAAATGGAGTTGCGGGATTCCGAACACCGCTACCGGCGCCTGTTTCAGAGCGCCAGGGACGGCATTCTCATCCTTGACGCCGCCACCCTCAAAATTATCGACGCCAACCATTTCATGAGCGAGCTCCTGGGCTACTCATTGGACGAGTTCCTGGGCAAAGAACTTTGGGAAATCGGTTTCTCCAAAGACAAAGCGGCAAGCCAGCAGGTGTATCGGGAGTTGCAGGAAACGGGCTATGCGCGCTATGACCACCTGCCGCTCGAATCCAAAACCGGGGCGGCCGCGCCAGTCGAGGTCATCTGCAACACCTATCAGGTGGATCGCTGCGCCGTTGCCCAGTGCAATATCCGCGACATCAGCGAACGCAGGCGCATGGAGAAAAAACTGCTGGAACAGGGCGAACTGCTAGCCGACCTGGACCGCCGCAAGGACGAATTCCTGGCGATGCTCAGCCACGAGCTTCGCAACCCGCTTGCGCCCATCTCCGACGCGGTGCACCTGCTCAACCTGCAGAAGGAAGACGACCCGGCCCGGCTGCGGGCGCGCGCCATTATCGAACGTCAACTGGGTCAAATGACGCGTCTGGTGGATGACCTGATGGAAGTCTCCCGCATCAACACGGGGCAGGTGCGGCTTCGCCATGATCACGTCGCCATCAATGAAATCGTGGAACGCGCGGTGGAGGCAACCCGTCCCCTGGTGAACCAGCACCGGCATCGATTGACGGTTTTGCTGCCGCCGCATCCGATCTGGCTGTACGCGGACGCCACCCGGCTGGAACAGGTGGTCGTGAACCTGCTCACCAATGCCGCCAAGTACACCGAGGATGCCGGCCGGATCTGGCTCAGCGCCAGCGAGGAGGGTGACGAATGCGTATTGCGCCTGCGGGACAGCGGCGTGGGCATCGCCCCTGAATTGCTGCCGCGGATTTTCGATCTGTTTGCGCAGGCGGAAACCTCGCTCGACCGCTCGCACGGCGGCCTCGGCATCGGCCTCGCGCTGGTGAAACGGCTGGTGGAAAGTCATCGCGGAAAAATTGAGGTGACCAGCGTTTTGGGAGAGGGCAGCGAGTTCACCGTGCGGCTTCCGCTGGGCCTGTCCCGCGAACTGCAGGCGCCCTCGATTCCCGCCGCGGCGGCAAAGCCGGCCGTGCGCTCATTGCGGGTGTTGATCGTCGACGACAACGTGGATGCGGCGGAGAGCCTGGCCATGCTCGTTGCCGCGTTGGGACACGACGTTCGCACCGCATATGAAGGCGTGGCGGCGCTGCAGACGGCGATCGAGTGCCGGCCCGACCTGATGCTGATGGACATCGGTTTACCCGGACTAAACGGCTATGAGCTGGCAGCCCGCCTGCGCCAGCTCCCGGACCTGCGCAACATTGTGCTGGTCGCCACCACGGGGTATAGCCAGGAATCAGACCGCAAACTCTCGCGGGACGCGGGATTCGACCACCATCTGGTCAAGCCCGCCGACTTCGGCAAGGTGCAGCAAATCCTGGCCGGCGTCGCGGAGAAGGCAGGCTGACGCCAGGACCCGCGACCCTACAAGACCAGAGTCTTCAGGCTTACTTGTCCCGCATTTTCATCCGCACGGCGGCGATTTTGTCGATGCCCACGACCGCGTCGTAAAAATCCTTGCCGGTGAGTTTCGAGATGTGCACGAGGTTGTTGCCGACCGTCGTCACCGTGCCTTCGATTTCCTCGCCCGAAGCGAGCCGCAGCGCGACGCGCTTGCCGGTGTTGTCGGTGAGGATGTCCTTCATCGTCGTGCCCGCCTTGACTTCGATCTTCGCTTCCTGCGCGGCAACTGTCGCAGCGAAACACAAGGCGCACAAAAGCATCGATGCCGTTAGCAATTTTTTCATTTCATCTCCCTTGATGATTGCCGGTAACTAGACGGCCGCGGCTCGCCGGGACGCCCGCTGCCGCGGGACGCCGTTACGCCGACTGCGAAATCCGCGCGTCCGCCAGGCTCAGGCGCCCGACCAGCGTGCTCAGCAACCCGCGCGCGAACTCGAGCTGGCAGCTCTCGCTCATGCGCGCGAGCGCGGCGGTGTCGAATTCCACCGTGAGCACTTCCGTCATCGACTGCACCGTGGCCTGGCGCGGCAGGTCGCCGCCCTGGATATACGCCATTTCGCCGAAGCATTCGCCGGCCTTGATGATGTCGAGCAGCCGCCCCTGCTTGGTGACCTTGGCTTCGCCGCGCGCGAGCAGGAACAGGCTGTGGCCGGGCTCGCCCTCGCGGATGATGGCGGTCGCCGGCGGCACCATGGTCCACTGGCTCGCGTGCACCAGCTCCCAGATCTGCGCGTCGTTGGTGTTCTGGAACACCGTGCTTTTGCGCAGCATCTGGAATTTCTCGGAATCGGGCACCGCGCGCGAATACACGCTCAGCTTGCCGACCTGCGCGATGTCGAGCGCGAGATCGGCCCAGGTGGGATAGCGGTCTTCCGGGCGCTTGTTCAATATCCTCAGGATCACGGGGTCGAGCTTGGCGGGTATGGTGGAGCGCAGCTTGCTCGGCGCCACCGGGTTGTGCTCGGCGATCGCCTTGAACAACCCCTTCAGGCTGTCGGCGGTGAACGGGCGCTGGCCCGTCAGCAATTCGTAGAGCACCACGCCCATCGCGAACATGTCGCTGTGTTGCGTGAGTATCGCGCCGTCGATCAGTTCCGGCGACATGTAGGCCGGCGTGCCGACGAGCTCGCCTTCGTTGGCCTGCGCCTGCTTCAGAAGCGCGGCGCCGAAGTCGGCGACCTTGATGTTGGTGCCCTCGACCACCATGATGTTCGCGGGCTTGATGTCACGGTGCACGATGCCCTGGCGGAAGGCGTAATCCAGCGCGCCGCAGGATTTGAAACCGATCTGGATAATGTCCTCGATCGACAGCAGGCTGTCGGGACGCGTGAAGCGCGCGAGGTTGCCCCCCGGCACGTGCTCCATCGCGAGATAAGCCGCGTCCACCCCCATCACCGCTTCGAGGATGTTGACGATATGCGGGTGCGCGAGGTGCCCGACCAGCGACGCCTCGTTCATGAATTGATCGCGCGCGACGTCGCCATCCAGCGAGTCGCTGGTCCCCTCCATGTCGAGAACCTTGAGCGCGACGTCATCGCCGCTGAAAGTGTCGAGCGCAAGATACACCTTGCCGGTAGCGCCCTCGCCAAGTAATTGCTTTAACTGGTATTTACCGATCTGCTGCATGGATATCTCCGGGCGCCCCAGGGCCGGCCCGTTGCGGCCGGCTTTCCCCAGACAGAAGCGTAACGCAAATGCGTGACAAGTGACGTGAATAGTCGGTAACCGGCCTGCGGAATCTGCGGCCGAGGGGCGCGGCACCCCGGCGCCGGCAGGAAAAATCGGTAAAAATGGGATGGGGTTGGGCTTGTCGAGGCGCGGGCTTGGTCGATGGAATTAAAGGGGCCAGAGTAACATTTCCTGTGGAAAGAGCTCGCCCGATGGAACCGTCTCAACTACCTTAGAGGGCCGGCCTCGCATCGGCGGTCGCGCTGCTCTGAGAAGAGCACGCGATATCTCGACCTTGACAGGGCGAGCGATTGTTCCCCCGCTGTACGATATGCAGCGGTAGGCCGGACAGCTTTAGTCGGGGGCGGCGGGGCATCGAGCGTGCGTCGGTGTTTCACAAGCTAACGCCCACAGCATCACGACCGTTGACCTTGCCAACTAAATCCCCAACTTGACCCCTAGTGGTTCAAAAATCGAGGCTGTACCTTTTAATTCAGCTTATACCAGATCAAGCAGAGAGTTACACTAATTAACAACGCCATCAGAGGGCGCCAGAACCCCTAAGTGTTCGCTTCTCCGTTGATCAGAGCAAATGGGGTCAGAGTAAGATTTCCCGTATCGCCTCCGGAAAAATTACTCTGATCCCATTTAATCGGTCTCTAATTTGGGCCCATGAGTTTTGTAAATCTATCATTCAGTGAATACCAAAAAAGAACAGACATAACACTGGGGATAAGTACGATCAAGTGATACCAAAGAAATTTCCAGTTCTCTCGTTTTCCATTTACAAAATATTGGATTGCATATTTTTCTTTCCTAATCGAATTACCGACAACCAATTCGCTTAAAGGGAATTCCGTCAGTTTAGACGTGAGATCCACATTGTCTTCATTTAGTGATTTACCCTCAAAGCGAGTGGTGCATCTATTGTTTAATGGTTGCTCGCAAACGAGCCTACTTGAGGTGATCATTGCATCCAACTCCAGAAGCCAGAATTGCAAACTCAACCCTGCTGACAGGAGAGTTCCAGCAATACCGGCAAACAGAAAGGCATTGTGTATTTGAGAATGGAATCGCATTCTAGTTTCGTGGAGTTAATTAAAGGGGCCAGGCACGGGTTTTTCTAACAGCTGCCTGAAAACCCTTGCCTGGCCCCTTTTGTCTTGAATCGATGCCCCAAGTCATGCGTTAATTGGATGGCTCTTTGTAATCTGGGTCGCAGAACGCGAGAAAGCAACCGGAGGACAAGTCTTCGTAGGTACACTTCGTGCCGTCGTAGCAGTAATTCCCCAATTCGTGTGCTGTGTGGACCGCTACCTGTATATCCTTGGGCAGTTCTGTGAGTGGCCCTCGCTCGAATTCAAGCAGCACGATTCCGCGCTCGTCATTTCGCAGAATCTGACTTGCCACATTACCACTCTCGATCTCCGTCAACGCCAAGCGCCGGAGGTTATCAGGTAGTTCCGACCAGAAAGTAGCGGCCTCCGGATCCAAGAACCCGGCGCCTTGCCACTTCGGGCGTTCAATCCATCGAGTATTTCCCAGAAGTTTGACGGTCATAGAGCGCCTATTGCTAGGATTTTTGGCGACTGCGGCTATGTTCACTGGTGGCCAAGACCATTCTCCTCTGAATACAGCCGACCGCCAAAACCACGCTCGACCCAAGTAGGCTCTAACGGAAAAAGGGACCAGGCTCGAATTATTCTAAACAATTCGCGGCCCCTTTTGTTGCGCAATTGCCCGCCGGCGGCGCGGCGATTCCTGCGCGCCCCAATCACTTATGTTGGACAACGCACAGAGCGGTCGCATGAACTACGTTATAAAAAAGGGAGCTTACGCATCCCCTTATGCCTTCGCGGGATTGCAGCACCACGTAGTGTGATCAGCCATTCAACGGCAACGATCGGCGCGCGCAAATAGACTTTGAATGCGTATCCAAAAATTGCCGGAACGCCTGTCTCAAAGTCTCATGCAGGCTGACTGATCCGGTGCTACAAACAAAACAATCATGGCCCTGAAAATGACAAATTCGGCGCGAGGAAAGCCCAAGCCGGATCCCCGGGATAATTTCATTATTGCGGCGCTGCCCGCGCCCGATTACGAGCGCCTGCTTCCGGCTCTTGAGTTGACGCCAATGCCGCTGGACTGGACACTGTCTGCGTCCGGCGATCATGTGAACTATCTCCATTTTCCGATTTCGGGCATTGTTTCGCTGATTTATGACCTGGAGGATGGCTCCTCCAGCGAAATTGCGCTGGTCGGCAACGAAGGGCTGGTGGGAATCTCCGTCTTCATGGGAGGTGAAAGCCTTCCGAGTAACACGACGGTCCAGAGCGCGGGCCAAGCCTACCGCCTGAGTCGCAAAATCATGAAGCAGGAGTTTGCAAGGGGAGGCCATCTGCAACACCTTGCGTTGCTGTTCACGCAAGCCTTAATCGCCCAGACTTCGCAAACCGCCGTATGCAATCAGCACCATTCCCTGGAACAGCAGGTTTGCCGCTGGATGTTGATGAGCGTCGATCGGCTGCACGATAACAAGCTTGTCATCACGCAGGAGTCAATGGCGCATCTGCTGGGCGTGCGTCGGGAAAGCGTTACCTCGGCCGCCGGTCGATTGCAAAAAGATGGCCTGATTTCCTATACCCGCGGCCGTATTACGGTGCTGGATCGGCCAAAGCTTGAAGAGCGCGCCTGCGAATGCTATGCCATGGTCAAGAAGGAGTACGATCGCCTGTTGCCACACCCTAAACATTCGGCGCAAGTCAAAGGGGACGTTTAAATAAAAGGGGATCAGGTTGACCCCTTTAATCTTGACCCCTTTAATCTGAATCTGCGGCAGAGGGGCGCGACACCCCGCTGCCGGCCGAATAAAAGGAATAAAAGGGGCCAGGCACGGGTTTTTCTAACAGCTGCCTGAAAACCCGTGCCTGGCCCCTTTTGTCTCAAGAATTGCGAAGTTGAGCCTCAATTGGGGATCATTGCACACGGATGTATCCCCCTTTCGATTCGCACTCCCGAATTAATCTTTGCAGCGCCTCTTGCACGATTTCCCCGTCTATATTCCGCAAGCCAATAGCCTCGCCGGACAACTCCTGTTTGAATCTGAGAAGTAGCTGCCCGGAAAGCGAGGCGCCCGGTTTCAATTCCGCTCGCAGCCAAGAGGAATTCAGAGTTGTGTGAAAGCTCTCCCATGATGTCCGATCACCAAGAACCCAACCGTGCCTCTCCTTTTTGTTTTTGTCAAAGTGGGTGAAAGTAACAGTGAAATCCGAGTAATCCTGATGTGATATCCGGCCGCCGTACTGCGCTATGAGAGCGGCTAGATCTGGCGCGACAACGGCACCTGGGGGGATTCTAAGCTCGAACGTCTTCTTACCTTCCACTGCGAAGAAGATGGCTAAGCGAATTTCATAGGTATTTTCGATCGATGGGGCGATCTTACACAGAACGATGCTGCTTTCCGTCACCAAAGATGGCAAGAAGCTTCGAGGTTTCCCCTGTGGCGCAGGATGCACTGGGCCTCCGCCGGTTAAGCCCAAAACACGGAAAAACATGCGGCCAATTAGGCTATGTTTTATTGTGAACTGCCATCCGAGTGAAACGTAGGCTAACCAGCATCGTTTATGCGCCTAGTATGCCCTCATACCGTCAACTTACGCTTCTCTTCGGCATGGCCGCTATTGGCCGGAATTCGCCGCCACCACTCGCGCCTAACAATTGCCATCAGCAAGCGACACCGCGGCGTACTTCGTAGATCTACTCGCTTTTCTCATGACTGACACCAGGCAACATACGTCGCAACGCGAGCATATAAAATTGGCCTTGGGACAAAAAATGGTCGGAAGGTATCCGACCGAGAATCAAATGCTCAAGGCGATTTCTATCGAAAAACTCGCGTTCCCGCCCAGCGCTCAAAGCAATGTAACGGTTGTCTAACAGCAGTGCATCTACGCCGACAAAGACTTTGGCTAGCTGGCATTCCGTGACTTGACCATTGGAGCGACCAACGTAGAGCTTGACCCCGTCTGTGCCGATTTTGGACATGTAGGGCGGAGGTTCGCGTCTCGAAGCCTTCAAGAGTACCAAGCACGTAAGCAAACATATCGCCATCACAACGATACCAAAAACAATCTGACCGGACCTGAGCGAGGGCCAGGTGAAATAAAATAGGGTGCCCAGACCAACGAGGCAAAACATCGGAATGAATCGAACGCCACGATCCAATTTCTTCATCGCCAAAACGGTCTTCTCGGTCACTTCAACCCAGGTAATTTGGGCGTCCTGGCCTCCAGGCGGGACTTGCGCTGCTTCGTGATGGCCTTCCTTCCGCTGCGCCGACGGCTGAAAAGGCTTAATGCTTGGGCTCACAATGAATGCAATGACTAGCCCAACAACGCACAAGGAAATTGCGCCTACGGTGCACCAGTTTCTTGCGGTGTCGTAGTATTGATAGGCGGCAAACGCTGCTGCGTTTCGAGGATCGTACAGAGTGTTGTCAAACTCCTTGTGCAATTCCCTCAAATGCTCACCATACGAGTATTGGAGGAAAAGGAGACCGACAATGCCGGAAATGACCGCAACCGCAAGGATGACAACCAACGTAGTGCGCCAAAGAGGTTGTCTGCTGGGATCACCTTCTACCATGGTCCAATAGTCACCCTGAAAAGCCGTTCGTGTACGTGCTTACGGCGTATTTTAGGCATATTACGTCTCATCCTGCGATGGCCGAATTTGGCCGGAATCCGCCGCGATCGCTTCTGGGCCACAGCGGCCATCGGCGCGACCTACCAAGGCCCTAGTTGCTTCATTGCTTCATTGGCTGCAACACCTAGCGGCATCCTGGCAAGACTGCCGCGAGCGTCATAGGCAGCAATTAGGTCCCCCTCAGACTGACCAAATTGAGTCGAGCGCAAAGAGATATTTCCGACCTCAATACCTGCTATCGCATCCCGGCAACCCGCAGCTCGTTCTATACCAGATTTCTCCGAGAGAAAAAATACGGCGAAGCTGCTTGGAGGCAGTAACCACCACCCGTCCGGCTTTTGTGCATTCAGGACGTCGCGGATTGCAGGAATTGTTTGTTCGGAATCGGCATCTGGAGCTCGAAAATGCAATACGATAAACGATTGGCGTGTGCCTTTGAGCTTGGCAAGCTCCTTCAATTTTTCCGGAGTGACATATTTCGCGGTGAGCTCGGTAAATTTGGGGCCGCGCGGTCGTCGTCCGAATAATAACGAGAGCAAATTCATACAGAGGAAAGTCTAGCTTGCCGATGTCCGCTATTGGTGTGCGATTTTTGGCATTTTACCTCCCGCAACAGGATGGCCGATATTGGCCGCTTGTAGCCATCGCCGATTCTACCCAAAATCTGCCGTCAGGAATAACAAGGGAATCAGACCCCGTTGTCTCAGCGGACACCGTCCGATTCAAATGAGCCAGGTCCCTTTGTTCCAGCGACGATGGACTCGCGGGCGCCGTCGGACACCCCTTTAATTCCGCCTCCAATTACGCTCTAATGACGGTCACATCGTTGAAAATTTACGCTGGCATGCTGCGGGCATAACATGTGCGCTCACCGCGTGAGCCCAACCGGGAGGATCAGGCAATGACGAAACCGCGCAACGCCGCACCGATCAACTATACCCGCCGTGAATTCGGTAAATTCGTCGCCAAGGGCCTGGGCGCGGCCGCGGTCGCCAGCGTGTTGCCGTCGCGCGCCGACCCCGCCGATCCGCCATTTACCGTGGCCGTCGTCCCCGACCCCCAATATCTCGCCGGCGACTCGGTTTGCGGGGGTTCCACCGCTTACAACGGTCTCATCAAATGGGCGGTCGATCACCGGCAGCATGCGGTCGCCGGCGCGCCGCTCAACATCAAGGGCTTTATCCAGGTGGGCGATTGCCAGAACACGTCGCTGGTTGCCACCCAGAATTCGCAGGCGTCCATCATGGTCAACGCCTGGCAGCAGGCGACCAGGGCCAACATGTTCGTCGCGTTCTGCTGCGGCAACCACGACTACGAAGACGGCGGACGCGTCATCGACCGCGGCAAAATCAGCCACGTATGGCGCACCGACAAGAACGGCGCGTGGCAGCCCTCCGCGCTCGCCGGCTTTTACGGCGCGGGCATGGACCTGGGCGCCGGCGACGTGGCTTATTGGGGCAGCACTTTTACCGATCCGGACGGCCTGCCCGATTCCAGCATCAACAACTACATCAGGCTCAACATCGGCTCGCGGAAAATTCTCATCATTGCGTTGGAATTCTTCCCGCGCAACAAAGTGATGAACTGGGCAAAATCGATTCACGACGCGCACCCCGACCACGAATGCTGGCTGACCACCCACGGCTACATGGATAACCGCGCCGCGCGCTGCAGCCGCAGCCAGGGCGGCGGACCGGACGCCTACACGCTCAAGGACGACGGCACCTCGAACTGCGGCGAGCAAATGTTCTCCGGCAACGCCAACGGCCCGGCGCAACCGGGGATCGCCGGCTTTATGCGCGCGCGGCTGGTGACGTGCGGACACTTCACCGACGGCTGGACCGACGGCTGGATCTGGCGGCACAACACGGCAAGAGGCGCATCGAACCAGAGCATCGAGGAGGTGTTCGCCGACGCGCAGGGCGCGCACAAACAGGACAAGAGCCTCACCGGCGACCTGCAAAACTATTGCGGCAGCGATTCGCAAAACCCGGACCGCAGTTCCAGCACCGCGCACCTGATGCTGCTTCGCATCTGGCCCACGACCATGGAGGCGTTCATGGTCTCCACCAATTCCGGCAAATGGATAGGCGCCAAAGGCGTGACCGGCCAGGTAGCCCCGGTTCAGCTTTGGAATATCCCGTTCAGGTTGGCGGTCTGAGTTAGGCGTAGTCCGGTTACAAAAGACGGCTGCAGGTAAGAATTAAAGGGGCAGGTTGCGTTATTTAAGCGGCGCACCATCGCGATGGACTCGCGGGCGCCGGAGCCTCGTCCCAGTCAAGCAAAGTATTGGGACCTGACCCTTTTATTTAACCCTGGTCCTGTTTATTTCCGTCGCTAGGCGTTGTGTCGGTTAATTATCGTGCGGATTCGTGACTCGTTTGCTTCGAGCCACGCAAGGCGTTTTTCATAAATGTCGCCCCAGAATAAAGCCTCCCAGTCATTGCCTCTATTCCCATAGCTTTTTCGAGTGTACTCAGCAAATGTACTCATCGAGCCATCTTCTCGCGCTTGCGCGGAAATGCAATCCGCTTCGTCTCGCTCGCAAAGCTCTCGGAGTATGTTTAGTGCATTCGCTTGCTCATTTGCCCCGATCAACGCATATCCATCCTGCGCAGTCGTCAGGATCGCTCTCCATCTTTCAAAGCAGTTCCAGAGAAATTGCGACCAACCCCCGTTCGAAATGTTGTACTCAATGGCATTCATTGCGTAAAGCATCCGTGCTTCCAAGGGTGGGGCATCCGGCGATGGTTTGTCACGGTCGAACCAAGTTGGGCCTTCGGGATATCTCACACGAAGCCACTCAAAAATCGCCTCCTCGAGCTCGCCTCCACCCATGTTGAACGCCTAATCTAGCAATCAAAGGAGTCAGGTCTCATTAGCAAATTTTTTTGACCTGATCTCTTTAATTCTAATCCATTTGCCCCTTCCCCCTCGAGGGAGGAAGGTTGGCAATTAAAGGAGGCAGGTCCTATTACCTCAATTCCCGCTAACCAGCTCCCGGCCCTAACGCTGCACCTTCCGCTCCGGCACTTCCATCGGCTGCTCGATGATCATATTGAGCGCAATCATGAAGCCGAATACGGTGGTGAAGAAGTCGATCGTCAGCGCGGTGATGTAGACCGCGGCGCTGTATTGGAGGTCTTGCAAAACGTAGGCGAGCATCGCCAGCGTCACGACGGCGCCCAATACCACGAAGACCGCGAATATGGTGGGCGGCGGGTAACTGCCGATCACCTTGCGGCGCCGGTGCGGATAGGTGACCTGGAGCAACAGCATCGGCAGCGCGAACAGCACGCCGGAGACCCGCCAAATCCACGTTTCCGGCATAGCGTAGAGCGCGCACAGCGGCGGCAGCAGCGCTCCCGCGGTCAATACGAATATGTGCGTCATCACCGTTCTTGCCAGGTATTTGTCGAGCAGCGACCATTTCGCGCCGGCGGCCGGCCGCAGCGTCAGCATGAGAGCCGAGAACCCCGCGAATGTGATCATCAGCCCGGCCAAGGTGTACAACAGGACAGCACCTTTGACTTCCATGTTTTTCTCCTCCCAAGAGAAACATCATGTGCCTTCGCAGGAGGCAGGGCGATTCACGCCGGCCTCCCCCGTTCCGGCGAAGGACCCGGGGTCGACTCTCTCCCCGGACTCTCTTCCCGGACTTTCTCCCCCGGACTCTCTTCCCCGCTTCGCCTCCCACCCCGGCGTTATTCTGCCCCGGTTACTCCAACCTCGCATGGCTCGGGGCGCCGCCTGGATTCGCGGCTTCCCCGATCACCTTTGCGGTAACGGACGGGGTAAACGGCTCGATGCCCATCGCCTGGTAGATTTCCGACGGGGAGTAGGCCACGCCGTCTTTCATGACCAGCGCGATGTGACGGATGTCGGAAATATTCTGCGTGGGATCGCCATCGACCAGCAGCAGGTCCGCGCGCTTGCCGCGAGTGACTGAACCGAGCTGGTCGAGGAGCCCGGTATATTTGGCGCCGTTCCAGGTGGCGATGCGCAGCGCCTCGGCGGGCGGTATGCCGGCTTGGACGTAGAGTTCCAGCTCGTGATGCAGGGTGAATCCCGCCCGGGCGTCGGTGCCCGCGACCAGCGGCACGCCGGCCTGGTACAGGCGGCCGACGATCGCGACCATTTTCGCGAACGAAGCGCGATAGCGCTCGACGTTGCCCGCGTTCACGTCCATCGAGTTTTCGTAGAGGCTGCGCTGCACCACCGGCGGCAGATGCTGGGCAATGCCGGCATAGATCGGGTCCACCTCACCCTGCAACTGCGTGAACTGGCCGTGGAAGCAGGCCAGCGTGGGATCGTGCACGATGCCGCGCTGCTTCATCAGCGCGATGAAATCCTGCACCGGCTGCGAATCCAGGTCGAGCTCCCAGGCGCGCTCCGCGATCAGGTAGAAGCGCTTCAGCGTTCGCGTGTCGTCGCCGGGCTGGACGAAGAAATTGAGCATGAGCTGGTTGATGTGCGTGAGCTCGTCGTAGCCGTCGTTGATCGCCTGCTCGGCGCGCATGAAGGCGGGCACATGGCCACCCACGCGCATGCCGCGGCTGTGCGCGTAGGCGGCGGTCTCCTTCACCCATTCCGGCCGGAACGAATTGTAGATCTTGATCTGCCGGAAGCCGCGCTGCGCGTACCAGTCCACCGCATCCTTCGCCTCCTGCAAACTGCCGACGTGGATGCCGTCGCTCGCGGAAAACTCGCTCTTGCCCTCGATGAAGCCGAGCGGCACGATGCGCGGGCCCAGCGCTTCGGCGGCGTCGATGCGGCCCATCAGCTCGGCGAGGCTCGCGTTGTTGTTTCCCAGGTCGCGACCGGTGGTGACGCCGCCGGCGATCTGCAGCATGGCGTTCCACCTGTCCTCATGGTCGTGCATGTCGAACAGGGCCGGCATCAGCACGCGCCCCTGCGCGTCGATTTCGGCGGCGGCGTCGCGCGCCTGCGATCCCGTGTCGTAGATCGCCGCGATATGGCCGTAATTCACGTACACGTCGTGCTGCCCCGGCAGCATCACCGCGTGCTCGGCGTCGAACACGCGCGCGTTGCGAATCACCACCGGGTTGGGCAGCCGATGCGTGAGCTTATGCGCCAATTCGGACAGCAGCTTGTATTCGCCCTCTTTCTGCAAAACTTCCAGCTTGTCGCCCTGCGACTCCCAGCCTGCCTCCAGTATCTGCACATAGCCCGGATACACGTAGGCGAAGAACCTGGGCTGCGGCTGCTCGCTCATCCACAGGTAGGTTGGCTGGATATCGACGCCGCTCAGCACATACAGCGCGACCGTGCGGGTGACGCCGCTGTTTTCGACAGTCGTTTCCAGCAAACGCTCGAGGCCAACGGTGCCGCCCGGCAGCGCCGGCAACGTGTGTGAGGGCACCCGCAACAGCGCAGTGACCATCTGCGCCAGCGGTTCAAGGGAATCCTCGATCGGCACATACAACACCGCGCCCGCAGGACGGGCGCTGCCGTGGTCCACGTGCGATTGCCACTGCGCACCGGCATCGTTGCGCTGGTAGCTCTCGTCGATGGGCGCGCCGAACGTGGACTTGCCGGTGATGTGCAGCGACAGCGGCGTGCCGTCCGCACCTAGCGTGTATTCCTCGTGCAGGTCCGGCCCGCGGCCGTTGTCGCGATAAGTGAATTCCACCGCAACCCGCCCGTCGCCGCCGACGGTGGTGATCTGGCTGCCGGCGAGGTGCCCTTGAATCACGACCGAATAGCGTGTAACCCCGGCGGCCAATGGCACGGGGTCGGCTGCAAGCGCGCAACATGGAGCGAGCAATAGTGCCATCAGCAACGTTCGCGCTACCACGCAGGCTCGGCCGGTTGCGCCATCGCCCGGCATTTGCGTCAGTTGATTTTTCCCGATCCGCCGCATGTCTTCCTCCCGCTCATTGTTGTATTCACTATTTCATTCGCTGGCACACACCCGCGGCTACTCGGTCCGCGCGTTCGACCCGGCAGTCGCGCCGAATATAAACCGTTTGAGCGGTATCTGCCGCCCGTCGGGCAAAGTCATGATCGCGTCCGTGGTATCCGAAAACTGTACAGTGAGGCTGCCCACATCGGCGTTCGCCGTGGTCGGCGCCTGATAACTGCCGGTCAGCGTCTGGCCGTTGGCGAATTGCGCCCAGGTGCCCTGGAACAGCGAGCTGTTGGTCATGTTGCCGCTGGCTAGATACCAAACCGGGTTGCCCGCCGCGTCGTACATGTAGCCCGCAAGATACATGGCGCCGCCCTGCACTTCGATGCCGAACCCGCGGCCGCCTTCGGCGGGGTTGTACCACCACCCGTTCTGCGGACTGCCCATGGGCTGCGTCACGCCCGCGCCGCCCGGCCCGAAGCCGAAACGCTCGATCTGCAGCATGCCTCCCGGCCAGGTCACCGTCGCGGTCGAGGCGCTGGAAAACACGATGTCGATGCTGCCTGCCGTTCCGGGGTTCTGCGTCGGGGTTTTGTAGGCGCCGGTCAGCGCCGGTCCCCCGGAGAAGGTATAGAGCGAACCCTGGTATTCGGTGGCCGACAGCATGGGCCCGCCTGAATACACCCAGGTCGCTTCGCCGCTTGCCGCATAGAGGAAGGCCGCCATGTACATCGACGATCCCTGCACCTCGATCACAAAGCCGCGGCCGCCTTCCGCCGGGTTATACCAATAGCCGCCCTGGGGCGTCACACCGCCGGCCGGCACAAAAGCCGCCGTGACGGCGCGCGCCGCCGACATGTCCACGCCGCAGGCTGTCGTTCCCGAGCACGCCCCGCCCCACGCCGAGAGCTGGTAGCCCGCTGCGGGCGTGGCTGTCAGCGTAACCGCTGTTCCCGTTGCAAAGTTCGCGGTACAGGTTCCCGACGAGCAATTGATTCCCGCGGGCGTGCTGGTCACGGTGCCGTTCCCCGTCACGCTCACCGAGAGCTGGGTGCTCCCTGAAAACGCCGCGCTCACGGACTGCGCACTGCTCATGGTGACGGAGCAGGCCCCACTCCCGCTGCACGCGCCGCTCCAGCCGGAGAACGCCCCGACCGGGGACGGTATCGCGGCAAGCGTTACCACCGTCCCCGGGGCAAAATTCGCGATACAGGTTCCCGAGCTGCAGTTGATGCCCGCAGGCGTGCTGGTCACGCTGCCGTTGCCGCTCACGCTTACGGACAATGCGTAGCCGGAAGACGCAAAGGCCGCGCTCACGGATTGCGCCGCGCTCATCGTGACCGTGCAGCTCCCGCTCCCGCCGCACGCGCCACTCCAGCCGGAGAAGGTCGCGCCCGAGCCCGGCGTCTGGTTAAGCGTCACTGCCGTTCCTGAAGGGAAATTCGCGCTGCAAGTGCCGGAGGAACAATTGATGCCCGCGGGATTGCTGGTCACCGTGCCGTTGCCGGTCACGGCCACCGACAAGGCGTAGGCGGGCGGCGCAAAAACCGCGCTCGCGGAAAGTGCGCTGTTCATCGTGATGGTGCAGCTGCCGGTTCCGCTGCACGCGCCGGACCATCCGGAGAGTATCTGGCCCGAGCCCGGCGTCGCCGTCAGGGTCACGCTCGTTCCCGGCGCAAAGTTCGCGGTGCAGGTTCCCGTATTGCAACTGATTCCGGCGGGGTTGCTGGTCACGGTGCCGGTACCCGTCACGCTCACCGACAACTGGTTGGTGCCGGAAAAGGCCGCACTGACGGATTTCGCGGCAGTCATGCTGACCGCGCAAGTTCCGGTGCCGCTGCACGCGCCGCCCCAATTCGAGAATATTGCACCCGAGCCAGGTGTTGCAGTCAAAGTGACTGTCACTCCGAACGGAAAGTTTGCGCTGCAGGTTCCCGGGCAGCTGATTCCGGCGGGACTGCTGGTCACAGTCCCGTTGCCGGCTTCGCTCACGGTGAGCGTGTAACCCGTGGCCACAAAGCTCGCGCTGACGGACTGCGCCGCGCTCATCGTGACCGTGCAGCTCCCGGTCCCGCTGCAGGCGCCGCCCCAGGCCGACAGGCTGGAGCCCAGGCCCGGCGTTGCGGTGAGCGTCACCATTGTCCCCGAGGCAAAGTTCGCGCTGCAGTTGCTGCCGGAGCAATTGATTCCGGCGGGGCTGCTGGTCACCGTCCCGTTGCCGGTCGCGCTGACCGATAGCGCAAAGTTGGGGGTTGCAAACGTCGCGCTGACGGACTGCGCGCTGTTCATCGTGACCGAGCAACCGCCGGTCCCGCTGCACGCGCCGCCCCAGCCGGAAAGCGACTGGCCCGATCCCGGTACTGCCGTTGCGGTAAGCGTCACGATGGTTCCGACGGCAAAATTCGCGCTGCAGGTGCTCGCTATACAACTGATTCCCGCCGGGCTGCTGGTGACTGTCCCGTTGCCGGTGACTGTGACCGTTAGCGCGTAGTTAGTCGCAAAACTCGCACTCACGGACTGCGCGCTGTTCATCGTGACCGAGCAGCTTCCGGTCCCGCTGCAAGCGCCGCCCCAGCCCGAGAATGTTGCGCCCGAGTTCGGCGTTTCGGTCAGCGTTACCGCCGTGCCTGCGGGAAAGCTGGCGCTACAAGCACCAGGACAGGCGATTCCGGCGGGACTGCTGGTGACCGTACCGTTGCCCGTTACGCTCACCGACAGCAGGTTGGATCCCGTAAAGACCGCGCTGACAGATTTCGCTGCGCTCATTGTGACCGAGCAGGATCCCGCGCCGCTGCACGCGCCGCTCCAGTTCGAGAATACAGCGCCCGAACCTGGTGTCGCGGTAAGCGTGACCGTCGCTCCGGAAGCGAAGTTTGCGGAGCAGGTTCCAGGGCAGCTAATTCCGGCGGGGCTGCTGGTCACGGTCCCGTTGCCGGCTTCGCTCACCGTCAGCTGGTAACCGGATGCCACAAAAGTCGCGCTCGCAGATTGCGCGGCGTTCATCGTGATCGAGCAGCCCCCGGTCCCGCTGCACGCGCCGCCCCAGCCTGAAAGCGTCTGGCCCGATCCCGGTGTCGCGGTCAAGGTGACGGCCGTGCCGGAAGCAAAATTCGCGCTACAGGTTCCGGAAGAGCAATTGATGCCGGCAGGATTGCTGGTCACCGTGCCGGTACCGGTCACGCTAACTGATAGCGAGTAGTTGGTGACAAAACTCGCGCTCGCGGATTGCGCAGAGTTCATTGTGACGCTACAACCACCGGTCCCGCTGCACGCGCCGCCCCAGCCGGAAAATGCCGCACCCGAACCCGGCGTCTCGTTGAGCGTGACAGTTGTTCCAGCGGGGAAACTCGCACTGCAGGAACCGGAGGAACAATTGATGCCGGCGGGGCTGCTGGCCACTGTGCCGGTACCGGTCACGCTGACCGACAACGTATAGCTGGCAGGGGCAAACGTTGCGCTCACGTTCTGGGACTGTCCGGCCAACAGGGAGACGGTACAGCTCCCGGTACCGCTGCACGGCGTGCTCCAGCCCGAGAATGTCTCGCCTGAGCCAGGCGTCGCGGTCAGAGTTGTCGGAGTGCCCACGTTAAAGTTCGCACTGCAGGTTCCCGAGGAGCAGTTGATGCCGGCCGGACTGCTGGTGACCGTACCAGTGCCGGTGACGCTCACCGATACCGAGTAGGTTTGCGGAACGAAGTTCGCGCTGACTGACTCGTTGCTATTCATTGTTACCGTGCAGCTGCCCAGGCCGCTGCACGCCCCACTCCATCCGGCAAACATGTATCCCTTGGCCGTCTGAGCGCCCAGTGCAACTCCAGTCCCTGTCGGAAACAAGGCGGAGCAGGTTCCTGGGCAGCCAATGCCGCCAGCACCCACCACCTGTCCGCCTCCTGTGACAGTTACGGACAGCAAATATTCGGGATCAAATGTAGCGTCGACCGTCAGATTGCTGTTCATCGTCACTGAACAGCCACCGCTCCCGCTGCACGCCCCGCCCCAGCCGGCAAATGTGAAATTGGTGCCTGGCGTTGCAGTCAACGTTACGACCGTTCCCGAGTTGTAGCTGCAGGAACTCCCGCAGGGGGATACCGATCCGACGCCATTCACGTTCACCGTCAAGGTGTAATGAATGAAGAGATCTTGCCGCGGCCCGGTAATGTTCCTGTCGGTGGCAGAGGCGTCTGCCGCCGGACCGCTCGCCTGCGCAAGAAGAACCGGAGCGGCGTTCGCGAACTGCGGGTAAGAGAGGGCCAGAACAAACAGGCAGCTTGTGAGAATTGCCGCACTCTGCACCAGGAATCGAATTAGGGATTGCATGGCATACCTCCCTGCGTCACACAACATGAACACTTTCTCTTCGGCGGCACGAGTGTCCTTTAGCCACCCTTAAAACTGCTTAAAAGCGATCCAATCCGGCAGAGGGCGCGCGGATACGCTCTTCTGCTACATAACAATTTAGGCTTGCGGCGCATGCCTTACGCCGTCGCATGACACGTGGATTTTGTGACGTATGCACACAATGGAAATCGGCCGCGGGGAGTCTCGGCGCCGCATTGCGTGGCGTTGCGGCGCAGGCGTGCTTCGGGCTAGTGCAAGCCCAGGGGGTGGGAATGGAACAGGGGCGCGGCGAAGGCGCCGCGCAATGACCGGCCTGGCGCCGGCCGTTACCGCTGACTACGGGCGGGCCACCGTCACCACTTCGCCGGCAGCTTTTTGTGCACGACGATGTGCTTGGCGTCGATCGAAATATAACCGCCGGCGACCAGCTGCTTGACGATGCGGCTGATCATTTCGCGCGAGGCGCCGATGCGGGCCGCCATGTCCTGCTGCGTCATCCGCTCCGGCACCACGCGCACGCCGTCCTGCTCGACGGCGTGCTCGTCGATCAACCTGGCGAAGCGCCCGTAGACGTCCAGCAAGGCCAGGTCCTGCACCTTGTTGGTGAGGCTCCTCACTTTGCCGATGAGCTTTAAAACCAGGTCGCGCGCGAACGCCGGATTTTGCTCCAGCAACCCCTCGACGGCGGCGTGGGGAATGAGGAATACCCGGCACGGCTCGAGCGCCATGACTGACGCGGAGCGCGCCCCGCCGTCGAGCACGATCTCGCCGAAATACTCGCCGCTACCCATGGAACTCAGCACCACTTCGGTGCCGTCCTCGTCGCTGACGAAGGCTTTGACCCGTCCCGACAGCAGGATGTAGAGCGCGTCGGTGGTGTCGCCGACGTTGACCAGCACCGCGCCCTTTGGATACGACCTGACCGTGCCGGCGGGCGCAAGAGCCCGCAACGCCGCTTCGTCGAGGTTGGCAAACGGACTTTGACCCTGGGCCATGAAGTCCCACCAGTGGGGGGTGACGGTAAATTCTGACATGGACAGGGCCAACCGGCAATGCTCGCGGCGCGGCCTTTAACCGACGCGGCCGGCCTCCGCCGCCGGGAAAATCCAGAGAGTCAGGCCCGCATTCGGCGAGAGCGGACGCTGTTACAAATACGCCGCCTGCGGGGCGCATCCGGTTTCAGCGAAAAAACCGCGGGCGGACAGGGGCAAAATCACGAATTCCCGCACGCCGGCTTGCGGTACCATGATGAGTCAACGACCTGGCGCCGGGAGGGCCAGCATCGGTGAGCGGCCTTCAAATAAAAGAGCGACTGGCGGCAGTGCTCGCGGCGGACGCCGCGGGTTACTCGCGCCTGATGGCGGCTGACGGCCGGGCGACGCTCGCTGCGCTGGACTCCGCAAGGGCGATCTTTCGCACCCAGATCGAAGCCAACCAGGGCCGCGTCATCGACATGGCCGGCGACTCGGTGTTGGCGGTGTTCGAAACCGCGAATGGAGCGGTGTCGGCGGCGATTGCCGCGCAGGTAGAAATCAACACCGCTTCCAGCGAAATACCCGAAGACCGGCGCATGCGATTTAGGATCGGCGTGCACCTTGGCGACCTGATCGAAAAAGCCGATGGAACAGTCTACGGCGACGGGGTGAACATTGCCTCGCGACTGCAGGCGATGGCCGAAGTTGGCGGGATCACGGTTTCGGACGCGGTGCGGGGAGCCGTGCGCGGTAAAGTGACAGCGGATTTTGGTGACCAGGGCGAGTACCGGATCAAGAATATCGCCTACCCGGTACGCGCGTTTGCGGTGCGCGTTGAGGGCGCAATTGCCAAACCGCCCTCTTCCGGCGACAGCGCTTCCCTCGCTAATCAGCCCCCAAGCGCGGTCTCGCCCTCCATCATCCCGGTCTCATCGCGATCAGCGCGTGCCGCATATCTGAAGCTCGCCGCCGCCGGTTTCGTGGGCATTGCAGTCATCCTGATCGCTGGCGACTGGTATTTACGCAGCGCCCGCGTTGGCGAAGGTACGCCTTCTGTCGCCCACGATACCTCCGCCGCCAAGCGTTCTCTGCTTTCCGTTATGGTACTGCCGTTCGCCAATGGCACCGGCGATTCGCAGCAAGACTATATTGCCGACGGGCTCACGGCAAACGTGACCTCCGACCTATCACGCATTCGCGATGCCTTTGTCATCTCGACCGCAACGGCCTATACCTACAAAGACAAACGCGTATCGTTACAACAGCTCGGCCAGGACCTCGGCGTGCGTTTCGTGCTGCAAGGTTCTGTACAGCGCAGCGGCAATACACTGCGAATCAACGCCCAACTGGGCGACACGGCGTCGAATGCGCAACTATGGTCGGAGACGTTCGAAGGCAATCCGTCCGACCTGTTTGCGCTCGAGGACCAGGTCACCACGCGCATCGGCAACAGCATCGGGCGTGAAATGGTAATCGCGGCGGCGCGTGAGGCCGAGACCCGCAAGAGCAGCCCGCAGGTGGCCGACCTGATGCTGCGCGCCAGGGCATTGGATCTGAAGCCACGGTCGCTGCAAAACTTTCGGCAAACCGAATCCTGGTACCGCGAAGTGCTGGCACTGGAACCCGGCGACGCCAGCGCGCTGATCGGTTTGGGGCGCTCGATCGTGCTTCAGCTCACCAACTTCGATTCCGAAGTCGGTGAAGCGGGGAAAAGAAGATGGGCCGAGGGGTGCGACCTGGCCCAGAAAGCCAAGACACTCGACCCCGATAACCCTCAAATTTATGCGGTCCTGAGCGTATGTTACGAAGCCAATGACGACTTTGCCGGGTCTTTGCGTGCCGCGGAGACCCGGGTTTCGCTCGATCGAAAAAATCCCGACGCCAATTACGACCTGGCGCGCACCTATCTCAACGCCGCGCAACCCAAACCGGCAATAGAGCTTCTCAACCTGGCAATGAGCCTGGATCCCAGGCACACGGACGAACTCGACCTGAGCCTCATGGGTTACGCCTATTTCATGCTTGGTGACAACGATAAAGCCATCGAGTGGTATCAAAGGGCTCTGGAGAGAAATCCCGTGCCCCGTTTCTATTCCTTTTTGGCGATGGCCTATGCACTCAAAGGAGACGAAGCAAAGGCGCACGCCGCGGCGGCGGAGTATCACCGGCTGGATCCCAACGGCAGCTTGTCCAAAACCGAAAAGGTATCGTTATCATCCTATCCAGCCGCGACCAGGGAATGGTTTGAAAAAACATATTATCCCGCCTGGCTCAAGGCCGGGCTGCCGGAATGATTCGGGGCGCGCAATCGTGAGCGGCCTTCAAATCAAAGAACGCTTGGCGGCGGTGCTCGCGGCGGACGCCGCAGGTTACTCGCGCCTGATGGCGGCGGACGGCCGGGCGACGTTGGCTGCGCTGGATTCGGCGCGGGCAATCTTTCGCACCCAGATCGAAGCCAACCAGGGCCGCGTCATCGACATGGCGGGCGATTCGGTGCTGGCGGTGTTCGAGACTGCCAACGGGGCGGTGTCGGCGGCGATCGCCGCGCAGGCGGAAATCAACACTTCCGCTAGTGCCATGCCCGAAGATCGGCAAATGCGCTTTCGGATCGGTGTGCACCTGGGCGATCTCATCGAGAAAGCTGACGGCACGGTCTATGGCGATGGCGTCAACATCGCTTCGCGCCTGCAAGCTCTCGCAGAGGTCGGCGGGATCACGGCCTCGGACTCCGTACGGAGCGCGGTACGCGGCAAGGTGACGGCGGACTTTGACGACCAGGGAGAGCTTCAAGTCAAGAATATTGCGCACCCGGTACGCGCGTTCGCGGTGCGCGCCGAAGGTACAGTCGCCAAACTGCCCTCGGACCCTGTATTGCCGATTGCCGGCCAGGTGGCGAGCACGCCCGCGCGCTTTACGCATCTGAAGCTTGCCGTTGCCGGTTTCATCGGAATGGCGGTCATCCTGGCTGCGGGCGACTGGTACTGGCGCTCCTCCCGGATCGATGAAGGAAAGCCCGAACCTGCGCTCGCCGACAGCAAATCGATTGCCGTGCTGCCGTTCGTCAACATGAGCGACAACAAGGAGAACGCCTATTTTGCCGACGGCATGCAGGAGGAATTGCTCACCCATCTGGCTCTCCTGGGCGAGCTCAAGGTAGTGTCGCGCACTTCCGCGATGGAGTACCGGGACACTAAAAAGAATACGCGCCAGATTGGCTCCGAGCTTGGCGTCCGCAACCTGGTCGAAGGCAGCGTACGCCGCGACGGTGACGTCGTCCGCGTGACGGTGCAGTTGATCGACGCGGGATCCGACAAGCACCTGTGGGCGCATATCTACGAGCGAAACCTTAAAGACGTGTTTGCCATCCAGAACGATCTTGCCACTGAAATCGCGCAGGCTCTCAAGGTCTCGCTGAGCCCCCACGAGCAGGCACAGCTCACCAGAAAGCCGACCGATAATCCTGCCGCCTACGACATTTTTCTCCGCTACCAGGACACGCGGAACAATGCAAAAGGCACTTTTCGCCAAGTCTCCGCAGAAGCCTTCAACGGCCGCATCGCGATGCTTGAAAAAGCGGTGGAACTCGATCCCCAATTTGCCCTGGCCTGGGCAAAGCTGGGAACCGAACACGCCTACATGTACCAGCGTCGCGTGGATCGATCTGAGTCCCGTCTGGATAAGGCACAACAAGCAATCCAGCGCGCAGTGGCATTGGCGCCAGACGACATTGCCGTGCTGATCGAACAGGGAAAGTTCTACCAGTATAGGAACAGCGAGATCGAGCGCGCCGCGCAAACCTTCGAAAAGGTGCTGCGAGTCGCCCCAAACAATGTCGATGCGCGGCTGGGCCTTGCCGCCGTTCGACTGAAACAGGGGCAAGTGGCCGACTACGCAACACAGATGGAAGCCATCCTGGCCGTCGATCCGCGCAACCTTGATGCGCTGGTCTCATACACCGTTACCCTTGACCGCTATCGCCAGTTTGACCGGTCCTTGGCACTTCGACGAAAGATGATAGATATCCGCCCCGAAGATGTCGAATTGCAGACTTGGTATTGGGCAGCCGAGTTGCAAAAAACCAGGCAGTGGGATGCCTACGACAAATGGCGAAAGTCCCTGCCACCGGCGATTGCAAGCAAGTCGCAGAGCGTTTATGGCCTTGACAGATGGCGCGCATGGGCACACCGTGATTTTGACGAAGTCATGCGTCTCGCCAACTCGCCGCCCGAGCAGTTTCTTGACGTTGGGCTAGACCATTTGTTTCTGCAGTATCAGCGAGTCGACGCTCATCTGGCCAAGGGTGATCGGCCGCGTGCAAATGCGATCGCCCGCAATGTGTTGGAAGAGGTGAAGAAATTCGCTCTAGACAGCCCCGATGATTGGTTTCTCTGGTCATACTCCGCCCTTGCGCATGCGACTCTTGGGGAAAGAGCGGTCGCACTTGCAGATCAAGATCGTGCGCGCAAGGCGGCAGTGGCCGAAATGGGCTATTACGACGGCATGATGAGTTCTGAAGAGAATCTCCTCTCCTTGTACGCCCAGCTCGGCAACCGCGAGCTCGCGTTGCAGGAACTTCGGAGACAGATAAGGCTTCCGATCCCCGATCCAGAATTGATTTATTTTGATGGCGACCTGGTCTCGCTGTGGGACGATCCCCAATACGCAGCGCTCGTCAACGATCCGGCCAACAGGGCGCCGTTGCCCCTAGAAAACGCGCCATTACCGGCGGGCGCGAAGTGACCGGCCTTCAAATCAAAGAGCGATTGGCGGCAGTGCTCGCGGCGGACGCGGCGGGCTACTCGCGCCTGATGGCGGCCGATAGCCGGGCGACGCTCGCTGCGCTCGACTCCGCGCGCGCCGTATTCCGCACCCAGATCGAAGCCAACCATGGCCGCGTCATCGACATGGCCGGCGACTCGGTGCTGGCGGTGTTCGAGACTGCGAATGGGGCGGTGTCGGCGGCGATGGCCGTACAGGCGGAAATCAACGCTTCCGCGAGCGCCATGCCCGAAGACAGGCAAATGCGCTTTCGGATCGGTGTGCACCTGGGCGACCTCATCGAGAAAGCTGACGGCACGGTCTATGGCGACGGCGTCAATATTGCGTCGCGCCTGCAGGCTCTCGCAGAGGTCGGTGGGATCACGGTCTCGGACTCCGTCAGGATCGCGGTGCGCGGCAAGGTAGCGGCGGAGTTTGACGATCAGGGCGAGCTTCAAGTCAAGAATATTGCGCACCCAGTGCGCGCGTTCGCGGTGCGCGCCGAGGGTACGGTCACTAAACTGCCCTCGGACCCGGTATTGCCGATCGCGGGCCAGGCGGTAAGCACTCCCGTGCGCTTCACTTATCTGAAGCTTGCCGTTGCCGGATTCATTGGAACGGCGGTCATCCTTGCCGCAGCCGACTGGTACTGGCGCTCCTCCCGGATCGATGAAGGCAAGTCCGAATCCGCGCTCGCCGACAGCAAGTCGATCGCTGTGCTGCCGTTCGTCAACATGAGCGACAACAAGGACAACGCCTATTTCGCCGACGGCATGCAGGAGGAATTGCTCACCCACCTCGCCCTCCTAGGCGAACTCAAGGTGGTGTCGCGGACTTCCGCGATGGAGTACCGCGACACCAAAAAGAATACGCGCCAGATTGGCTCCGAGCTTGGCGTCCGCAGCCTGGTCGAAGGCAGCGTACGCCGCGACGGTGATGTGGTCCGCGTGACGGTGCAGCTGATCGACGCGGGCTCCGACCAGCACCTGTGGGCGCACATCTACGAGCGCAACCTGAAAGACGTGTTCGCCATCCAGAACGATCTTGCGACGGAAATCGCGCAGTCGCTCAAGGTTTCGCTGAGCCCGCACGACCAGGCGCAGCTCGCTAGAAAGCCGACCGACAACCTCGCCGCCTACGATGCGTTTCTCCGCTATCAGGAATTGCGGAACAACATAATAGGCACTTATCGCGAATCCTTCACTGAAGCATTCAACGCGCGAATTGCGATGCTTGAAAAAGCCGTGGAACTCGATTCCAAGTTCGCCCTGGCCTGGGCAAAGCTGGGAACCGAGTATGCCGACATGTACCGCGATCGCGTGGATCGAACTGCGCCTCGCCTTGCCATGGCGCAACAGGCGATGCAGCGCGCGCTGGCGCTGGCGCCCGACAGCGTCGAAGTACAGATCGAACAAGGAAAGTTCTACCAGTCTGCCAACAATGACATCGAGCGTGCCGCGCAAACCTTTCAAAAGGTGCTGGGAGTCGCACCCAACAATGTCGATGCACGCCTGGGCCTTGCGGCCGTTTTGCTGAACCAGGGGCAGGTGGCCG
>Ga0181537_10000801_pt1 | contig 29253 bp, 26 predicted proteins | sample PEATcosm2014_Bin_39_FD_119765 | JGI IMG/M metagenome (GOLD analysis project Ga0181537, IMG submission 119765) | Peatland microbial communities from MTU Mesocosm Facility, Houghton, MI, USA - PEATcosm2014_Bin23_10_metaG | ecosystem: Environmental > Terrestrial > Soil > Wetlands > Peat | place...
AGAATGAATCCGCCGATGAGGGCGCGACCAATCCATGGCGAGTGGGCGCCGAACTCTGCCGCTGTCTCGAAGAGCTTGTTGATCCAGTTGATGATTTGTTCCCATAGTGTCTCGCCGGGGTCAGGCTGCGCGAGATTGCGGAAGTCGCGGCCAGCGAGCACCTGGGACATTGCTGTGCGCTGCTGGGTGTGCGCGGGTTCGGCGGCTGGGGAGGCGTCAATCTGGGCGAGGTCAGACGCGAGACGGGCTTCCGCGGCTTGGAGGAGTTGCGAGGTGGTGGGTGGGGGCGGGAGCACGTCCTTAATGGAGAAAAGGTCTTTTTCAGGATTGGTTTCGCCGGGATCGGACGCGGGTTTGCCCTTGTTTTTAGTGTTGTCCGAGGCGGCGGATTTCGGGTGGTCTTCTACAGGGGCGTCTTTGTCCTCCGCCCTTGAGAGCAACACGCGGAGCCATCCGTAACGAATGAGGCGGCGCTCGGCGTTGGGGCTGTTCGAGAGGGGGACGTGGTCGTCGGGGCCGACCAGGGAGGGGTCGCAGGTCTTCATGTCGCGGGCTTTGGCGCAGGCTTCGACGATGACGGTGAGGGCTTGCAAGTGGGTGCGGTACTGATCTAGAGAGGCATCATTCCAGTGGCCGGCCGGCGCGGGGGTGGCGGGAACGGAACTTGTGGCGCGCGCCTGCGTGGAGGCCAAGAAGGCCGTAAGGATCGCGGCTGCGAGGATGGGGCGGGCGTTCACAGGTGCGCCTCGATTGTTTTGCCCGGGTTCGCGGCGGGCGTAACGAGTGCCTCTTCTTCGGCAGGCTGCTCGGGCGCGAGCAATATTGGGATTGGCGCGGTCATTATTGGGACGGTTAGGCCGGCGAAGTCCATCATTCTCTCGATGTCGTACCCTTCGAGGCGTATGCGCTGATCATAGTGGAAGAGGGTGAGGGGGATGGGGTATTTGGGGCCTAGGAAGGCGTAGATTGCAGAACTGACTGTCATGCAAGCGCTCCCGGTTGCGGCGGGGCCAGAGGCTGGCTGTCGTTGCGCAGGCGCTGGTCCTGGTAGATGACGGTTAGAGCGGTGGTGAATCCTGCCAGGTAAATCGCCATGTAGAGCAAGAAGCCGAGGAGCGTGCAGAACCCGAGGAACGCGATGGCCGTGAATCCCAGCGGAGAGACCGGTTGGATGTGAAGAACCAACCCCACAACGGAACATAAAAAGCCAAGCAGGCTCAGGATAACGATGAGGACCAGAACAAACGCATAGCAGGCCGCATAGATGACGAGAAGCACAACAAACATGCGGCCCTTTGCGCCCTGGGTGAGGATGTTGCTGCGTTTGAGCGCCGCAACGGCGGGGAGTTCTTCTGCGACGCTGGCAGGAAAAGCCAGAGCGAGGCGGAGCATCATCAACATGCCGTAGACCATGGCTCCGACGAGCAGCATCATGCCCAGGGGCAGGACGAATATTACGGCAGGGTTGAAACCGGCATGGCCGGCCATTAACAGGATTATCCCGCCTATGGTTCCGATTTCAACCACCAGCGCGGGAAAGAATGTGACGGCATACAAGAGGACGAGCAGCCAGATGTAGCTGTCGATGCGTTTCCACGCCGACTGCCAGGCATCGCTTATCGACACTGGCAGGCCGAGGTTGGATTGTGTGGCCGCTCGAGTTGCCGCTGCAAGATATAAGGCGTAGACAACTGCGTTCACGAGCATGGCGATGGCAATCGACGGAATGATAGGAATGGGGTCGAAAAGGTGAGCAATCTCTCCGGGCGCAGGCGGTTTGAGGGACAGGCGAAGGAAAGGAAAGAGAACGACGGCCTGAATCGCCACCACCGTTACGAGAAACGCAGCGAAAGGAACCGCGCCGATTCCAACAAAGAGCAAGAAATTCGCGCGCACAATGTGAAATGTTCTTCCGAGAACCTCGCCGATGGTCATGGGGCCACGTTCATTCGGCGCAACAAGTGCCGGATATGGAGTCTGGCTCATACGGGCTCCCCGGAAGCTGGTGGCGAGGATGGCTGAAGATCATTTGCCGGCTGCGGGATCTGTTGTTCCGGGAGAGTTTCGCCGGTTGCAATCGGGGATAATGCCGGTGCGCCGTCCTGGGGCGCAGGAACGACGAGGCCGGCGCGCTGCATCATCCACTCGATGTCGAAGCCTTCGAGGCGAATGCGCTGGTCGTAATAAAAGAGGACGAGCGCGATGATGAAAACCGGCTGTGTGAAGGCCTGAACCGCGAAGCTGACGGCATAGTTGAGAAACAGGAAGACCATGCCGGCGGTTTGCTGGTTCTGAGGATCTTTTGTTCCGGGCGCGAGAGCTAATGCGATGAGGATGGGGACCATCATGATCATCGAGAGCACATAGTTAATGACGCCGATGAGAAGGAGAAGCAGAAAGATGCGCCCCCTGGTTCCCTTGCTGAGCGAGGCGCTGCGCTTGAGGGCGGACCACGCTCCGGTCTGCTCGACCACGCAGGCAGGGAAGGCCAGGCTGAGGCGGAGGGTCATCCAGATGCAGTAAGCGACGATTGCAAGCCCGGCCAGGACGGCAAACAGGACGACTATGGTGGTGCCCGCTACGCCCGCTCCAGCAGTTTGCGCGAGCGCCATTCCGCCGGCGGAGACCATCACAATGACAAGCCACGCGGCAAGCGGAGGCCCGGCGATGATGAGAGCCTCAAAAAATAAGAGGCCGATGTAGCGCCATCGGCGTGCCCAGATGGCCCGGTAGGCATCGCGGATGGTGGTTTTCTGGTCGAAACAGGCGCGCGCCGTGGCGTGGCTCATGGCGGCCATGGACAACGCTATTATGGCGAAGTAAAAGGGCATGGCGACCAGTACGATGCCGATGGCAGCGAGCCCGAGGAGAACCGCAGCTCCCGGAGTGGGACTGGAAGTGGAACTGGCAGAACCGGCAACGCCCAGGTCCGATCCGAACCAGGCAAAGAAGAGAAACACTCCTGACGCAGCGATGAGCAGCAGAGCGGTGGGAACCGCGGCAATGCCGAAGAGCACGAGGAATCGCGAGCGGTAGATCTGGACCGTGCGGTCGAGAATCTCGCCGAAGTTCGACGGGCGCAAGTGCTCATTCATGCAGGTTTTCCGGGACAGGCGGGTTTTCGTGCGGGACGGTTTCGGTTAGCGTCGCAGGGGGCTCTGAAATGGGCAGGGGAGCGGGAGCGGTGAGGCCGGCCGCATGCATCATCCACTCGATGTCAAAGCCTTCCTTGCGCACGCGCTGGTCGTAGTAGAGGAGGGTGATGCCGGTGGCGTAGATGGGGCCGAGGAAGGTGTTGGTAAAGAAGCCGATGAGCTGCGAGATGATGCTCAAGCCCGGTGAAATCTGGCCGTGGCTCTTGAATATGCTTACGAAGGTGAAGACCTGGGTGATGCCGACCAGCCCGATTTTTATGACCGCGACGAGCAATCCGAGGACGAAGATGCGCCCGCGCGCGCCCTTGCTTAGATCGATTGCGCGGCGCAGGGAGGCGCGAGCCGGTGTGTCTTCGACAACACAGGCCGGCAGAGCCATGGCATAGCGCAAGCCCATCAGGATGGTGTAAACGCCGACGGGGAAAATGAGGATGAAGAAGACGGCCGAGGCGATGCCGATGGTCATCATTGCTTTGGGGTCGGCCATGGAGGCTTGCTGGGCCGCGACGCTGCCGGGGGTGCCGAAGCCTTTGATGTTGGCAACCATGACGCCGAGGAAGCCGAGGTAGAGCAGTGCGATGGGCAACCAGACGACGACGGCGGTGATGGTCATGAGCCACAGATAGCGGCCGGCCCTGGCCAATGTGGATGAATAGGCGCTGCGGATGCTGGCCGGCTGGTCCATGTTGACCCAGGCCACGGCGCGGCTCACGGCGGCCACAACCGGCCCGAAGAGGATGCCCAGGATCAGCATTTCGACCAGGCCGCCGACAAGAGGGATCCATAATTGCAGCCCGGTATCTTTCGCGTTCTTCATGAACGTTTGCAGGGCGATCATCAGCAGGTTGAGCACCAGCGCCGTGCCGGCATACGGGGCAAAGATGCCCGCGAACAGAAGGAAGTTCCGCCTGTAGAGCTCGGCTGTGCGGTCGAGGATTTCGCCAAGGGTGAACGGACGGAGGTTGGTTTCCATGCGGGTCTCCTGAAGAACTGCCTGTATGCGCTTGGCGGAATGCTAGCACAGGCTAAAACGGAGCGCCGTGAGCCAGGGTCCGACAGCGTTAACGGACCGAGTTACCATCATGCATCTCGAATTAGCAAACGAATAACTAGCGCAACATGCTTGGGGTAAACTGGAGTCCCACGCGATGGAAGGACTTCGCACCTCGGTAAACGATCTCGCCAAGGCATGCGCCCACTCCGCCGACGCTGCGGAATGGGGAGAGTTCCTGCGCCGCTGCACCCCCCTTGCTTCGCTGGTGGCGCTCAGGATTTCCCGGTCGTGGGTGAACGTTGCAGCTCCCGGAGTTGTGGGAGATATCGTTCAGGAGATCTTCCTGAAGCTCTGCGAGCAGGAGCGCCGCATTCTGAGGGAGTTCGAGCCGCGCGGGGAGGATTCGTTCCTGGGCCTGCTGCGAATGGTATCCGCTTCTGTGGCGAACGATTATTTTCGCCGCATGTACTCCGCAAAGCGGGGCGGCAAAGTGGTAACCATGCAGATGGCGGAGGATGGGGGAACGGGACTGGCGGCGAGCGGGCAGACAACGGCGGAATTGGAGCAGCAAGTGCTTCTGGCTCAACTGGATGAGAAGCTGCGGGCGGCGCCGGAAGTGATCGGCGAACGCGACCGTGCATTGTTCTGGCTCTACTACCGGCAGGGACTGACCGCGGAGGAAATTGCCAAGATGAGCGGGGCCGGGTTGACGGCCAAGGGCGTGGAAAGCGCGCTTCGCCGCGTCGCGATATGGCTGCGCGGCGAGATTCAGAGACCGGGGCCGGGGAATCAGCCTGAATCGGGTTAGCGACGTTGCCCCCCATGAAAGGAACTTTGCCGCAAAATTCGTTATATCGAGTGAAGACATGAGTAGTGACAACCAGACACCGAAACACCCGTCAGACCCGTCCGGGGATGCCCTGAGCAAGGCGCTGGACGAATTGATGGAAGCCGGTTCGTCCAGCACAGCTGGGAGGAACCGGGAACGATCCGTTGCGCCGGATCAAAGCGGCTGTCCCAAACCGGATGAGTGGTTTCCCCTGTTTGCCGGCGGCGGGGGGACCTCAGCTGCGGCGATGGTGGACGCGCTGCTGGCTCATGCGGCGCAATGCTTTACCTGCGCGAGCCGGCTGCGGATTTTGACCGCGTCGGAGACTGAAGAAGAAGAAGCCGAGTTGCGCAAGCTGGCGCCGGCAACGAGCGACTGGCAACATGTGCTGGCCTCGCAGCTTGCACGAACCCCCCTTTTGGATTTGGGCCTTAAGGATTCGGGCCGGGTGGGATCGGGCCGCGTGGAGCGTTTCGGCCGCCCGAGAGCTTCGCGTTTATATCTATGGGCGGGATCGGGAATTGCGGCCACGCTGGCCATTGCTGCCGTGACCTTGTTCTGGTGGCAACGGGCAAATTCACCTGAACAGCTGCTGGCCGAGGCCTATACACAATCGCGCGCCTTCGATCTCCGGATGCCGGGGGCGGGGTTCGCTGTCATGAGCCCACAGGATCATCTGCGCGGCAATGGCGGGGGGCACGAATCCTCAAAGCTGCTGGATGCACGCGCTCACATTGAGCATCAATTGGAGAATGCACCCGAGGACCCGCACTGGCTGCAGTTGGAAGCGCGCGCGGAGATACAGGAAGAGAAGTTCGATCAGGCAATCGACATATTGGACCGGCTGCTGGCCACCGAAGCGGTAAGCCCCAGCCTGCTGTTGGACGATGCCACGGCTTACTTTGAGCGCGGCACGAGCATGGGCAGTGAGAACGACCGGGCGACCGCCCTGGAGTACCTGCGCCGAGCCGACGAACTCGCACCCGGCGATACGCTGGTCCTGTTCAACGAGGCAGTGGTCATGGAAGACCGCGGCCAGTCGATGAACGCGGTTGAAACCTGGAACCGGTATCTGCGATTCGAGCGCGACCCGCGCTGGCTGGCGGAGGGCAAGAGCCGCCTGCAAGCTTTGGAACAGAAACTGAACCAGTTGAAGACGCACCAGAGCCGGATGGATGAGCACCTTGGAACGCCCCAGGCGATGCGCGCGCTGGCGGCCGATCCGGAGACGCTGGCTTCGATCGACGAAGAACTTTCGAGCACATTGTTGCCCCATCTGTTGCTTTCAGCATTTCCATCGCCGGGAGACTGCTCGCGCGGTTCTCCCTGCACGCCCGTTTGCCCGGAGAGTTGTCAGGCCTCCCGAACTTTGCTGAACGCCTTGGCCGCCTCTCTCGAACGCAACCACCAGGATCCCTGGCTAACCCAATTCCTTCCCCCCGGTTCTTCCCCCAGCGACCCGAATTTGAATTTCAACGTGGCGGTGCAGGCACTTGCCCAGGCTATCGATGCCGATACGCGGGGCGATTACCTTGCAGGCCAAAAGGCCGCGGTAAAAGCAACCGAACTTTTTCACGCGATGGGCAACACGGCGGGAGAAGACCGAGCCGAGGTGGAACAGTCGTATGCGCAACTGCGCACGTCGAATCTTCCAGGCTGCTACAGCGCGGCGCACCCTTTGCTCGGCCGCGACCCGCAATTCGCGTGGATTCAGATCCACGATCTGACCCAGGATGCCTACTGCGACCCAGCCCCCGGAACCGCGGCGGAGAATAATCCCGCGCTTTTGCATGCGGTGGGACTTGCTCAGGACCGGCACTATGCGCTGCTGGAGTTGCGGGCCCGGAACATGCTTGGCTCAGCCGCAGTGGATGCGCGGGACTCCGAATCCGCCTGGCGGGATTATCTGGCCACAGTGCGAAGATTTTATTCCGGCGACTATCCCGCTTTCCGGCTTTATACGACTCTTTCCGGATTGCAGGAGGTGGAGCGGGGCACGCCGAGAGCACGGCTATCCTTGCTGCTGCAGAGGGAAGTCCTGGGGGTTCTTCGGTTGACGCCGAGCCGGGATTTGATTCCAACCGAAAGGCTACAACTGGCGGCGGCGGCGATTCGCGCGGGAGCCGCGGATGAGGCGCGCGAGCAGATGCGGCTGGCGCGGAGTGAGTTGACGGCCAACGGCGGCGGCAAATCCGTGGGAGGCTTTCTGGCCGAGACGGAGCTTTTGATGGCCCGGCTGTATCTTGAACGGCGAGACCTGACTGCGGCGACGCAGATGCTCGATTCGGCCTATGGGCATATGGCCGGTGAGCACAACTCGTATCATCGCCGCGACTACGCCGTGGTACGCGGCCAGCTGGAGCTGGCGGAGGGACACCCGGAAACGGCCGAACCCATGCTGCGGGAGGCGCTGCTGGAGGAAGAACGGCTGGCGGGAAAAGGCGGCGAAGAGAACATTGTTCTGGCGCAGCAGGATCGGGAATTGTACGCGGTTCTGGTGGGCGTTTGGCTGGCTGAGGGACGATCGGGCGAAGAGGTTCTTTCTCTCTGGGAACGATACCGGCTGCGGATCCTGGGCGATGCGGCGCCTGTCTGCGCGCAGAAGGCGCTTAACTGTCTTAGGCCAAAACTAGCAGACGCGCTGAAACGGCTGGGACCTGACCAGTTGCTGGGACAAGTGGTCCTGCTCGACCGTCTGCTGCTTTACAAGGCAACGAGCCAGGGTGTGGCCTGGAGCCAGGAACCGATAGGAAAGAATGAATTGCTGGCCGCGACCGCGCCACTGGAGCTTGCGGTGACTTCACCCACCACTCCGATGGATTCCGTTGACCGCGTGGCACAGCGGGTGGGCGGCATCCTGTTGGCCCAGCTAGCCCAGCCGGGAGGGGCGAAGGGAGCGAACGCCGGAAGTTCCGCTTTGGCGCTTCCAGGTCTGGTGCTTGAACCTGATCCCGTGCTTGGGAACCTTCCCTGGCCCTCGGTTGCAACCGCCGCCGGACCGATTGGGTTGGAATTCAGTTTGGAAGAGTCGCCGTCGTTGCTTCTGGAACGCAGGCCGGAAGGGTACGCGGCTTCATCTGGCGCGGCGGCGGGCAAACCGCTGATTGTTGGAGCGTCGATTGCATCGGGCGAGAGCAAGCGTTTGCCCGAGGTTCTGAATGAAGCCCGGGCGGTGGCGCGCTACGGAGACGACCCCAATGTATTGCTGGCCGACAAGGCTACGGAGGCCCAGGTAGCGGCGCGGTTGACAACCGCTTCGACGATTCATTTTGCCGGGCACGCTGCACAGGAGGATGGCGGCACGCGTCTTCTGCTGGCGCCGTCAAAAACGACTCCGCTCATCGCTTCAAGGGATGCAATTCCGGAGAAACCGTATCTGGATAGCGCGCTGCTTCGCAAGCATCCGCCCCGCGCGGCGCGACTGGCAGTCTTCTCAGCCTGTTCGACGGGCAAGAAAGAAGAAGGCTGGAATCACGGCATGGGCGATATTGTGGACACGCTCGCGTCTCTTGGCGTTCCCGATGTTGTGGCTACGCGCTGGCAGATTGACTCGTTGTCCGCAGTTCCCATGATGGATGCCTTTTATGGCGGACTGGCACAGGGGCTGAGCGTACCGGAGGCATTAACCGCCGCACGGCAGACGCTTATACGCGATCCGCGCTACCGTCATCCTTATTATTGGGGGGCGTATTATGCCTCGGGATCGGGAAGATCGGATCTGCGGCCAATTTTTCACGGGAGTCGATAGCACGGGAACCGATAGCACAGCAGCCGATAGCCGTTTTCCCCGCATGATGTCCTTGCCATCCGTATTCGGGGCGTTCATCTAGAGTTTCTGCATCCGGTATGCGGAATGATGTAGGCTTTCTGCTGCCATGAGAAACCAGATCAGACACAACGTTCAATTTGCCGTCCTGCCGACCCTGTTGCTATCCGCCGCTATCCACGCTCAAATGGTTTCGCCCGCAATTGACCGGCCGGATGAGCCGTTCTCCTATTTCTCAAAGCCCACGGATGAGATCGGTGTGATGGATGCCGAGGCGGCGACCGAGGTTACGCCGGAGGGCTATCTGCGCACGGGCTTCGGCGAACTAATGTTCTTCGCCGGGCCGGAGCTTGAGCCCACGAACGTGCGCATCCGTACATTGGAGGATGGGCATCTGCCGATTGTTCACTACGAATTTGAGCGCGACGGGGTTGTTTATCGATTCACTTTGATTGCCGCGACGCAGAGCATTCAGAACGGGGAGCCGGAAGGGTCGTTGGTGAACTTTATTCGCATCGCGATGAAGAACGAAGGCAGCGAGACCACGCGGGCGATTCTGGCCACTGGAATTCGGTACGACGCGCCGAACAACACGGGCGCGGGACATGGTGACAATCGCTTCGATCGACCGCGCGAGGGCAAGTATCCGGGAGCTTACCGGCAGCTTGGCGAGCCCTTCAGCCCGGATTGGGTGTATTCCTTTGCCGGTAGTGGTTTTCTGCGCGACGGGCGGCTGCTTTACACCTATCCGGATGGCTACGCCTCGCGGGGATTCGCTCTGCATGGACGGTATAACTACCCACAGGACGTTAGTAACCCCAAGAAGCTTACGGTCGACCCCACTGTGCCTGTGGGGATTGTGACTTACTCGGAGTTACTGAAACCGGGACAGGAACTTACACTGGACTTCAAAATGCCCGTGGTTCCTACTGCCGATGTTGCAGCGGCTGCAGCGATTCAAGCGGCGACTTTCAATGGGGCCCATCAACGGGTGGTCGATTTCTGGACGAAGATCATTGGCGAGGGCATGCAGATCAGTTTGCCGGAAAAGAAGCCGGTGGACACGTTCTATGCGAATTTGGTTTACGACCTCATTGCCCGAGATCACATTGGCTCCGATTACATCCAGACAGTGAACAAGCTGCACTATCACGAGTTCTATCTGCGCGACGGCGCCGATATTGTGCACAGTTACGACGTGACCGGGTATCCGGAGATTGCAAAGCAGGACCTGGAGTTCTTCGCCAAATCGCAAAAACCCGACGGCAACTTTCTTTCCCAATCGCAGCAGTACGACGGCTGGGGCGAGGCGGTGTGGGGCTACTCGCAGCACTATCGGATCACGCATGACAAGGCCTTTGCCGAATGGGCGCTGCCGCAGATCGACCGGGCTGTGACATGGCTGAAGCAGGCGCGCGCCGCCGATCCGCTGCACATTATGCCTGCCAGCGATGTGCGCGACAACGAGTTTGTGCCCGGCCACCTGACAGGTTATAACTTCCTGGCGTTGAGCGGGCTGAAGCTGGCGGTTGAGATGGCCGGAGAGACGGGACACGCGGATCTCGCCGCGAACTGGCAGAAAGAGTACGAGGACTACCGGACGGCATTCCTGAAGGTGCTTGACGAGCGGGCGAAGGAGGGAAACGGGTATATTCCTCCGGCACTCGATGGACAGAAGGGAGGATACGACTGGGGTAACATGCTGGCGGTGGTTCCTGAGCCTACGCTGGACCCGCATGACCCGATGGTAACTGCCACTCTGAAAGTAACTCAAGGCAGATATGCCGAAGGCATTATGACTTATGCCGACGGCGAGTTTCTGCACCACTATCTGACGATCAAGAACACGCTGACTGAGGTGGTTCGCGAAGACCAGGAGCAAGCGGTGCGCGAGTTGTATGCGTTGCTGCTTCATACCAGCTCGACTCATGCTGGTTTTGAGTTTGCGATTCTGCCGTGGGGGGATCGGAATTTCCAGGACAATTTGGCTCCGCATGGATGGTTCGCCGCCGAGTACCGAACGCTGCTGCGCAACATGATGGTGCGCGAAGAAGGCGACAAGCTGCACCTGCTTTCGGTGGTTTCGCCGGAGTGGATGGGCAAGGGGAAAACGATTGCGGTGAGCCAGGTTCCCACGAATTTCGGGACGGTCGGGTTCAAGCTGGAGCAGACCGGAGAGAGCGATGCTGTATTGCATCTGGACGCTCAATTCAGGCAAGCGCCCAAAGCAATTGTTCTGCATCAGCCTTGGTTCGTCGACAGGGAAACGGCAACCGTGGATGGCATCGGGCATCAGGCGCTGAACGGGGAGATTGAAATTCCCGCCGGGGCGCGGGAGATTCACCTGCACTGGACGCCGAAGGGCCACGGGCCGCAGATGAGTTATGCGAGCGCGGTGGAAGAATACAAGGCGGAGTATGCTCGGCGCTATCGGCTGCTGATGCACGGGGAGGCGAGCACCGGGCATTGAGCCCTCAGTTGAGGAAGCGGGGCTATTGCAGGTTTGTCACCGGCGTGCCTTCGGGAATATTTGTTATATGGAACTGGTCGTCGGTCAGGGCCGGGTCGGTCTGATTCTCCTTCACCGTTCTCACGGTCAGCACGATCTGGACCTCATCGAGCGGGCGCTTGATGGTGATCGACGACGGATACTTGATCGAATCGAAGTCCTGGTAGGGCCCGTAGGTCACCTGGGTTTCCAGATTGCCGTCGCTATCGTAGACATCCTGCTGGGAAGGCTGCAGATCGTCACGATGGAAGTAGACTACGCGTTTCGGCTCCAGCTCCTGGCTGCCCGGTTTGCGGCGCATGATGGCCAGCTTGTATTCCGGGACAAGGTACAAATGCTTTCTGGCCGCGTCCTCAACGGTGATGGTATCGGCGGTCACCATGTATTCGTCGTCCGGCTCGAGGCCGCGCACCACCATCGCATCGAAAAAGAAACCAGGGCGCAGTTTCTCCTCAAGGCTTTCCGCCTTCTTCTTCGAGGTGTAGGTACCCTTGTACACCATGTTTTTTGGGGGAATGTACATGGTGAAGGTTTTTCCGTCGCCTACCAGATCGAACATCCTGGTACCAATGACCGGAACCCGTCCAAAGACGCGCAGCATCTCCGGCTTTTTCAGGAAGATGAGTCCGCCGAATGTGGGGGAATCTTCGGCCAGGCCCTCTTTGGTTTTGAATTCGCTGGCCTGAATATCGACATTGACATTCAAAGTGTTGAGCGCCGCCCAGCTTTGATTCAGCCTGGTGACCAGCTCTTCCGCCGCAACAGTTTGCGTCAGGGTTGGCGCTTTGGGTACGGGCAGCTTGCGCGTGGTGGGCAGAAGCGCGCACCCCGACAGCAGGATGGGGAGTAGAAGCGCAAGAGCGGCGACGGGGCGAGGACATGCGTTCAACGGCCACCCGCCTTCTTGACCGCGTGACGGTAACCGGCGACGTTGCGGTTATGCTCGTCGAGCGACGTTGAAAAGATGGATTGTCCCTGGGGATTGGCTCCTGCGGCTACAAAATAGAGGTAATCGGTCTTTGCGGGTTCCATGGCTGCGCGCAGGGACTTGGCGCCTGGATTCGCAACCGGGCCGGGAGGCAGGCCGGCGTGCAGGTAGGTGTTGTACGGCGTGTCGAGCTTCAGGTCGCTTTTGTGAATGATGCCGCTCCAACGGCCATTCAACTCCAGGCCGTAGATGACGGCCGGGTCGGTCATCAGCGGCATCTTCTGGGCGAGGCGGTTATGAAAGACGCTGGCCACCAAGGGCCGCTCCGCGTCCACTGCCGTTTCCCGCTCCACAAGCGATGCTGTTGTTACCACTGCATGCACGTCTTTCTTCAATCCCAGTTGGTCGGCAATTGCGCGAAAGCGACGAACCATTGTTGCGCAGATCTGTGCCGGCGTTGCCTTGCGGGCAAATTGATAGGTGTCAGGAAACAGGTAGCCCTCGAGACTTTTCGCGCCTGGGTCGAGATCGGATATCAAGCTTGCCTGCTCTCTTGCCGCACTCAGAAAACCTTGTCCCGCACCCAGGCCCGCCTGCTCGAGCCGGGCTGCTATATCAAAGACGTTGGCGCCCTCAGGAATGGTAACCGCGACAGTAAAAACATCTCCGCGGGCGATGCGTGAATAGACTTCAGTGACCGGAGCCGGATGATTGAAGCGGTACTCGCCGGCCCGGAGCTTTCCGCGTTGCAGCCAGCGAAGCAGATCAAAGGCGAATCGGCTGCGCACAACGCCTGCCGCTTCGAGTTTTTGGCCCATCTGCAGCGTGGAAGAACCCGGCTGCAGATCGACAATCGTGTCAGTGCTCGGCCCGTAGGGCGTGAAAACAAGCCAAGCCGCCGCGCCCGCAATAACCAGCATTACGAAGAAAAACATCAAGATGGTTCCCGCCGCCACGGAACTCTTCCTTTTCCTGCTCTTCCGTCTGCGGGCTGCCATTCAATCTTTACTAAGCCTTCCTTAAGTTAAAGACGCGTGAGGGATGGGTGAGGATTCCCTACCTTTTGATTGTATCGGTCACGGATCGTTAGGGTTGGTGAATTGTTTGACCCGAGGCTGCCGAGCTTCGAGAATCAGAGGGCATGACAGGTTAACATCGGGCCTGGAGCTGAAATGGAAACGCGCCCCCGCTATCTCGGCCTCGACGTTGGCAACCGGCGGATCGGCGTGGCTGTGTCGGACGAGCTGGGCCTGACGGCGCAGCCGGTGATGACGCTGGAGCGGAAACGGAGTCCGCGCGAAGATTTGCGATCGCTGGCGCGGCTGGCGCGGCGGTACGGCGTGGCGGGGATTGTGGTGGGGAATCCCCTGCATCTCTCGGGCGAGACAAGCCCGCAGGCGGCAAAGACGCAAGCCTTTGCGGCGGAGTTGGGTGCGCTGACGGGACTGCCCATTCACCTGTGGGACGAGCGGCTGACCACGCGCGAGGCGCATCGAATCCTGTATGAAGCGGGACATGCGCGCCAGACGCACCGACGGGTGGTGGACCAGGTGGCGGCGGCGCTGGTGCTGCGGGAGTTTTTGGATCAGGGGACAAAAAGCAGGGACTAGGGATTCACTGAATGATCAAAGGAGTTGCTACTCGATGAGCGAAGAGACGATGCTGTATCCGCCGGTTCCGCCTGACGACCTGAATCGCACGCTCGTGCTTGCCCGGCCCGAGACGCTGCCTCATATCGGCCTGGTCGGTAACACCTATACGGTCACCGTGAGCGAGGAGGACACCGCGGGGCGGTTCAGCGTGATTGAGATGCACGTTCCTCCTGGTGGTGGACCGCCTCCGCATCGGCACGACTTCGAGGAGACCTTCATCCTGATCGAGGGAGAAGTGGAAGCAACTTTCCGCGGGAAGAAGACGACGGTGCGCGCGGGCGAAACCCTGCAGATCCCGGCCAATGCGCCTCACCAGTTCCACAACAGCTCCTCCGCGCCGGCGCGCCTGCTGTGCATCTGTTCGCCGGCCGGGCAGGAGAAGATGTTTGCCGAGGTTGGAGTGCCGGTGGCTACGCGGACGACTCCTCCGCCGGAACTGGACGCGCAGCAGAAGGCGGAGTTCGCGCGAAAAGTCGCGGCGCTTGCCCCGAAGTATCGAACGGAGATGCTGAAGGAGGCATAGGCGGATCGTTATCCCTTTCTTATGGGTTTCGAGGTGTACTGGAGACAGGGAAATCGTGATGACCTGGTTGAACATAAATTAGGGAGGAAGCGCGCGATCCAATTCCCCGGATGGCTACTACGATTCCAAGCCAAGACACACCTGAAAAGGCCGCTGCCTACCCGGTCATCGACATTCCCTACGAGTCGAAGTGCCTGGTTCGCCCGTCTACGCTGGCGGACATGGCTTATGTGACCGCAATCTATGGAAGGTTTGTGACCACAAGCACGGCGACGTTCGAGAGCGTGGCACCGGACGAGCGGGAGATGCGGCGAAGACGGCAGGCCGCTCTGGATCACGGTTTGCCTTACCTGGTCGCGGAGCTCTCGGGCTTCATTGTCGGATTCTGTTACGCATCGCAATACCGGCCGCGCGACGGATACCGTTTCACGGTGGAAGACTCGATTTACGTGCGCCCGGATTGCATTGGGCACAGGGTGGGTACGACGCTGCTGTCACAGCTGATGCTGGAATGCCAGTTGAAAGGGTGCCACTCAATGGTGGCCTGCATCTGCGGGGCGAATCCGGCTTCTGAAGGGCTTCATGCCTCGCTTGGATTCCAGGAGGTGGGTTTGCTGCCGGAGGCAGGGATCAAGTTTGGGGAGTGGTTGCGGCTGTTGATCATGCAGCGAATGCTGCGGTGAGGGTTAGCACGTGGGCCTTCAGGCTTTCGGACTCTCAGGTCTCAGAACCAGGAAGTGGGCGACCCGCCCATAACCTTTCAGGTGCGCTGCGCCGATGCAAGGTGCTTACGCGTCGTTTTCCCCGGCCGTCCCAAGCGCACGCGTATAATTGGATGTTGAGTTCTTCTATTTCTCGCGGATGGAGCAGGCGCGCTCCCCGTACTGGATTGTGGATGCCTGAACACATAAAGAAAAAGCTTCTTGAAGAGATCCAAATTCTGGAGCACGAACTCGCACATGAGCTGCCCGCGGAGATTAAGAAGGCCGTGGCGCTGGGAGACCTGTCGGAAAACGCCGAGTATCACATGGCGAAGCAGCGGCAGACCTTCGTGAATGCGCGGCTAGGGCAGTTGAAGAAGCGCATGGCCGAGCTTTCGCTGGTAAACCTTACAAATATTCCCAGGGACAGGGCGGGGTTTGGGTCGACGGTAGTGGTGTTCGATTCGACCAAGGACGAAGAGATTCTGTACCGGCTGGTGACCAGCGAAGAGTCGGACGTGTCGAAGGGGCTGATTTCGACGACGTCGCCGATTGGGCGCGGACTGGTGGGCAAGAAGGTGGGCGACGTTGCCACCATTGTGACGCCCAACGGGAAACGCGAACTTGAGATTCTGAAACTGACAACGATTCACGACGAAGCGGGCGTGGACGAAGAGACTCACGGCGCCGCCCCCTCCGGCTCAGTGCAGTAGCAAGGAAACAGTGGAATGACCTGGACCAGCGCTTTTGGCCGCGCCTGCGGCTGGCTTCTCGACCGCATTGTGCATGGACTGGCGCTGACCCGCATCTCCCCGAACGCGCTGACAATTTTCGGCGTGATCATCAACATTGTGGCTGCGTTTTTCTTTGGGCATGCCAATGCAACCAATGCCGGACCCATGTTTTTCTACGCCGGACTGGTGATCATCGGAGCCGGGTTGTTCGACATGGTGGACGGGCGTGTGGCGCGCCGGAACAACCAAGTGACGGTGTTCGGCGCATTCTTCGATTCAGTGATGGACCGCTATTCCGACGTGATTCTGTTCTTCGGGCTGCTGGTCTATTACGGCCGCATCAATCGCTTCCGGTACGTGGTGCTGGTGGCGTTTGTGATGGTGACCTCGTTGATGGTGAGTTACACGCGGGCGCGGGCCGAGGCGCTGATTGGACAGTGCAAGGTGGGCTTCATGGAACGGCCGGAGCGCATTGTGCTGGTGATCCTGGGCGCGCTGTTCAACCGCATGGCACCCGTGCTGTGGGTGCTGGCCGCGCTGTCCACGATTACGGTGGCGCACCGGATTATTTATACCTATTCGAAGACGAAGCATTTGGCGCCGATTGGGTAAAAGCACTCATTGACGGAGAGCAAGAGCAGGTCCCCGCCACGGTGGGCAGGCTTTCGACTCCCTACGCTCCGCTGCGGTCGCTCAGGATAACAGCGCGTCTATTTGAGCTCACTCTTTATCTAGCAGTTCACCATTACGGTGGAGCAGCCGGGTTTTACGGGTTTCCATTGGACTAGGAAACTGGTGACTGCGGAGGATTCCATGCGGCGCATGGCTTCGAACTCGCCTGCTTTCTGGCTGTAGAGGAGGGCTCCTTTCTCGCTGAGGACGGCGAGAGCTGGAACACCTTTCTGAAGGGGGACGCCGTATCTTTCGGCAATATCCTGGTTGATGTCCATGTGGCCGATGTTGACGTGGACGAGGACGAAGTTGGATTCGAGGATGGGCAGGTTTGCCGGGTCGTGGAAATAGAGGTCGAGAACCTGGCAGTCGCCGCACCAGTTGCCGCCGAAGTCGAGGAGGACGCGCTTGTGGGCTGCCGCGGCGGATTTGAGAGCGGCGGCGAGGTCGGCTTTGGCCTGCGAGGGGTCGGGGTAGATGTCGCGGCCGGCGGAGTTGGCCGTGCCGGCGCCGAGGGCCAGCAGCAGGGCGAAGACGGTGAAGTTGACAAAACGCAAAGAAAACCTCCTGGCTGCTTACATTCTGATTCTATAGATGGAGCGGCGATGAAAATTGTCACATTGTTTCAGCGGCCGCAGCATTTAATCTGGAGATCGAATGTCGAGCCACGCGGAGTTGCGCAAACGCCTGGAAGCCGCGTCGTACCCTGACCTGGGAACGATGATGGAGGGGTATGCGCTGGCCGCGGCGGAGACAGCGCGGCGCGAATTCAAGCAGAAACTGGATTTTACGTCGGACTCAATCGACGTGCTGGACGAAATTCTGGTGCTGGTGGGGGAAAGCCCGGAGCTGGACCTCGATTTTGAAGTGCGGCTCTGGGGCAGCTACCTGGGTGAGGTTCTTCGGCGGCGCTATGCCGGGGGATGGGAGATGACCCAGTATCCGGGCGGCGCGGTGGCGGTTCCGGCGGTTGAGGTGCGCGGGTCGCGGCTGTTTCCGTTGATGAAGGTGTACCGCAGGCTGACGGCGGGCGAAGAAGAAGACCTGCGGGCATTCTACGCCATGGTGACGGAGCGGCTGGGGAAGCCGGCGCAGGTGAATTAGAAGCAGTGGACAGTGCGCAGTGTGCAGTGGACAGTAAAAACAGGGACTATGGAACTAAGGACCTGTAGACAAATCTGGTGGAGAGGCCGGCGTGTTTGCGGTGCTAAGGTCTGTTTTGGTGTGACGTATGCCGCTCGCGGGGAAACGGCGGTGTGCGACAATACAAAAGTGAGAAGACGCGCCGGCTTGTGTGGGCGCGGAGGATGAAGCAATGGGCGATCTATTACAGCCGTGGCATCTGATTGTCCTGGCCATCGTTGCATTCGTGCTGTTCGGAGCCAAACGGCTTCCGGAGCTGGGCAAGGGTTTGGGCGAGGGACTGAAGGGATTCAAGGAAGGGATTCGCGGTATTTCGGACCCGGCACCGCCGCCTCCGAACACGAATCAGCAGAGCTCGACGCCTCCACCGCCGCCGCCCGCAGCGCCCGTGGAGCCGCAGATTATTCGTAAAGATCAGTAACAGGCGGATGGCCGTTCTGACCCGCGGAGCCTTTAACCCGTTGCCGAGCGGACGATCATAGATTGGGTAGAGTCGAGAGGTCTGCGCTATGCGCAGGCCTTTTGCGCTCTCAACGGCGGCCTGCTTAGACGCTGAGCAATCCCACGGCGGCGAGGGCCAGGGCGATTCCGGTCAACTGGCGGCGGGTGGGCCGTTCGCGCAGGACGAGCGCGGCCAGCAGAATGGTTCCAGCGGGATAGAGCGAGCAGACCAGCGCGGCCACATCGAGCCTGCCGACCCGGCTGGCCTGGATATAGAACAGGTTGCCGAGGGTGTCCAGGGCGCCGGCCACGATGCCGACGAACCAGAACCCGCGCCAAGGGGCTTTGGGTGGCATGACGGCCAGCACAATGAGCAGCGCAACCACTCCGGCTGCGCGGGCGGAGGTCATGGCCCAAAGAATGCCGCCGGGGCTTGCCATCTTGAAAAGAATCAACTGTGATCCGAAGCCGACTCCCGCGAGTGCGCCGAGAAGGAGCGCGAGGCGTGGCGTGGAGGCTCGATTCGGCGTATCGCCTTTGGCTGCGGGGGTATGGGTGATGAGCCATATCGCGGCAAGTCCCATGACCAACCCGATGGCGGACAGCGGCGTGGGCAGGCCCTCATGCGTGAGAGAAAACAGGACGGGCACCAGTGCGGTGAGCAGGCCGGTAAGGGCGGCGGTGAGTCCCATGGCGCCCATTGCCAGCGCACGATAGAAGATGGCCAGCGCGAGAGAGCCTTCAAAGCCGCCCAGACCGGCATAAAAGAGCTGCGTTGAGCCGGGCAGGGCAACCTGCATCACGCGACAAATTACCAGCAGGACAAAGAGCGAGAAGATGTGGCCGGAGGCGACGACGAGCAGAGCGGGGGCGCGGCGAGCTCCCATGCCGCCGGCGAAGTCGGAACCACCCCAGGTGGCGGCGGACAGCAGCCCGAGGCCGGCCGCGGACGATGAGGGACCCACTTTCTAGTGAACGTCCTGCGCGGAGGGATAATAGCCGGGCTTGGCAATGATCTCGAGGCCTGGCTGGCCGACGCGCACATCGATCTTGCGGTACTTGCCGTCGATGAAAGGCTCGTGGGTGTAATAGCCCAGCGTGTACTGGTTGCGCGCTTCCTCGGTAATGTGCTGATAGCTCTTCTCAATGCCGTTCAGGCTTGGTTCGGAGTCGAGCGTGCCACCGGTCGAAGCGGCATAGCCATAGAGCCGGTTGTCGTACATGGTGAAGGGCAGGTGGATGCGGCTTACAAATCCCTCGCCCCAACGTGCGGAGTCGCCCACCAGCGTGCCGTATACGGCGATCTGGTGACCCTGGAGATAGTGCACCACTTCCTTGTAGGTGGCTTTGCTGCCGTATTCCTTGCCGTCCGAGATGACATAGATGATGCGGCGGCGGCCCTGCGGGCGGGTGGAAAGCTCCTTGGCCGCGGCGAGAATGGCGTCGTTAAGAGTGTGGATCTCCTTGGGGATGTTGCCGATGCCGTTGGCGCTGCCGGTGGAGAATCCGGGTTGAATGTTGGGATCGGCGCAGTTGCCGTTTACGTGAATCGGGCAGCCGTACAAAGGACCGACGTTCACCGGGACCACCATCTCCGTGCCGGTCGCCTTAGTAAGGGCCAATACCGCGGGCAGGCGGCTGCTTTGGCCGCCGGTAAACGTGGTCTGCTCCCTGGGGCCGTTGCTGTATGTAAAAAGCGCCGCTTCATCGTAAGGGGCGAGCGCGCCCGTAATGGCGTCAAGCGAGTCGTTCACCTTGTGCATGACGTCGGAGGTCATGCTCTGGTCGATGACGAAGGCGATGGAGAGGGGAAACGCGTCCACCGTGAAGAACGAGATTGGTTCGCGGGTGTTGTTCTCGTAGATTCTGAAGTCGCGGTGAGTGAGGCCGGCTACAAGATGTCCCTTCGAGTCCTTGACGGTGACCGGTACCTCGACGTAGTTGACGTGGACGTGGAAGATTTTGGTCTCGGCATCGACGCCTTCCCCGGAGGCGGGCATCTCCGGAGGTGTGGTCTGAACTTCATCTTTCCCTTGGCCGGTTGGCGGCTGGCTGCTTGGCGGCTGATTTGAGGTGGACGATGAGGTGTCGCCGGTTGGCGGGCTCACTTCTCCCTTGCCGGGGGTAATGGGAGAGCCGTTTGCGCCGGTCAACGGCGGCAGCCCCTGAGGCGTGGGGGCATCGGGCACGCCGGATTGCTGCTGCGCATGAGCAGGACTCAAATTAGGGCTTGCCATCAGAAGCGCCGTCAGCGCCATTGCCGTAAAACCAAGCTTCACAGGCTTCTCCAGTTTTCAGTTGTCAGTTTTCAGTTGTCAGTGAAAACCGAAACCTGATCCATTATCGCCGAATTACGGCTTGCAAGCACATTTCCCCCCAACTGCAAATCCAGGAGGGCTCCGCATCCGTCAGAGTATCAGACGCACGAGGGCCCTGCAGGTTGCCCGACGGGCGAGAAACTCTTCAGGTATGCTTTCTTCGAGGTCAGGATTCCGTCTATATGAGCAGAATGCGTTTCCGTTTGGGAATTGCCGGACTTCTGTTCGGCCTGCCGGTGCTATCGGTGGCGGGATGGGGCCAGCTTGCCCCCTCGCCGGATGCGCCCCCGGTGAGCAACGCGCCTGCTCAGGTGGATGACTCCGAGTCGGCAGCCACCTTCAAGGTGCAGGTCAACCTGGTTGATCTTTTCTTTACGGTCAAGGACAAGCAGGGAAATCTGGTTCCGCACCTGACGAAGAACGATTGCTCGGTTTTGGAAGACAAGGCGCCGCAGACGCTGAAGAGCTTTGTGGCCGAGACGCAGCAGCCGATTACGCTGGGTATCCTGCTGGATACGTCGGGTAGCCAGACACGCGTGCTGCCCCTGGAGCAGCAGGTGGCGGGGCAGTTTCTCACTCGTGTGCTGCGGCAGAAGGATGAGGCGTTCGCGCTGTCGTTCGACGTGAATGTGGACATGCTGCAGGACTACACGAACAGCGCCCGGCTGCTGTCGCGCGCGCTGGACCGGGCGGAGATCAACACCGCGGGTGGCAATGGCGGCGGAATTCCGGGCGCGGGCGGGGGAACCATCCCCACGCATGGCGGACCCAAGGGCACGGTGCTCTACGATGCGGTGGTGCTCGCATCGGGCCAGAAGATGAGCCAGGAAGCGGGCCGCAAGGCCATGATCCTGTTGACCGACGGCGAGGACGAGGGCAGCGACCACAAAATCCGGGAAGCGATTGCCGCAGCGCAGAAGTCGAACGTGCTGGTCTACGTGATCCTGATCGCCGACCGGGGTTTTTACGGCGGGTTCGGGTACAGCGGTTATTCCGCGATGAAGCAGTTGACGGAAGAAACCGGCGGACGTTTGATCGACGTGGGGAATAACGGCGACAAGCTCGAGGCCGCCTTTCAGCAGATCGAGGACGAGCTGCGGACCCAGTACGTGGCCACCTATACACCCAGCAATACCAAGCTGGACGGCACCTTCCGGCGCCTGGGCGTGGAATGCAAAGGGGATGGGATGAAGGTGCAGGTGCGCAAGGGATATTACGCAACACCGCCCGAAAACTGAGCCTCGCTGACAGACGTCAGATCCCTCTCCATGGGGCGAAAAAAATACATGCGCTGAGAAGATATTTCCGGACGGCAGCGACGATGGTTGCGGCCAGATATAGATATCCTATTTTGAATATGCCAAATTATATTGTTTTGAATCAGTAGCTTATACGATTTATTGAATCCGTTTCCGGATTGGCTAACCAAGCGCCCTGTTCCCTGCATCAGAAGTGGGTTGTGGCCTACCCGGGAAGTGAGTGGGCAGGACAACACACTTCAATGGAGGAGATTTCAATGAAAACAGTCCATGTGCTCACAACAGCTTTGGTGGCACTCGCGAGCCTTCCCCTCATGGCGCAACAGGCTGACGCAACGGCGCAGCAGAGTGCGGGCGCAGGAGTCAACGGAACACATGTAAGCGATTCGTCTTCGGCCGGCAGCAGTGCCCAAGTGAACCGCCAGGGCGCGCAAGTCAGCGGTTCGGGCTCATCCGATGTGGCCGGATCGGCCAAGGGCCTGGGCTCGGTGAATGGGGCGGTCAGTGGTTCGGGGCGCGGGGGTTCGGGCGCTGCAGGCGCGGAGATGCGTCCTGTGAATACGGAACTGGTGGGCAAGCTGGACTCAAAGACCGCCAAGACCGGCGATCAGGTGGTGGTAAAGACAACGGAAGCAACCAAGACCGCTGACGGGACGGTGATACCGAAGGGAACCCGTCTGGTGGGCCACGTGACCTCAGTGCAGGCGCACGGAAAGGGCAGCCAGGACTCGCAGATGGCGATCCAGTTCGACCACGCGGAGCTGAAGGGCGGACAGAATGTGGCCATTCAATCGGAAATCCGGTCGGTGGCGCCCTCTGCCAGCGCGATAGCGATGAGTTCCATGCAGAGCGAGGACAGCCTGGCGGGCGGCGGTGTTGGAGGCCGCGCAATGGGAGGCGCATCAACGGGTGGCGGGCGGATGGGCGGCGGTGGGCTTTTGGGTGGCGGGTCGGCGGCTGCCGGCGGCATGGCAGGCGGATCGGTTAGATCCGTAAGCGAAACCACGGGCCGCGCGGGGTCCGGCCTCGGCGCCGCAGCGGATGATACGGCTCGGACATCTGGCCGTGCGGTTGGCCGCGCCGGGATGACCGCAGGCGCGACGGGCGCGGCTGCAGCTCATGCCACGGCTGTTCGTGGCGTGATGCTTGCTGGGGATGCTTCCGGCAGGGCTTCCGGAACGCTTTCCGCCACCAAGCAGAATGTTCATCTGGAAAGCGGCACGCAGATGACGCTGGGTGTCGCGTCTGCGCGATAGAAGCGGCAATGGCTGGGTGGGTAGACTGTGCGGTTGCCCGCCCAGGAAAAAGGACTTGGAAAGCGATCGAAAGCATAAGCGGGCGAATAGAGGGTATTTGGGAGTTTTTTGTTGAGCCCAACCGCGATGTTCACCAGGACGGCGGAACGCAGGTTGTTCTGGAAGTGGCAGCGGCGGGCGGTCAGGGGGAAGGGCCTGCCAGTGTTGATTTGAGGCACCTGGGCGCGCTCGCCAGCAAGTTGAAGTGGATATGGCGGGCGAAGCTGGTATTGGCTAGTATCGGCTCCAAGGAAGGCAATCCAAATGAGCCGATTCAGTACTGTGCGAGTTTTGCTGCTGGTTTGCGCCGGACTCAGCGGCTTTGGGCAGGCTATCCCGGCAGCCTCCACGCCGGGAACGGTCCAGGAATTGGAGGGGCTTTTACGCGCGAAAGACCAGGCTTTGCTTGATGCCTTCGCCCCGGGAGACAAGGCGGTTTGGGACGCGGCCCTGGCGCCTGATGCCTTTTACGTGGATGAAAACGGTGAGGTTATGCGGCGGGAAGCGTTCCTGAAGCAACTTACGCCGCTACCGGCAGGAAGCTCGGGACATATCGCGATTAGCGCGTACAGGCTTACCCTGGACGGCGACGTTGCCATTACGATTCACACCGACGATGAAGAAGAGAACTATCATGGGCAACTGCTCAACGCCCGCTATCTGACCACCGAAACATGGCAGCGGAGAGACGGAGAATGGAAGCTGCTCTGCGTGCATGCTTATGCAGTGTTGCACGATCCTCCGGAGATCGCATTAAGTTCCGGCGAACTGGACAGCTACGTCGGCAGATATCAAGCCGGGGATCTGGTGTATGTGATTCGGCGTGAGGGTGACCATCTAGTGGGCGGCCGCGAGGGGCGGATACCTGTGCGGCTAAGCGTGGAGGTGCGGGATGTGCTGTTTGTGAAAGGGCAACCGCGCAGCCGCAAGGTTTTTCAGCGGGATCAGTCCAGCCAGGTGATCGGATTCGCAGACCGACGGGAGGGAGTGGATGTTGCGTGGAAGCGGGCAGTGAGCGGAGCGGACTAGAAATGTAAGCTGCTGCCGACACATAATCATCGAGGGCGAAAGCGGACGGGAGACTGTCCAGTTTTGAGACACTTCAGTGGACATTTCCCATTCGAAGGTAATCTGGCGCGCAAAGCAGGTAGTGGATAGTATCGGCACAAGGGGAAGAAAACTTTAGGCCGCCGCAGGAAATATTTTCAGCCCCGAAAATTTCTCCCTCCCAGGAGACTGCCATGATGACAGGTTGCAGCACACAGGAAGGCTTTGAGATCAGTCCGCGTTTTCGCCGCTCCATCGAGGAGCGGATCGAGCGTCTGGAGCGCGATGCCGAATGCGACGAGGCGCAGGTGCAACTGCTTCGGGACGGAGACCACATACGCAGGCAAATGCGCCTGGTGGCCATGCAGAGGTCCGAGGCTTTACGGATGCGATTATTTCTCGATCGTGCCCGGCCGCGCCTTCCCCGGCCTCTGATCGCCCTTTAAGTCAACCGAAGCGCACCTCCATGGAAAAAGGCCGCAGACCAATCTCTCCTGGTCTGCGGCCTATTCTTTGGGGGTTTCAAGAAGTGGAGCACCGGGCGGGAATTGAACCCGCGTATACAGGTTTTGCAGACCTGCGCGTTAGCCACTTCGCCACCGGTGCGTTAAAAGCAGTTATAAGTTATAAGTTTTAAGTTGTAAGTGATGAGTTAGAAACCGACCGTTGCCGAATGGCTGCGATCCCCCGCAAGGGGCTGACAACTTAAAACTTAAAACTGACAACTCAAAGCTTAAAACTGCAATTGAAAAACCCACCGCGCTTTTGAAGCGGGTGGGCCATTGAGATCCGAATCGATCTATTCGAACCCTAGCCCAGCAAACACGCCCGCGCAGCGCCGCAGCTCCGACACCGGCAGCAACATGTTGCGGAAGTGAATCGAAGAGCCATAAAATCCCTTTTTCCGGGACGAAAACATTGACCAGACTACGGTCGACCGGATAACCGTAGAGTAGAGTCTTGGGGTACGAGTGTCAAGCGCATCCGGGGCCGGGGGGCAAATGGAACTGAGTTATTTTGTGGTGGATGTATTCACCGATAGGGCGCTGGCCGGCAATCCGCTGGCCGTGGTGATGAATTCCGGTAGCCTGACGCCAGAACAGATGCAGGCGGTCGCGGGGGAGTTTAACTTGTCGGAAACCGCGTTTGTGGAGCGCCGGCCGCCGGAGGTGGAGCAGGCTGAAGGGGTGCGGGTGCGCATTTTCACCACGGAGGAGGAATTGCCGTTTGCAGGGCATCCATCGCTGGGGACGGCGAGTGTGATCAAGACGGAAGCTCCGGAAGCCGTGGTGGACGATACAGTGACTCTGGCGCTGAATGTGGGCCCGGTGCCGGTGCGTTTCAGCAAGAAAGAGGGGCCTGAGGGCGCGGAGACAGTATTTGGCGAAATGACGCAGCCCGATGCGGAGTTTGGCATGGAACTTGAACCCGGTGACACGGCGTGGCTCACCGGGCTGACGCTGGAGGATCTGGACCCCAGGCTGCCGCCGCAGATCGTCTCGACGGGAACGGCATTCGCCGTTGTGGTGCTCAACTCAGCGGAGGCGCTGGCTCGGCTTCAGGTGAGCCAGCGGGAGGCCACACGATGGCTGCGGGAGCGCGGCGCGCGGTGGTTTTATGTGCTGGCGCCAACGGGAGAGCCGGAGTCCGCGTGGCAGGCGCGCATGCAGTTCAATGGCGGCGAGGATCCGGCGACGGGATCGGCGGCCGGGTGCGCCATCGCCTACCTGGTGCATCGCGGGGCCGTGGCCTCGGGGGAGCGCGTTCTTCTGCGCCAGGGTGTAGAGATGGGACGGCCCAGCGACTTGTATCTTTCTGCTCACATTGAGAACGGGTCAGAAAGCGGCGATGCGGCGAGGGTAACGGGAATTCGTGTGGCGGGCAGCACCGTTCTTGTAGCAAAAGGCCGCCTTTTCCTGCCGTGATGCACACGCTTTCAACAGGCTTTCATGATTGCAAGTGCCGGTTTGTGTTAACGGTAGCTAATTTTCATTTGTTTCAGTGAGATTTATGACAAAAATTTCGCCAGTTCTTCTCTCTTCACAGGGTCCCCCAACCCTCGTACTCTTGGCAAGCATTGGAGCAACTTAACCGGCCGAATCGCCGGTCTGCCCCCTGAGTAATTGACACAAAATTACCGCAAGCGAAGGCAAGACTCCTGTTAAGCCAAATGCCGGACGCACGCTGCGTGAACCCGCTCCCCAGGCGGTGCGCTCACCACGAAATGCGATCCGCGCCACACGGCCAACAGGGAAGGTTTTGGCTCGATTCCGGTAGCCTTGGTTGACCTCAATATTCCTCAAATGCCATTGCAGCGGGCGAGGAACACGTGTGTCCAAAAGGGCGCCAAAAAATTTGAAACAAGGAGCTTATCCCTACACCATGCGGCCAAAGAAAGTGATTCTCTGCGTCAACGAAAACGAACTGGAGCTTTCCGTGCTGAAGTTCATGCTGGCAACCAACGGATACAGGGTGGTCTCGGCCTCGACCGGGCTGGAGGCGATCGGCATTTTTGCCGAGATCCAGGTGGACCTGGTGCTGGCGGATTTTGCGATGCCACAGATGAGTGGATGTCTGCTGGTGGACCGGTTGAAACAAATGGCTCCTCACGTGCCGATGATGCTGCTGGGCGATCTGCAGAAGATGGGGACGGAAATGCACGGGGCGGACGCGCAGATGGCCAAGAAGAACGTGAGCACCCTGGAACTGCTGGAGAAGATCAAGGTGATGAGCGCGCGCAAGCGCGGGCCGCGCAAGGGATCGCTGCGGGTGACGGCGCCGGTGGAGCAGGTGGAGTTGGCGCAGGCTTCTTAATGGGGACGACGGGGCAAGAAGACCGAGGCCGCCTCAATCGGGGCGGCCTCAATTCATTACGGTCGTCTATGAGGGCCCGAACGGCTGAGGATGCTCATGTAGGGACGCCCTATTGCCGACGGTAATGGCTCTGGAATCTGTAAGTCATTGAAAAACAATAATATAGATCCCGTCTAAAATATGAGCGTATCGCACGCATATTTTATGAATCATTTGTGCTATAGTGGCATCAGATTTATTGAGCGGCTGGGATCTGGAGGTTCCGGCCCGACCATTCAAAACATCAAAACATCTGATGCGGAGGATATGAATCATGGCAATCACTCGTTGGGATCCCTTCCGGGACGTTTTGGCATTGCAGAATCGCGTGAACTCGCTGTTCCGCGAGATGAACGAGGGCGAGAGCCCCTTGACGACTGCCAGCTTTGTGCCGGCTGTGGACATTTATGAAGACCCCAAGAAGGTGGTTTTGAAGCTCGAGGTTCCAGGGATCGAAGAGAAGGACCTGGATGTTCGGGTGGAGAACAACACGCTTACGGTGAAGGGCGAGCGCAAGTTCGAGAAGGAAGAGAAGGAAGAGAACTTCCATCGCATTGAGCGGCGCTATGGCAGCTTCTATCGGGCGTTTACGCTGCCCTCGACGGTGGACACAGAGCACATTGGCGCGAGCTATAACGCGGGCGTGCTGAAGCTGGAACTGAGCAAGAAGGCCGAAGCGCAACCCAAGCAGATCAAGATCAGCGTGGGCGGCGAGAAGAAGGCGGAAGAGGCCGAGCTGGTGGGAGCACGGTAAACAAAAGCAGGTTACAGATTACAGATGACAGATGGCAGAGAAAAACCCGCACTGGGCTGCTGCCGTCTGTCATCTGTACCATTTGGGGCAGCCGGCGGTGGACTGTCATCTGTAACCTGCGATCTGTAACCTGGAGAAACAATGGCTATTCGTTGGGATAAATTCACGGTGAAGTCGCAAGAGGCGATGCAGCAGGCGCAGGCACGGGCCGCGGAACTCGGAAACCCCGAGATGCAGCCGGTGCATTTGCTGCTGGCGCTGGTGGAGGACCGCGAGGGCGTGATTCCGGCGGTGCTGGAAAAGATTGGCGTCCCGATTGAGCGGCTGGAAAGCGATTTGCACGGTATTGAGGAGAAACTGCCTCGCGTGGCCGGGGCGGCGAACCAGCCGGGGCTGAGCCAGGCGCTCAACAGGGCGTTGGAACAGGCTTTTCGCGAGGCGGCGAACTTCAAGGACGAGTACGTTTCCACTGAGCATTTATTGCTGGGCGCGGCTCATTTGAAGGGCGATGCGGCGCGGGATGCATTGACGACGATGGGCGCGACGCACGGTGCGATTCTGCAGGCGCTGACAGCGGTCCGCGGGTCGCAGCGGGTTGTGGATCAGAATCCCGAGGGCAAATTCCAGGCGCTGGAAAAGTATGCGAAAGACCTGACGGAACTGGCACGGCGCGGGAAACTGGACCCGGTAATTGGGCGCGACGAGGAGATTCGCCGCGTGATCCAGGTGCTGAGCCGGAGAACGAAAAATAATCCGGTGTTGATTGGCGAACCGGGCGTCGGCAAAACAGCCATCGTCGAAGGCCTGGCGCGGCGGATTGTTTCCGGCGACGTGCCGGAGAGCTTGCGCGACAAGCGTGTGATTTCGCTGGATTTGGGGTCGATGCTGGCCGGGGCGAAGTATCGCGGTGAATTTGAAGACCGTCTCAAAGCCGTTCTCAAAGAGATTGAAGAGTCGAACGGTCAAATTGTGCTGTTCATCGACGAATTGCACACGCTGGTGGGCGCGGGCGCGGCCGAGGGCGCGATTGATGCGAGCAACATGCTGAAGCCGGCGCTGGCGCGGGGCGAGTTGCGCGCGATTGGCGCGACCACGCTGAATGAATACCGGAAATACATTGAGAAGGATGCGGCGCTGGAGCGGCGTTTCCAGATTGTGTACGTGGGCGAGCCGAACGTGGAGGACACGATTGCGATTCTGCGCGGCCTGAAGGAGCGCTACGAGACGCACCACGATGTGCGCATCAAGGATTCTGCGATCGTTGCAGCGGCGACATTGTCGCATCGATACATCAGCGACCGATTCTTGCCTGACAAGGCGATTGACCTTGTAGACGAGGCAGCGGCGTCGCTGGCTATTCAGAAGGGGTCGAAGCCAACTCTCATCGATCAGCTTGAGCGGGAGAGGACATCGCTGGAGATTGAGCGTGAGGCGCTGAAGCGCGAGACGGACAAGAATAGCCGCGAGCGCAGCGAAGCGGTGGAAAAGGAAGTGGGCGCGCTGACTGAGAAGATTACAGCGCTTTCCGCGAGATGGACGAAGGAGCGCGAAGCGAGTAGCCGCATTACCGATGTGAAGAAGCGGATTGAGGACTTACGCTTTGAAGGTGAAGAGCAGACCCGCAAGGGAATGCTTGAACGCGCTGCGCAGATCCAGTATGGCGAGTTGCCAAAACTCGAA
>Ga0181537_10000802_pt1 | contig 29232 bp, 34 predicted proteins | sample PEATcosm2014_Bin_39_FD_119765 | JGI IMG/M metagenome (GOLD analysis project Ga0181537, IMG submission 119765) | Peatland microbial communities from MTU Mesocosm Facility, Houghton, MI, USA - PEATcosm2014_Bin23_10_metaG | ecosystem: Environmental > Terrestrial > Soil > Wetlands > Peat | place...
CGAGAAATTCCAGAACGTGTTCGCCTGGAAGCGCGGATAGACCATAAGCACGTTGCAAGCGCGCGAGGTCGACATTTGGTGGAGGTGCCGTTGCAAAAAGATCACATACCGCCGTTGACCGCGCAGTATGCCGCTATTGCCCGGCAATACAAGGATAAAGCCACCTGCGCGTAGCCGTTTCGGCCAAGGCGCTAAGAACGGTCCGCGCCTTTAGTTTCAGACGTTTGGGCTATGCCGCGTCGTCCTGCGAGCCGATCATTTCGGGACTCTTTAGCGCGGTTACGATCTGTTGCTTGGTCAACCGCGTGCCGTCATCGCCCTCGAGCAGCAGGGCGACGCGGCCGCTGTCATTGATATGGCGCGCCCAACCCATCGCCTCATCGAGCAAACCGAACTCCTTGAAGAGATGACGATCCTTCTCCAGCGGAGAGATGGATTGCGAGCCGCGCGGACCGGAATAGACGCGATAGGTCACCGTCCGACCTCCTGTTCGAGAACGCACGATTGGTTGGAAATGCGCCAACCGTGTGGGCGGCGCCGCGGCGCGTTGACGCGGGTGCCGATTATTTCGGCGCGACGAAAGATTGATCGGTGTAGGGCAGCAGCGCCGGCCGCTGAATCACGATGAAAGCATGATCGAGCGAGCGATGGCAGCTGTTGCAGCCCGCGCTGAGCCGGTCAAACGCTTCGCCGAATGCCGCACGGTCCTTGGCGCCGATCGCCTCCTCGATCGCGGACACGGCGGTGCCCACAGCTTGCTCCACCGTGTCGCCCCCGATCTGCTTGTTGACGTCCTCAAATCCCTGCTTCAACGCGTCGATCTCATAATCGGCGAGCGCCCAATCCCCGCCGCGGCCAGCGAACCAAAGTTTGATATGGCGAATCTGCTGCAATGCCATGATCTCTCCGATGCGCGGTGCGTATGACTCATTGGCAGCACCCGGCTGCGCGGACATGTCGTGCACCAGCGCGACCGGCGACGCGACAAGCGCCGCCAGCAAGGCCGCGAATACCGGTTTCATGAGATTCTCCTCGCGTAGCACGTGACAGCTTACCGCTGCATGTTAACTCGCGGGTGCGAGCCGTTCGCTGCACTGCTTGGGATAAGCCTCTCGGCAGGCTTGATAGAGTGGTGGGCAAGCCTTGACGCCGCCGAGCGCAGCCTCGACGGTTTTGAACCTATCACCCGCCGCGCGCGATTGTCCGTCATAGGTGAGCACGGCGTCCGCCCGCTCGATCCCACGGTCCGTCATCAAGAAGCGCTCGGCACCGTTGAAATAGGTGGTCGCGGTCCTGATCGCCTCGTTGAGCCTCTTAGTGTACTCGGCGTTGGCTTTCGGATCTGGCTTGACCACGCGAGCGTGCACGGCAACGTCGGTGTAAAATACGTTCAGCTTGAAGTAGATGCCGCCACATTCGGCAAGCGCCAGCCAGTAGGGGTGCCCGTTGAACGCGCCGGGTGCGGCCACGACGGCATCGCGCCTGTCGATGGGCAATGCCGGAGGCGCAGCCTCCGGGGCTCGCTTTTGCTCGCGCTTGTAGCGCGTCGTCTGCGCGTGCGCGGCTGTTGCCGCCACGACGACGGCAACCGCGACGACAGCCGCCTTGGCGATCACTCCCGACATCAGGCGATTATCGCCGGGCCGCGCTGCCGGATTCAAAATCGCTCCTGCCACGGCCGCAACTCGATCTCCCAAGCCCAGGCGCTGCGGTCCTGCTGCAAGAGACCGAGGTAAGTCTGTGCGATAGCGTCGGGATCGAGCATGCTGTCGGGCTTATCCGGCGGCTCGGGGCGGCTTTGGCTGCGAATTCCGCCATCGATCACAACATGCGCAATATGAATACCCTGCGGTGAAAGCTCGCGCGCCAGGCTTTGCGCCAGTCCGCGCAGCGCGAATTTGCCCATCGCGAATGGCGCGGATTGCGCATAGCCCTTCACGCTCGCCGACGCACCGGTGAACAGAATCGCTCCCCTCCCCTGTGGCAGCATGCGCTTGACCGCTTGCTGAGCCACCAGGAAGCCACCGAAGGCAGAAACGATGATCGATTTTTCCACCTCGGCGGGATCGAGTTCGACGACCGGCCCGCGGGTGCGGTAGCTCGCATTATAAACGACGACATCAGGGGCGCCGAGGGCGGCTTCCACGTCGGTAAAAAGCTTGGCCACGTCCGCGGGCTTGGCCGCATCGCAGCCAAACGCCTTGCCGCCGACTTCCTTGGCGAGTGGCGCCAGATCGGCCGCGCGGCGCGCGGCAAGCGCAATCGTCATTCCGGCCTTCCGGAAAGTCCGCGCCACCGAGGCGGACAGCCCGCCACCCACCCCGACGATGAGCGCCGTTCGATAGGACATCCCGGTCATGCAATCCTCCCGCTGTACCGCGTAAGTGTAGCAGAAGCGGCTCAGTCGACCACGGCGATCGCGTTGATCTCGACCAGACAGCGCGGATCGGTCGCGAGACGCACAACCTGCACCGTGGTCGTCGCAGGCTTGGCATCGCGAAAATACTCGGCCCAAACGCGGTTAAGCGCATCCTGCTCGGAAAGGTCCGTGACGAAGCGATCGGCGGTGACCACGTCCGCAAAGCTCGCGCCAACCGCCTCAAGCCCACGCTTGAGATTTTCCAGCGCCGCCCGCGCCTGCCCCGCCATGTCGGGCGGCATCGCATCGAACTCCTCCGGCCGGTGCGGATGGTGATGATAGACTGGCGCGGCGGTGACGCCGGCGAGATACACAGTCGTGCCGCCACGCACCTTGATCGCAGGCGCATAGGGCATCCACAGATCGGGGGCATCCGGCCAGTGAATATGCTTGATCGTCTTGGGCATCATTTTTCCCCTCACATCCGAAACACGCCGAATTTCGTTTCGGGGATCGGCGCGTTGAGCGCCACCGAAAAGCACAGAGCAAGCACGCGGCGGGTTTCCGAAGGCGCGATGATACCGTCGTCCCATAACCGCGCGGTGGCGTAATAGGGATCGCTTTCCCTGTCGAATTGATCGCGAATGGGCTGCTTGAATTTCGCCTCTTCCTCCGCGGACCAGGTTTTGCCGGCCGCCTCGATGTTGTCGCGCCGCACGGTTGCCAGCACGCTCGCCGCCTGCTCGGAGCCCATCAGCGCCACACGCGCATTCGGCCAGGTGAACAGAAAGCGCGGACCATAGGCGCGACCGCACATGCCGTAATTGCCGGCGCCGTATGAGCCACCGACGACAACGGTGATCTTCGGCACCTGCGCGCAGGCAACCGCGGTGACGAGTTTGGCGCCATCCTTGGCGATGCCACCGGCCTCATAATCGCGTCCGACCATGAAGCCGACGATGTTTTGCAGGAAGAGGAGCGGAATGCGCCGCTGGCAGCAAAGCTCGATGAAGTGCGCGGCTTTCAGCGCGCTTTCCGAGAACAATATGCCGTTGTTGCCCAGAATGCCGACCGGAATGCCGTGAATGTGCGCGAAGCCGGTGACGATCGTCGTGCCATACAGCGCCTTGAACTCGTCGAATTCGGAGCCATCGACCAAGCGGGCGATTACCTCGCGCATATCGAACTGCTTCTTGAGATCCACCGAAACAACGCCGTCGAGTTCGTTGACGTCGTATTTCGGCTCGGCTGGCTTGGCGAGCGGAATGTCGATCGATTTTTTGGTGTTCAGATTGGCGGCAATGCCGCGGCAAAGTTCGAGGGCGTGGCGGTCATTCTCCGCGTAGTAATCAGCGACGCCGGATTTTTTTGCGTGTACGTCGGCGCCCCCGAGATCTTCAGCTGAAACCACTTCCCCGGTCGCCGCTTTCACCAGCGGCGGCCCGCCAAGGAAAATAGTGCCTTGATTGCGCACGATGATCGTTTCGTCCGACATCGCCGGCACATACGCGCCGCCGGCGGTGCATGAACCCATGACAACCGCAATCTGCGGCACGCCTGCAGCCGACAATGTGGCCTGGTTATAGAAAATGCGGCCGAAGTGGTCGCGATCCGGAAACACGTCCGGCCATTGCGGCAGGTTGGCGCCGCCGGAATCGACCAGATAAATGCAAGGCATCCGGTTCTCACGCGCCACTTCCTGCGCGCGCAAATGCTTCTTCACCGTCATCGGATAATAGGTACCGCCCTTGATCGTCGAATCGTTGCAGACGATCACGCATTCGCGCCCGGAGATACGGCCGATCCCGGTGATGATGCCCGCGCCGTGAATGGTATCCTCGTACATGCCGGTGGCGGCGAGCGGCGACAATTCGAGGAACGGCGCCCCGGCATCGATGAGCGTCATGACGCGATCGCGCGGCAGAAGCTTTCCACGCGAAAGGTGTCGTTCGCGCGCGCGCGCCGACCCACCCTCGGCCGCTATGGCGCGCCGTTCCTGAAGTTGCGCGACAAGCGCGCGCATCGCTTGCTCGTTGGCGCGGAACTCCGGCGACGCGGTGTCGATGGTCGATGTTATTGCCTTCACAAGCCCCTCTTCGATTTGACCGCCACCGAAGGCGCGAGCGCGGACCAACGTGAATGGTTGGTCACAGTTTCAGCATTCGCCGAGGTATCCCGACGCAACCCAATTCCGTCGGACGACAAATTATCACATGGAACCGAAACTTTCTGCTCAACCTCGCGTTCGCCCACAGCGCCGCCTTTGCACCTGCACCAGCGGACGTCTTGCAACATAGAGGAGACGACTAAATGAGGAATCACCGCAACACCATGCTGGCCGGCGTCGCCGCGCTTGCACTTCTGGCCGGAACCGGCCTGGCTTCGGCACAGGAGCCCCAGAACCACAATAGCCCGCCGCAAGCCAAGCAGCCGCAGGCCAGCCACGAAATGAATAAGGCGCCGGCCGCAGGAAAAATGGGCCAAGGCACGCAAGAGCAAAAGCCGGCCGAACGCGCGGCGGAAACGAACAAGGCCAACGAAGCTACGCCGGCGGAAAAACGGGCTCAGACCCAAGAGCCCAAAGGCGGAATGGAGCAGCGCAAGGAGAACGCCGCGCCGCGCGCTGCCGACGACCAGCTCAAAAAGGGCGCGCAACCAACTGCTCAGGAGCCTGAGCGCAACGGCATGCAGAACCGGCAGAATGCCGCCACTCAGGACGGCGCGCGCGAGGGCATGCAGGGCAAGGCCTCGGGCGCGAATGTCCAGCTTTCCGAGCAGCAGCGCACCCAAATCCGCGAGACGGTCATCCATGCGCAAGGTGCGCCGCGGGTCGGTAGCGTGAACTTCGACGTGACTGTCGGAACGGTCATTCCGCGCGATTCCATCCAAATCGTGCCGGTGCCCGAAACATTGGTGCAGATCGAGCCGGTGTGGCGCGGCTTCCTATACTTCGTCTACGAAGACGAAGTTGTCATCGTCAATCCGGGCGACATGACGATTGTCGCTGTTCTCTCCGCCTAACGGCCGGCGACGCTTCTAAAACGAACGAGGGCGGCATAACAGCCGCCCTCGTTTTCTTGGTATGCGTTTAAGTAAGCTACGCGCGCACTTCCTGGCGTTGGAACACGACATAGCCAATGACGAACAGCATGATGGTTCCCGCGATCAATCCGACGGTCTGCGGCCAGGCGATCAAAATGCTCTCGCCGATCGGCAGCGGCGCGCCAAGCACGGCACCCTGAAGCTGACTCAAGTAAATCGGCCCCAGTGAGCGCGTGGTCGGATCGAGAATGGCAACCACCACCTCGGCGAACAACGTCGACGGCGATAAGCGCGCCAGGATTTGCTCCGTTTCCGCCGTTCCCGGCGTGGGCAGTCCGAGTGCAACGTAACGCGGATCGAGCGGCACGATGATTTGGGCGACGGCGCCGGCAAGCACCGGCCAGATGAAGCTGACGAATAGCCAGATTCCAAGCGTAACCAGCGCCGCCGTTGCCGCCGAGCGGAACACGATCGAGAACAACAGCGCCAGCGCCAGCCATACCCCGGAATAAATGATCGTCACCAGCAGGAAGAGGAAGCTCCGGCCGATCTCCTCAGCGCCGGGCGGGATTCCGATCAGCAGCAAACCGAGGCCGATGACCAGGAGCCACAGCGTAACGAGACTGATCGCGAGCGTGATCAGCCCAGCGAGGAATTTCCCGAACATCAGCGCGTCGCGATAGATCGGCTGAGCGAGAATGCGCGACATCGTGCGGCGGTTATATTCGCTGTTAACGGCATCGAAGCCGAGCCCGATCGCCATCAGCGGGACCAGGAATGAGAGGAAGGAGACAAACGAGGGCAGCGGCTCCCGCGAGGTCGTGAACAGGCGCAGGAATAGGAACGGATCTTCGGCCGTCGTATCCTTGATCTGCTGGATGGCGCCGTAAAGCGCAGCCAGCGCCACCAAAACAATGAGCCATTCAAGCACGCGCATGCGCACGCTGGTGAGATGGTCCGACAGCTCCTTGAGCACGACCACGCCGAGACCTTGGAAGGCCGAACCCTCACGCCGCATGGCGGGCTCCTTCCTTCACGGTCATGCCTTCGTCCGGCTTGTTCTCGAAATAGCGGGTGTAAATGGCATCGAGGCTCGGCTCTTGGACGCCGAGGAATTTGAGCCTGCCCTGCATGGCCACCACTTCGGCTGCCGCTTCCGGGCGAACGTCCCGGTCCGCGTGCAGGCGCAGCTTGCTGATCCCGGTCTTTTCCACGCCGCTAACACCAGGAATAAGCGCCAGCCGCTCCGCAAGTCCGGCTCCATCCGCCTCGATATCGACCACGAAGCCGCCGCCGAGCACCTCCCGGCCAAGTTCGGCCACCGAGCCCATCAAGGCGATATGACCGCCGCTGAACAAAGCGACGCGGTCGCACACGCTCTGCACCCGCTCGAGGAGATGCGAGGAGAGCAGCACCGAAACGCCCTCCTCCTTGAAGCCGCGGATAATGCCAAGCAGTTCCGCGGTAGCATGCGGGTCAAGCCCGGATGTCGGCTCATCGAGGATGGCGATCTGCGCGCCCTTCATCAGAATTTCGGCAAGCCCAAGCCGCTGGCGCATGCCACGGGAAAAGGTGCCAACCCGCTTATCGGCAAACTCGGTAAGTCCTACCCGAGCGAGCCCATCGGCGATCCTTTTCTCGCGCTCGGCCTTTTTGAAGCCGATCAGGCGAGCGGTGTAGCGCAGATTGTCGGCGGCTGAGAGCTGATCGTAGAAGCCGACGGTGTCAGGCAGATAGCCAACGCGACGCTTGACCGAAAGCGGCTCACGGCCCGGATTGAAGCCCAGAACGTTCACATCGCCGCCCGAAATCTCGGTGAGGCCGAGCAGCATCAGGATGGTCGTGGTTTTTCCGGCCCCGTTGGGTCCAAGGAGCCCGAAAATCTCCCCGCGCCCTACGTTGAACGAGATGTGATCGACCGCGACCGCGCGGCCGTATTTCTTAGTGAGGCCGTTTGCCTCTATGACGGTTTCGCCGGTCATCGCCGGCCGAACCTTGCCACTGCGCCGACCATCACCAAAAGCGCAATGCCGATGATGCCGACGCCGGCGATACCCCACATGGTGGAGGTCGTCACCGTCACGCGGAAGGTGGTCGAGGCCGACTCGCCACGCGTCGATGCGCGGATCGTAGTGACATAGTCGCCGGCGATGGCCTTCTCGGTCGGCGTGATCAGCGCCTGCACTTCCTTGTTGGCGTTGGGCGCGATGCGGTCGACCGTCTTCGGATCGAAGGTGACCTTCCAGCCATTCGGCGCCGAGGCGGATAATTCGACCGTATCGGCTGGCGCCGTACCGTTATTGGTAATGACGACCGGCACGGTCGTTTCCTTGCCCGCGGATGCCCGCGTGGAGACAAGCCCTTCGCGGCCGCTAATGTCGAGACGCGGCTGGCCGGTGATATCCATCGTGAGGTCGGCCGTCGCAGCGGCATCTTCAGCGCCGACCTTTGCCTCCACCTTGTAGCTTCCGGCCGAGGCGGTGTTAGGCGGCGTCACCTTGAGCTTCACGTTCTTGCTCTGCCCGGCATCGATAGGGACAGCGTTGAGCTCTTGCGTGCCGTATCCCTCGGTAAACGAGGTATCGAAATTCTGCGGAGCCTGGGCGGAGAGGCTCACCATCAGCTTCTTGCCGCTGTCGTTCTTGATGGTCAGTTGATACTCGAACGGCGACTTCGAGTTGCCGCGCAATTCGGGAAGCTGCGGCGTTAGCGTCAGCTTGGCCGGCAAATCCTTGGCCAACGTGACGGCAATCGGCAGCTGCGCGTTGGTCGATCCCCCCGTCGCGACGACGGTGAGGGTTTGCGTGCCGACGGCGGCGCTTTTTGGCACGTCCAAGCGCAGTTCGAAAGAAACGCTGGAATTCGTCGCGGGCATCGCAGCTGCGACCGGTTGGCCGCCGCCCATGAGCGTCGCCGTCCAGCCGGCAGGAACATCGGCAACCGACAGCGCCAGCCGCTCGGGCGGCAAAGCGTAATTTTGCAGTTTCAGATTGACCGTCGAGGTTTCGCCCGGCCGCAGCGTCACGGCTGGAAAATCGCTCATCAGATAAAGCCCCTTGACGTCCTTGGGGGCATCGTCGGCTCGGGCGATGGGCGCAGTCAGCGCCGCCAATGCGGCAAGAACGGCGATAAATCGATATCGCATTGTTTTCACTCCCGTACAGGAAAGGTTCGGTATGCCCCGCCGACGCCGGGCTCGCCGGCATTGTGGGCGTAATCGTGACAAAATCATGCAGACACTAACCCATTTAGCAAGGCCTGCGGTAGGAAGCCGCACTTTAGCGTTAAATTGCGCGGATGCGCCGCAGGGTAGAAATCAGCGCCGGCCTTCTGGCTTTCCGCCGCAGGAACGCTCTCGAAGTCCTATTAGCCCATCCGGGCGGCCCTTTCTGGGCAAAGAAGGACGACGGAGCCTGGACTATTCCCAAGGGCATCACCGATGGTGACGTTGACCTTCTAGCGACAGCGCGGCGGGAATTCAGTGAGGAAACGAAGCTGACCGCCGCGGGCGATTTCATGGAGCTGACCCCGGTTGAGCAGAAGAGCGGCAAGCTGATACACGCCTGGGCGTTCGCGGCCGATTTCGACCTTACGGCATTCGCCAGCAATACGTTCGAGATCGAATGGCCGCCGCGATCGGGGCGGCGGCAGCTCTTCCCCGAAATCGATCGCATCGCCTATTTCGCGCTACCGGCCGCAATGAGCAAAATCGTCGCTTATCAACAACCGCTGTTGCGCGAGCTGGAATTGCGCCTCGGTTGAGCCTCGGGCGATCAATCGCTCAAGCAAGACTTGTCACTCAGGAAAAACTTGCGGCCAATCGACTTCGTCGTGCGGCAGGACCCAAGGCTCGCGCTTTGCCGCCTCGCGCCATTCGCTCCACGCCGGCAGCGACTGGATCGCCTCCATGTAATCGCGGGCGGCCGTGCTCACCTCGACCGCGTAGGTATGAAAACGCGACACCGCCGGCGCATACATGGCGTCGGCGGCACCGAAAGCGCCGTAAAGAAACGGTCCGCCCATTCCGAAACACGAACGGCACTCGTTCCAGATGGCCTCAATGCGTGCGACGTCGGCGATTGCGTCGGCTTCAAGCGTACGCGGCACAATTTGCCGCCTGATATTCATCGGCAAGTGACGCCGCAACGACTGGAAGCCGGCGTGCATCTCGGAAGCCACCGCGCGTGCATGCGCGCGCGCCGCCGCCTCCCGCGGCCACAAACCGGCGTCGGGATATTTTTCAGCAAGATATTCGAGGATCGCTAGCGACTCCCAGATGCGAACGTCGCCATCGATCAACACCGGCACCCTACCGGCACCGTTCAAGGCCAGGACACGCGCCTTGAAGTCGGTCGCATCGAGCGGGATCACTGTTTCGCCGAACGCGATTCCGGCAACCTTCAGCGCCAGCCACGGTCGAAGTGACCAGGAGGAATAATTTTTATTGCCGATGATGAGATGAAGCGCCATGCGTCGCCCGCCCAAAATTCAGACGCAGAACATGACCATACCGCCGCGCACGGGCAAGGCGGAGAGCGTTCACACTACGCCGCTCATAACCGCGACAATCGAAACAAAGAGTACTCCCGCCGCGGTGAATGTCACAGCGACTAGGGTCTCAAACCGTGCGCCGGTTGCCGGCTGGGCTGAGGCGGACGTTTCCGTTGCTTCGTCTATGGACGCCCTAGGCAATTCCTTTGACATGGTGGTCCTTCCCAAAGGAGCGCCGGCGCGCAGCGTCGCTGTGGACTCCCCGGCGCTTTCCACAATCGAATCGTCTTACCCCAGGAATGGAGAGTCTTGCCGTTACCGTTGAAGGAGTGGTTAACGATGAGACCGGCGCGACGGTCCACGACGAGAGATCAGGGGCCGGGGAACAAAACCTTGGTCTTCCCCGCCAGTCGGTAGGCGAGCAGACCTATCCATTCATGGACGGCCACGTCCGTGCGGCTGAGGCCGTCCGCCAACGAAGCAAATGGGCGCACGAAATCCGCAGCCCCGGCAGTTCGCCAGTCTACCGGATAGGCCTCGACGGGAAAATCAGCCGCCCTGAATAGTCCCATCGCTCGCGGCATATGAAAGGCCGACGTCACCAACAGCCAGTGCTCGCCGGGTTTGGGGTCGGCGATGAGCCTCGAGAAGACGGCATTCTCGAACGTATTGCGCGACTGCTCTTCCGCGGTAAGGCGCTCACGGGCGACGCCGAGTGCTTCCAATTGCCTGACGGCAAATCCTGCTTCGAGACCGCCATCGGACAACAGAGCTGCGCTGCCCCCGCTATAGATGATGCGCGCGTTCGGATACCGGCGCGCCAATTCAGCCGTGGCGGTGATGCGCTCGGCGGCGTCATTGAGCACCGTCGCGCCACGCGCCGCCGACGCGTCCGGCAAGATAGCGCCTCCCAGCACAACGATTCCATCGGGCGGCCCGGCCGACGCGTTCCAAGGCGGAAAGCGTTGTTCCAGAGGCAGGATCAATGCGTTGCCGAGAGGCGATAAGCCGGCAATGGCGAGGAGCACGAGGCTCGTTACGATCAGCCAACTCGCAAGCCGCGTGAGCCGCGTGCACAAAAGAACGAGGCCAAGAAGCCCGATGGCGATCAGGGAGTTCGACGGGCAGGCAAAAAAGCCGAGGAGTTTGGAGACGGTGAAGAACATTGCACCTATGACCTCCGGCCGTCGCGCATTCAGGCTTTCAACTTCCGCCAGGCCGCGTAACGCGCCTTGGCTTCTTCATTCGGCGGATAAAGGCCGGGCAGTTTCACGCCATTTTCGACTTCGTTGAACACCCAGCTCTCGTAAAGCTCGTGCTCGGCGCCTTCGTGGGCGGCGAATTCCAGCATCGTCTGCGGGATTACGACCGCGCCGTCGTCATCGGCCACGATCACGTCATCGGGGAATATCGCGCATCCACCGCAGCCGATCGGCTGCTGCCAGCCGACGAAGGTCAATCCGTTGACCGAAGCCGGCGCGGCAACGCCGGCACACCAGACCGGCAACGCGCTGGTGAGCACGCCGGCGCGGTCGCGCACCACGCCATCGGTCACGAGCGCCGCGACATTGCGTTTTTTCATCCGCGCACAAAGAATATCGCCGAAAATCCCGGCGCTCAGGACGCCCATCGCATCGGCGACCGCGATAGCCCCTTCCGGCATTTCTTCGATCGCTGCTCGGGTCGATATCGGGTTGGCCCAGCTTTCCATTGTCGCGAGATCTTCGCGCACGGGAACAAAACGCAGCGTAAAGGCGCGCCCAACGACGCGCTCGCCCCTGGGAACGAGCGGTTTCGGACCGCTCATCCAGCACCGCCGGATGCCTTTTCGCAGCAGCATCGTGGTAATCGTGGCGGTGGTGACTTTGCGCAGGATGTCGAACAGAGCGTCGCTCATCGCCGGCCTCGGTTCCATCGCTTCATTTTCGCAGCCAATTACCAATGCGCGCCACGGCTTCGCGCATATCGTCCTGTGCGCCGGCATAGCACAGGCGCAAGAAATTTTTGCCGCGCACCGGGTCGAAATCCACTCCGGGGGTTGCCGCGACGCCCGCTTCTTCCAGCATGCGCTTTGCGAACGCAAAGCTGTCGCCCGAAAACCGTGAGATGTCGGCGTAGAGATAGAAAGCGCCGTCGGCCGGCAAAAATGAATCGAGCCCGACCTTCGGCAAACCGTCGAGCAAAATGCTCCGGTTCTCCTCGTAGCCACGGCGCACTTCGTCCAGTTCGGCGCGGGCGTCAAAGGCGGCTTCCGCCGCGATTTGGGACAACGTCGGAACCGAGATGGCGAGGTTCTGTTGCAATCGCTCGACCGCCCGGACTAACGTCGGCGGCACGACCATCCAACCGATGCGCCATCCGGTCATGCAAAAATATTTGGAGAAGGAGTTGATGACGATGACGTCAGACGAGAGCCGCGCGGCACATTCTGCGGCAAACGCGTAATCGAGCCCATGATAGATCTCGTCGGAGATGACCGCGATGCCGGCATCCCGCGCGCAGGCGATGAGCTCGGCGAGCGCCCTTGCAGTCATCATCGTCCCGCTCGGATTGGCAGGCGAGCCCACGATCACGCCGCTAAGCCTTTTCGCGCGATGATGAACGAGGAGGGTTTCGCTGTCGATCGACCAACGCGTTGCCGCGCTCGTCTCGATTTCCACCGGCTCGCAACCGAGCGCCGTGAGGATGTGCCGATAGGGCGGATAGCCGGGCAGCGCCAGCGCGACGCGATCGCCCACATCGAAGACGGCAAGGAACGATAGGATGAAGCCCGCCGAGGAGCCGGTCGTGACAACGATTCGATCCGGATCGATGTCGAGTCCATGCCATTCCGCATAAGCACGCGCGATGCGCCGGCGTAGCGACGGAAGGCCCAAAGTCTCCGTGTAGCCGAGCGGGGACGAAAGCGCCGCGCGCGCCGCTGCAATCGCAGTTGCCGGCGCGCCCGCTGCGGGCTGGCCGACTTCCATGTGAATGATGCGCCGGCCCTGCGATTCAAGCCGCGACGCGGCCGCGACCACGTCCATCACCATGAACGGCGGCACCGCGCTGCGAATGGACGGCTGCAAGAGATATTTGGCTCTTTCGAGCATCACTTTGCCTCGACGGATCGGTAGCCCTAGGGTACCGCCCCGGTGCTGCCGTATTCAGCGGGTTTCGTCAGCCTCTGCTTCGCTTTTTGCAACGCGCCGGCCCTGTGTTGACCGTACCCGGTTCGATCCATAGCGTTGGTCCCCGCACCGGTTGGACTGATATGGTCCCAGATGACCGTCGCCGAATCTCCTAGCAAGACGCGCCCCACGAGACCAGCGTCGCGCGCCGTCGCGTTGGCCGCGACCGCTGCGATTGCGCTCGGGGGACTGCCGGCGCGGGCACAGACCGGATCGTCCGCCGGCATCCCGATGATTCGCGATGCCGAAATCGAGCAGCTGCTGCGCGACTATACGGCGCCGATCTTGCGCGTGGCCGGCCAGAGCCATCAGAACGTGCAGGTCGTGATTATTAACGAGAATGTGTTCAACGCGTTTGTCATGGATGCGCACCGCATCTTTATCTTCACCGGCGCGCTGAAGCAGGCGACCGCGCCCAATCAGCTGATCGGCGTGTTCGCCCACGAGACCGGCCACATCGCCGGCGGCCACCTCTCCAAGATGCGCCAGGAGCTCGCCAACGCGCAGACCGCCGCCATCGTCGCCATGCTGCTCGGCGCTGGCACGGTGATCGCCGGCGCGCGTTCCGGCGGCGCGGGCATGGCCGACGTCGGCTCGGCGGTGTTGAGCGCCCCGCAATCCTATTTGATGCACACGCTTCTAGCCTATCAGCGCGCCCAGGAGGAGCAGGCAGATCGCGCCGGCGTCCGTTTCCTCACCATGACCGGTCAATCGGCCAAAGGCATGTACGACACCTTCAAGCGCTTCGCCGACGAAATGATGTTCTCGGCGGCATATATCGATCCCTACGTGCAGAATCATCCGATGCCCCAAGAGCGAATGGCCGCGCTGGCCGAACTGGTCAAAACTCCTTATTGGGACAAGAAGGACCCTTCCGAACTGCAATTCCGGCACGACATGATGCGTGCCAAGCTTTACGGTTTTACCGACCGGGCCGATGTAGTCCTGCGGCGTTATCCTTCATCCGACACCAGCATGCCGGCGCGTTACGCGCGCGCCATTGCCACCTATCGCTTCGGCGACATACGCTCCGCCGTAACGCAGATCGACAGCATGATCGAGGCGATGCCCAATTACCCTTACTTCTATGAGCTCAAGGGTCAGGCTCTGCTCGAAAGCGGGCATGCCGCTGAGGCGATCGCGCCCTTGCGCCGAGCCGTCGAGCTCGCACCCAGTCCCGCCCTCATTCAAATCATGCTTGGGCAAGCACTCATTGCCACCAACAATCCCCAGATGACCAAGGAAGCCATTCCGCTGTTGCGCGAGGCGATTATCAAAGAGCCCGAATCCGGCGATGCCTATGAGCACTTGGCTCTGGCTTATGGCCATACCGGCGATTTGGCCGATGCCGATCTCGCCTCGGCGCAGGCAGCGTTTTCCCGCGGCGACAACAAGACCGCGCGCGAACTCGCCGCGCGCGCCAAGATGCGTTTCCCGGTCGGCTCTCCCGGCTGGGTGAAAGCGGACGACCTCGTCGCTTTCAACAAAGGAAAGCAAAGCCCGCTGCGAGCGGGCAATTGAAAATGCAGAAAAGGACCATCCCGATGACATCGATTCTCCGCACGCCAATTCTGATTGCAGCAACGTTGCTGCTGGCTTTGCCGGCCGTGACATCGGTGCAAGCACAGAGTTTTTCCACCGATCAGCGCGAGGAGATCGGGAACATCATCAAGGACTATCTGCTCGCCCATCCTGAGGTGATGCAAGACGTCATGGCCGAGCTGGAAAAGCGCCAGCAGGTGGCCGAAGCGGCCAAGCACCGCACTGCGGTCGCCGAAAACAAGGCGACCTTATTCAGTTCGCCGCATCAGGTCGTGCTCGGCAATCCGCAGGGCAGCGTCACGATGGTCGAGTTCTTCGATTACAATTGCGGCTTCTGCAAGCGAGCCCTTCCCGACATGCTCGATCTCGTGAAGACGGACCCCAATCTCAAATTTGTCCTCAAAGAATTTCCGGTGCTCGGCGAAGGCTCGGTGGAAGCCGCGCACGTTGCCGTCGCCGTGCGCATGCAGGACGTAACGGGAAAGAAATACCTCGAGTTTCATCAAAAGCTCCTCGGCGGCCGCGGCCCAGCCGACAGGGCGCACGCGCTTGCGGCCGCGAAAGAAGCCGGCTTTGACGTAGCGCGCATCGAGAAGGACATGAACAGCGACGAAGTGAAAAAGACGATCGACGAGGACATGAAGCTCGCCGATGCACTCGGCGTAAACGGTACGCCAAGCTACGTGGTCGGGGACGAAGTCGTCGTGGGAGCGGTCGGAATCGACGCGCTGCGCGACAAAATCAAAGCAGAGCGAAACTAGCTCTAATTCATAAATCGATTAACCGACACCGCATTGCGCGTGACGCCGATGGGCGACCGGTTGCAGGCTTCCCCTTTGCGGGTGCCTTCCCTATAAACGGACCCGGCGCGGCCGGCTTTTGCCTGGGGCCGCGATAGCCGGGTGTTGCTCGCGAAATGTCGAAGACCGTCTACGTCCTCAACGGACCCAATCTCAATCTTCTCGGCGCGCGCGAGCCCGAAATCTACGGGCATGCGACGCTTGCCGACGTCGAGAAACTGTGCCGCGCGACGGCAACGCAGCATGGGCTTACGGTGGATTTCCGCCAGTCCAATCACGAGGGCGAAATCATCGATTGGATTCACGAGGCGCGCGCCAAGCACGCGGCCGGAGTCGTCATCAACCCCGCCGGGTACTCGCACACGTCCATCGCGATTCTTGACGCCCTGCTTGCGCTGGAGGTACCGGTCATCGAGGTTCATATCAGCAACATTCACGCGCGCGAGCCGTTCCGCCGTCACTCCTACATCTCGCAAGCTGCACGAGCCGTCGTTTGCGGATTAGGCATCGACGGCTATGCCCGCGCGATCAGCGATCTCGCCGCCATGATCGGCGCCAAAGATCGGACAAAGGTTTGATCGTGGCGCGCCAGCCCGGGAGCCCGCCAATGCCGAAGACGCCAGCGATCGATCACGATTCGATCCGCGATCTGGCCAAGCTACTCGATGAGACGGGCCTTTCCGAAATCGAGATTCAGCGGGACGGTGTTTCGATTCGCGTCGCGCGCAATGCGGACGCATCTGTGGGGCGCCCGCAATTGGGGGCGGCGCCGGTTGGCCCGGCGACCGCCGCGCCTACGGCTGCGACCGCCGTCCTTATCGAGCCCGCACACCATCCGGGCCTCATCGCCTCACCGATGGTCGGCACCGCGTATCGCGGGCCTGAGCCGGGCGCGCGACCGTTCGTCGAGGTCGGCGCCCAGGTGAAGGTCGGCGACACGCTGATGATCATCGAGGCCATGAAAACGATGAACCAAATTCCCGCGCCGCGCTCCGGCACCGTGACCCAAATTCTGATCGAGGATGGTCAGCCGGTCGAGTATGGCGAACCTTTGATGATCATCGAATGAAATGCCGCGCGCTGAGCCGCTGCAATGTTCGATAAAATCCTGATCGCCAACAGGGGCGAGATTGCGCTGCGCGTCCTGCGGGCGTGCAAGGAGCTTGGCATCAAGACGGTGGCGGTGCATTCCACGGCGGACGAGGACGCTATGCACGTACGCCTCGCCGACGAAAGCGTCTGTATCGGTCCGCCCCCCGCCAAGGACAGTTATCTCAACATTCCGGCGCTACTCGCCGCCTGCGAGATCACTGGCGCCGACGCCGTGCATCCCGGTTACGGTTTTCTTTCCGAGAATGCTCGCTTCGCGGAAATTCTCGCCTCACACAATGTACAATTCATCGGTCCCCGCCCCGAGCATATCCGCCTGATGGGCGACAAAATCGCGGCCAAACGCGCCGTCAAAAATCTCGGCATACCGACCGTCCCGGGTTCCGATGGCGGCCTTGGCTCCGACGAGGAAGCGGGGCGATTGGCGCGCGAGATGGGTTTCCCCGTCATGCTCAAGGCCGCGGCCGGCGGCGGCGGACGCGGCATGAAGGTGGTTCGTGCGGAGAGCGAACTTGCTTCAGCACTTGCCACAGCGCGCGCGGAATCCAAGGCGGCGTTCGGTGACGACACGCTTTATCTCGAAAAATATCTCGAACGGCCCCGGCACATCGAGGTTCAGGTTCTCGGCGACGGCAAGGGTCGCGCCATTCATCTCGGCGAGCGCGATTGCTCGTTGCAGCGCCGCCACCAGAAAGTCTGGGAAGAGAGCCCCTCGCCTGCCCTCAATACCGGCGCCCGCGATCAGATCTGCGAGACCGTGGCGCGCGCCATGCGCGACATCAAATATCTCGGCGTTGGCACCGTCGAGTTTCTCTATGAGGACGGCAAATTCAACTTCATCGAAATGAACACGCGCATTCAGGTCGAGCATCCGGTGACCGAGATGATCACCGACATCGACCTCGTCGTTGAACAGATCCGCGTGGCCGGCGATAACGATCTCGCGCTAGAGCAGAGCGACGTGAAGTTCAACGGCCACGCCATCGAGTGCCGCATCAATGCAGAAAACCCGGTATCGTTCCGGCCGTCACCAGGCAAAATCGTACATTACCATCCGCCGGGCGGACTGGGGGTACGCATCGATTCCGCCGTCTACCACGGTTACACGATTCCGCCGTTCTACGATTCACTGGTCGGAAAGCTCATCGTCCACGGCAAAACGCGCGGCGAGTGCCTGATGCGCCTAAACCGCGCGCTCGATGAATTCGTGGTCGATGGCATCGAGACTACGCTGCCCCTGTTTCGCGCGCTCGCACGCGAAGCGGCGATCATCGACGGCGATTACCACATCCACTGGCTCGAAGAATTTCTCGCCCGCGGCGCGACCGAGCAATAACGCCTTAAGCGGGCACGCGCTCGGCGGTTGCTCGCACAGTGTCGGCGAGAAGCTGTGCGACCAGCTCGGGAGCATACGGCTTGGCAACAAAAGCCGATCCCGGTACGCGCTGCTTGGAGTCAAGCATATTCACCCGTCCGGAGGCGTAGACCACCGGCAGATCGGGCAACAACTCGCGGACGCGGCGCGCCAAAGCCGCGCCGTCCATGACTCCCGGCAGGTTAATGTCGGTGAACAGCACGTCGACGGGCGCCAATATTATCTGCCGCAGTGCGTCAACGGCATTGGTTGCCGTACGAACCGCGAAGCCGTGATCCGAAAGCGTTTCCGCCACCCATTCGCTGATGAGAAATTCATCCTCGACGAGCATGACGCGGATCGGGTGGAGGTCGCTGGCAATCTTTTCCATGGCAGCAGCAGCTTCAGATCGTTGCATGCAGGCGTAACGCGCCGCGAAGCAAATGCGTTCAAGCTGTCGAAAATCTTAGCGAATTTGGGGTTTACAGCTGGTTAAGAGCGTCGCTTCCATCCTCGGCACAGACATTGACCGGACAAGCCCCGACGGCCCGCAACTGCCGGAGACCACCTCCGGCCTTGAAAAAGCGGCCTGCCGCCGGGTAAACGAGGACATGGCAAGCCGCGAGTCGGCCCTGGTCGACATCACGCCGGAAGTGCTGCTGAAAGCCTATGCCTGCGGCATCTTTCCCATGGCGGAAAGCGCCGAGGATCCCGCCCTCTATTGGATCGAACCAGAGCGGCGCGGCATCATCCCACTCGACCGCTTCCATGTGCCTAACCGGCTGGCACGGACGGTGCGTTCGAGCCGGTTCACGGTGGTCATCGACAAGGACTTCGATGGGGTTGTGGACGGCTGCTCACGACCGATGCCCGGGCGTACCCGTACCTGGATTAACGGCCGCATCCGCGGCCTTTACCACAAGCTCTACGAACGCGGCGATTGCCACACCGTGGAGGTATACGAGGAAGGCGAGCTGGTGGGCGGGCTCTACGGCGTCAGCCTCGGACGGGCCTTCTTCGGCGAGAGCATGTTCCATCGCGCCCGCGACGCTTCCAAGGTCGCGCTCGTGCATCTCGTGGCACGGCTCAAGGCCGGCCATTACCGGCTGCTCGATACCCAGTTTGTCACCGAACATTTGCGCATGTTCGGCGCTGTCGAGGTTTCACGGCCCGCTTACCACAAGCTGCTCCATGCGGCGCTGGTAGGCGATGGCGACTTCGGTGCGCTCACGCTTGATCGTCCCGTATCCGGCAGCGTGGCGCTGGCAAGCCTCGGCGCCGGCTGATCGTCTTAGCGCGACTCGATTGGAGCCGCCGGCACCGGCGCGGCCGCGGGCGCCTGCTGTCGTACCGGTGACGGTGGCCGCGTTCGGACCGCCGTGGGCGGTCGCGACCCCGTCGTAGCGGCGGCCGGCGTCACCGGCACCGCAGGCTCGGCGATTTTGATCGGCGAAGCGCAGTCGGTCAGCCAAACATCGTAGATCGGATGCTCGACAGCGTGCAGCCCGGGACTGGCAGCAAACATCCAGCCCGAGAAGACCCGTTTGACCTCGCCCTGGAGCGTGACCTCATCGACCTGAACAAAAGCGTCGGTGTTGGTCGCTTCGGTCGGGGGGCGCGTGTAGCAGACCCGCGCAGTAACCTGCAGTGCGCCGAACTGCACCTTTTCGCCGATTGCCGCGTCGAAGGAGATGATGCGGCCGGTGATCTTGTCGAGGCCGGAAAATACCGCCCGTGAATTTTCGATCTTTTGGGTCGGCATCTCGGTAATGACAGTATCGTCGGGCTGCGGCGCAGTATCCGCCGGCTGGGGCGGCGGCGGATTGGCCGGTTGCGGTAACGGGCTTGGTGTGGGGAAGCCAACGCGTGCGCGTTGCGCACCCGGCGGCGCGATCGTTGCCCCGGGAGGCGGCGGTAGAGGTTGCACCTGGATGTTTGACGGCGGAGGCCCGCCGGGAGAGGCCTGAAGGGGCGCTTGCCCCGGATATTGTACCGGCGGTGGCTGCGCGGGAAATGACGAGTTCGGCACGTTGGCCGGCGGGCGCGGCGGCAAATCGCCGAAGGTCGCCCCCAATTGTGCCTGGGCCGGGCCGGGTCCAAGCGTTACGCCGAGCATGGCCAGTAAAACGGCGATACGAAGCATGAGGCCCGCAGGCGCGATCGGGTTAGGCGACATCGCGTGCGGCCCCGTTAACATGCCCAATGCGGCGAAACCAAGGGATTAAGGGTTGCCGGGCGTCCAAGCCTTGTAATCGCCGGTGGCCTTGGGGCGGCGCCCCTGCGCCAGGGTCGAACCGCTCGGTCGGTAGGCGCCGGACGTGCCGGTCAGGTTGGGCCGATGTGGCTTTTCCCAAGGGTGCGGCTTGGTCTTATCCTGCGTCGGCGGTACATCGACCGTATGGTGCAGCCAGCCATGCCAGCTCGGGGGCACAATCGAGGCTTCCGCAATCCCGTTGTAGATCACCCAGCGCCGCTCAATGCCGAGGGTCGGATCGATCTTGCCGTTCTTATTGCGGTAATAGCGGTTGCCGAATTCGTCCTCGCCGACGAATTCGCCGTAAAGCGCCGTCCACACTTGCGTGCCGAAAGTCTGGCCGTTCCACCAAGTGAACAAGCGCAGAAAGAAGGTTTCCATTGCCGGTATCGCCGATCGCGTTTGGGCCGTCGCCTCCCAAGCGCGCGTTGATGCCATTTCAGGCCCAAACTGTCCAGCGAACTACGGCCGGGCAAGTCGCCTTCGACGCCGGCATCCTTCCGCGGCGCCGCTACCAGACTGCGGATAAAGCGGCCACGCAAACGAAAGAACCGCGGGAGGTCCGCCTTTCGCGCGCGCTGATTACTGCCACCACTTCTCCGGCGTAAATTGACCGGCCGCCCGTTCAATCACAGCGCCGAGCGCGAACAAAGTCTCCTCCTGGAAAGGCCGCCCGATGAGCTGCAAGCCAAGCGGCAAGCCGCTGGCGTCAAGTCCGCTCGGCACAGAGATACCGGGGAGGCCCGCCATGTTCACCGTCACCGTGAAAATGTCGTTGAGATACATTTCGATCGGGTCGACGCGGCCTTTTTCGCCAATGCCAAAGGCCGCCGACGGCGTCGTCGGCGTCAGTATGGCGTCGATGCCCTCGGCAAAGCAGGTTTCGAAATCGCGCTTGATGAGCGTGCGCACCTTTTGGGCGCGCAGATAATAAGCGTCGTAATAGCCGGCCGAGAGCACGTAGGCGCCGATCATGATGCGCCGGCGCACTTCTTTGCCAAAACCGGCCGCGCGCGTGCGCTCATACATCTCGATCACGTCACTGCCGGAAAAGCGTAGCCCGTAACGCACGCCGTCATAGCGCGCGAGATTCGACGAGGCCTCCGCTGGTGCGACGATGTAATAGGCCGGCAGCGCGTATTTGGTGAAAGGCAACGAAATCTCCACCGTGTCGGCGCCGGCATCTTTGAGCCATTGGGCGCCGCGCTGCCACAGCGTCTCGATCTCAGAAGCCATGCCGGGCATCCGATATTCCTTCGGTATGCCGATGCGCATGCCCTTCACCGACGCGCCGACCGATTTCTCGTAATCCGGAACCGGCAGGTCGGCGCAGGTCGTATCTTTCGGATCGTTGCCGGCCATTGAGCGCAACAGGATCGCGCAATCGCGCACGCTCCGCGCAAACGGGCCTGCCTGATCGAGCGACGACGCAAACGCCACGATGCCCCAGCGCGAACAGCGGCCGTAAGTCGGCTTTAGTCCGACGATTCCGCAAAATGCCGCCGGCTGGCGGATCGAGCCGCCGGTATCCGTGCCGGTCGCGCCGATACAGAGCTGCGCCGCCACGGCTGCCGCTGAGCCGCCCGACGAGCCACCGGGCACCAGTTTGGTATCCAAGCCGCGCGGGCGCCACGGCGACACGACCGGGCCGAAATGCGAGGTCTCGTTCGACGAGCCCATGGCGAACTCGTCATTGTTGAGCTTGCCCAGCAGCACGGCGCCGTCGCGCCAGAGGTTGGCAGTGACGGTCGATTCGTAGGTTGGAATGAACCCGCTCAGAATGTGCGAACAGGCCGTCGTGCGGATTCCGTCGGTACAAAACAGGTCTTTGATGCCGAGCGGCAGGCCTTCGAGCGGCCCGGCTTTGCCGTTTGAAAGCCGCGCGTCGGCCGCGCGCGCCATGGTGCGGGCGCGATCCGGCGTCTCCAACACGAACGCGTTAAGCGCGCGCGACTGCTCGATGGCCGCTATATGGGCGTCGGCGAGTTCGAGTGCAGAAAATTCCCTCTTGCGCAGCGCATCGCGCGCTTGCGCCAGCGTCAGCGCGGTGATCATCTGGCCTTTGGATCGTCGCAGGAGAAGAGATCTTTTTGGTTGGGATCGCGCGCGTTCTCTTCTTTCTTTTTTTCTTCCTCGACCGCAGAGGGCTCAATCGGCCCGGCCAAAAACGGCGGCTCCTCGACCAGATAGCCGTCGGGCGTGATGAGGCCCTTGCTCCGCAGATAGGCAAACCACATCGCGTCTTGTTCGCAGGCCATACACATCATTCCACCACTTTCGGGACAATGAAGAAGTGATCTTCGCGCGCCGGTGCATTGGCCATGATATCGTCGGCAATGCCGCCGTCGGTCACTTCGTCGTCGCGCATCTTCATCGCCATCGGCATGACCGAAGTCATCGGCTCAACGCCCGCGACATCGACCTCCGCCAGTTGCTCGACGAAAGCGAGCATGGCATTAAGCTCGCCGCGGAGATGCTCCACCTCGTCCTCGGCGACCGCGACGCGCGCGAGATGCGCGACCCGGCGGACTGTTTCGGCGTCAACGGACATGGCGGCGGCCTCGGGCCCTGAATGAACATCGGTTGTCAGTACTTCGCCTATAGCAGAGCGCATATTCGCCGCCAACTCCTGGCTTTTCGCCTGTTTTCAGTCGCTTCGCCCTGCATTGTGCCGCTCCGGCGATACGCCTAACTATGCGCCCATGAAGCGCGCTCAACAGCCGAGCCAGATCGAGCCGGTTCATGTCATCGGCGGCGGACTTTCCGGTTCCGAGGCGGCATGGCAGATCGCGCGCCGTGGCGTACCGGTGGTGCTGCACGAGATGCGGCCCGTCCGCTCCACGGCCGTGCACAAGTCCGGACAATTCGCCGAGCTCGTTTGTTCGAACTCGTTCCGCTCCGACGATGCAACGGGAAGCGCCATCGGCCTTCTACACGCAGAAATGCGCCGGCTCGGGTCGCTGGTCATAGAGGCCGCCGACGCCCACAAACTGCCGGCGGGCGGAGCACTCGCCGTCGATCGCGACGGCTTTGCCGCAGCCGTTACTGCGACGCTCGAGGACGAACCACTGATCGTCATCCGGCGCGCGGAGGTTCTCATGCCGCCCCCCGAGTGGGACAATGTCATCGTCGCCACCGGCCCCCTCACCTCGCCGGCGCTCGCGGACACGATAGGCGCGCTGACCGGCGAAGCTTCGCTCGCCTTCTTCGACGCCATCGCGCCGATTGTGCACCGCGACACCATCGATTTCGATATCGCGTGGTTTCAATCGCGCTACGACAAAGTAGGACCCGCCGGCTCAGGCGCCGACTACATCAATTGTCCCCTCACACGCCCGCAATATGACGCCTTCATCGACGCGCTGCTCGCCGGCGAGAAAACTGCGTTCCACGATTTCGAGGCAACGACGCCCTATTTCGAGGGCTGCCTGCCCATCGAAGTGATGGCCGAACGGGGTCGTGAAACCTTGCGCCACGGACCAATGAAGCCGTTCGGCCTCACCGACGCCCACCGGCCGGGAGAAAAACCCTACGCTGTGGTGCAATTGCGGCAGGACAACAAGCTCGGCACCTTATTCAACATGGTCGGCTTCCAGACGAAGCTGAAACACGGCGAACAGGTGCGCATTTTCCGCACCATTCCCGGTCTCGCCGATGCCGAGTTCGCCCGTCTTGGCGGTCTGCACCGCAATACATTCCTCAATTCGCCGCAACTGCTCGACGAAACGCTGCGGCTCAAAGCGATGCCGCGGCTGCGCTTTGCCGGCCAAATCACCGGCTGCGAGGGTTATGTCGAATCGGCGGCGATCGGTCTCCTTGCCGGCCGCTTCGCCGCCGCGGAGCGGCTGGGCGAGACGCTCCGTCTGCCGCCGCCGACCACCGCGCACGGAGCACTCCTCGGCCACATTACCGGGGGCCATATCGAGACGTTCGATGCCGGCGCGCGCTCATTTCAACCGATGAACGTCAATTTCGGCCTGTTCCCGCCGCTTGGCACCCGCGTCGCGCGGGGCGCCCAAAAGGCCGCGCTGTGCGCGCGGGCGCTTGCCGATCTTGAGGCTTGGATCGGCGAAACCATCTCACACGCCGCGGAGTAGGGTCATCAGCGGGTAATCCGCGCCGGGTTCCGCGCCGCGCGCCAAATCAGCCACTGCCGCCGCCAAGGCACCAGCTCGACCGGTGTCAATGGCGGGCTGTGCGCCAACCGGTCAAGCACAGGGCCCACCAACGCGACAGGGAGTAAGGCCGGTATCGCCGCCGCTGGCAGCGCGCTCACCGGCACGCGGGATGCCGTAAGATAACCCCGCGCACGCTCACGCAGCTCAGCGAGCGCCGCCGCAAGACCGGTAGAGGATCGGCCCGCAAATAGCTCGTGCAGGTGGACCTCATGGCGCTCAAGAACCTCCTGCGGCACGTAGAGCTGACGCCGGGCAAGGTGGACGGGAAAAGCTCGCAGCAGGCCGGTAATGCCATAGGCAATGCCCGCGGGTTCGGCGGCCACGTCCGCACCCTCCCCGGTCAGAATTTGCGTAGTGAGCGCTATAAGCGCAGAGGACGTTCTCCGCGCGTAGCTTTCGAGATCGACGACAGTAGCCATGGGATCGTCGTAGAGATCGAAGCGATGCGCCTCGATCAACTCGGTTAGTCTCGCCGCAGCCAGGCGATAGCGGTCCATCGTCGCGAGCAGCGCCGAAGCGACGGGGTTGGCGCTTGCTTCCTCCGCCCTTTGACCGTCGATGACGTCGCTCCACCATTGCAGGCGGATTTCGCCGGGCAGCGCCTCATGGGCCACATCGCGGACGCGCGTCACTTCGACATTGAAGGCATAGAGCGCATGCAGCGCCCCGCGCCTTTCCGCCGGCGCAAACAGCGAAGCGATGAAACGGTCGCGGTCGGCGGCCCGTACCAGTTCGGCGCAATAGGAGAACGCATCCTGCATGCGGTTGAGCTTACACCGCGATCAGACCGGCGCCGACGCGGCGGCTCTCCATCAGCATCACGTTATAGGTCCGCACTGCCGCGGCGGTCATCATGGTGTCGAGCGAAATGTGCCTATCCCGGAAATAGGCGCGCAAGGCTTCCGGCACGACCCTTGGCTCCGCTCCGGTGCCAAAAATGAAAAAATCGAGATCGTCTGCTTGGGCGAACACAAGCGCCAGTGCCGCGTCCGTGAGCAAAGCCCCCTGCGTAACCGGCCAAGCCCGGATGCCATCGGGAAGGCACAGGAGCGAGCCGCTATGGGCCATACCGGCGAAACGGAACCCACCGTCGCCATATGCGTCGATCAGCGTTTGCCTCGGGAGATACGGTTCGGCCACTAGCGGCGCGACCGCGCCCGCTGGCGCGGTGGTGACGGCCGAGATGGCGACGGCGACTGGGGCGCCGGCGGAGCCGTCGGTGGCGCCACGACCTCGGTCTCCTCCGGTTCACCCTGCCGGGTGCGGCCGACACCAAGATAGATCAGGATCGGCGAGGCGATGAAAACCGAGGTGTAGGTGCCGACCAGCACCACGCCAAACATCATGGTCGCGGTAAAGCTGCGGATGGCCTGGCCGCCGAACAGCAGCAGCGCGAGCAGTGACAGCGACACGGTCAAGTGTGTCACGATCGAACGTGACAAAGTCGCATTGATCGACGCGTTGAGCAGCTCGGGCATCGGCATGCGCTTATAGCGGCGCAACATCTCGCGGATGCGATCGTAGATCACCACGGTGTCGTTGAGCGAATATCCGAGGATGGTGAGCAAAGCCGCGATGCTGGTAAGGTCGAAATCGATGTGCGTGAGCGACATAAAGCCGACCGTGAGCACCAAATCATGCACGTTGGCGATCATGGCGCCGAGCGCGAACTGCCATTCGAAGCGGAACCAGAGATAAATCAGGATCGCGCCGATCGCGAGCACGAGCCCGATCGTGCCGTAAGACAAAAGTTCGGTCGAAACACTCGGTCCAACCACCTCCACGCGGCGATATTCGACTTCGCCGCCGAGAGCATCGCGAACTTTCTGCACCGCCTGCTGCTGCGCCGCGTCGCCGCCGGGCTGCTCGGAAATGCGGATCAGCACGTCGTTCGGCGCGCCGAACTGCTGCAGCTGGAAATCGCCTAACTGAAGCCCCGCTATGGTGCCGCGCATCTTGGCGAGATCGGCCGGTCCGGCCTTGGTCTGCACCTCCATCAGCGTGCCGCCGACAAAGTCGATCCCGAAATTCAGCCCGTGGAAGAAATAGAGCATGATCGCCGCGATCGACAGGATCGCGGATATGGGAAAGCTGATGCGCCGAAAGCGCATAAAGTCGAATCGGGTGTCATCGGGAACGATGCGAAGGAGGCGCACGATTCTTCTTTCAGCTACGGTTTTTTAGTTTGACCACGGTCTTTGCTCTAGATCGGCACGGTACGCGGCCGCCACAAGCGCACCCAATAAGCCACGATCAGCCTGGTCAGCGTGAAGGCGGTGAACAGGCTGGTGAGAATGCCGATGCCGAGCGTCACGGCAAAGCCGCGCACCGGTCCCGTTCCGATATAGAAAAGGACCGCGGCGGCGATGAATGTGGTGATGTTCGAATCGAGAATGGTCGCCAGTGCGCGGGTAAAGCCGGCATCGATCGCGCTAATCGCGGTCCGTCCGGCGCGTACTTCCTCGCGAATGCGCTCGTAGATCAGCACGTTCGAATCCACCGCGATGCCGACGGTGAGCACGATGCCGGCGATGCCAGGTAACGTCAGGGTGGCGCTGAGCATCGACAGCACGCCGAAAATCATGGCGACGTTGATGGCGACGGCGATATTGGCGAACAGCCCGAACAATCCGTAAGTCACCAACATGAACACAATAACCAGCGCCGCTCCCACATAGGCGGCATGCTCGCCGGCATTGATCGAATCCTGCCCGAGGCCCGGCCCGACTGTGCGTTCCTCGATTACCGTCAGCGGCGCCGGCAACGCACCGGCACGCAGAAGAATGGCGAGATCGTTGGCCTGTTGAACGTTAAAGTTTCCGGAAATCTGCCCGGAGCCGCCCAGGATCGGTTCGCGGATGACCGGCGCCGAGATCACCTTGTTGTCGAGCACGATGGCGAAAGGCTTGCCGACATTCTGCTGGGTCGCCTCGGCGAACTTGCGTGCGCCGCTTGAATTGAAGCGGAAACTGACGATCGGCTCGCTCGAGCGCTGGTCGAAGCCCGGCTGGGCGTCTACCAGATCGGCGCCGGAAACGAGCACGCGCTTTTCGATAAGGTATTTTTGCCCACCTTCGCCGTCGAGGATTTCGGAGTCCTGAGGCACGTGGGAGGCGGTCGCCTGCTCGGCGGTCTCCGACTGGTCGACCATGCGGAAATCCAGTTTAGCCGTCTTGCCGAGAATCTCTTTCAGCCGCGACGGATCCTGCAGGCCGGGGACCTGAACGAGAATGCGGCTGGCGCCCTCGCGCTGGATGGTCGGCTCGACGAGGCCGAGTTCGTTGACGCGGCGCTCGATGATTTGAATGGACTGATCGACGGCCTGGCGGATGCGTTCGACGATCGCGGCATCCGATGGGGTGAGTGTAATCAGCCCGCTATTCTCCGCGACGTCGACGCTGCGCTGGCCCGATGAGCCGAGAATACCGGACAGCGGTTGCGACAGCTCGCGCAGCTTGCTCACCGCGTTGTCCACGTCGCTATCGCGCGTGATGCGCACTTCAACGCTGTTGCCGCGGACGGCTCGCCCGGTGAAGGGAATACGCGCCTGGCGCAGGATGCGCAGCACGTCGTCGGCGACGCCCTGGAGCCGTTCCTTGCGCACGGCACCGGTGTCCACTTCGAGCAGCAGGCTCGAGCCGCCCTGCAGATCGAGGCCGAGCACGATATGTCGCTGCGCCCAGGACGGCCAAGTGCGGACCGTGCTCTCGGAAAAAAAGTTCGGCAGAGCAAACAGACACACGATGAGCGCCGTGAGCAGAATCCCCGCCGCTTTCCACCGCGTGAAGAACAACATTGCTGCGATAATCCTTATTAACGATCGCGCCGCGCCGGAATCAGCTCGCGCTCTCGTCCTTCACCGGCTCGCCCTTGGCCCGCACCTCGGACACCATTGAGCGCATCTGGCGCACGCGGACCCCGTCGGAGATCTCCACCTCAATCTGGTCATCGTCGACCACCTTGGTGACCTTCCCGACCAGCCCGCCATTGGTGACAACCGTGTCCCCTCGGCGCAGCGCCTTGACCATCGCCTGATGCTGCTTCACTCGCTGTTGCTGCGGACGCAGCACCAGGAAATACATGATCACGACGATCAAAATAAGCGGCAATAGCGAGGTGATCATGCCGCCGCTGTCGCCGCCGCCGAGGCCGAACGGCAAGCTTTGCGCATAGGCGGGGGTAATCAGCATTTTTCCTCCGGGACCGCTTGGGGACGCGCCGGCCGCGGTGACGAGGGCCGATTTTGCGCGGGAAATCGGCGCGGACTATAGCTGCCGTTGGCTTAATTGCAATGTTGGTGGCGCGTCACGGCGGCGTGCTTGCGAGGGTTCCAGGGCCCCGCTAAGGGGTAGTCGTAACCCGGTGTAAGCATGGCCAAAACCCGTCAAGCCGTCCGTAACAAAGCGACGAAAAAACTTACCGGCGATGGGCCGGAAATCGCGCTCCCCCGCGATGGCGGTATCGAGACTTTGCTGCATCGGATCGCGGAGGCGCTCGAACGCGTCGCTCCGCCGGTGCCGCAAGGGCTCGATTTTTCCGCGGCCGAGGCCTTCGTGTGGCACGCCGAAGAGCGTCGGCTCGCCGCTGTCCCTCGCGTCAACCGTGTCGAGATGTCGCTCCTCAAAGGCATCGACCGGGTGCGCGATCTGCTGGTCGAAAATACCGAACGCTTCGCGCGCGGTCTGCCGGCGAACAACGCGTTGCTATGGGGCGCGCGCGGGATGGGAAAGTCTTCACTGGTCAAGGCCGCCCACGCGGCGGTAGCGGCAGCGCAGAAGTCCGCCGGACTGAAGCTCGTCGAAATCCACCGCGAGGATATCGAGTCGCTACCGGAGCTGATGGCGCTGGTACGCGACAAGGGGCAACGCTTCATCGTGTTCTGCGATGACCTGTCGTTCGACGCCGAAGACACGTCGTATAAGGCACTCAAGA